>ERZ761609.1711-NODE-1711-length-18142-cov-53.133742_pt1 | contig 18142 bp, 18 predicted proteins | sample MGYA00511163_ERZ761609 | MGnify/ENA primary metagenome ERZ761609 (study PRJEB28899, sample SAMN02445070) | bioreactor sludge metagenome | biome: EBPR sludge | place: Australia: Brisbane, Thorneside Wastewater Treatment Plant | collected 2011-12-16 ... | reverse complement strand
GACTGCGGACTGCGGGGCCCTGGCAGCGCTGCCTGCGGTCGCTGGCAGCGCGGGCTTCCGTCGCGCGGGGGGATCTGGCTACGATGACCTTGGTTTTCTCCGGTCCAGAGGCTTGCCTTGGTCACCCTGCTGCTGTTCGTCGCCGGCCTGGCGGCGCTGATCGTCGGCGCCGAGCTGCTCGTACGCGGCGCATCCCGCCTCGCCCTCTCGCTGGGGATATCGCCGCTGGTGGTCGGCCTGACCATCGTCGCGATCGGCACCAGCTCGCCCGAGGTCGCGGTCTCGGTCGGCGCCGCGCTGGACGGGCAGACCGACATCGCGGTCGGCAATGTCGTGGGCAGCAACATCTTCAACGTGCTGTTCATCCTTGGCGTTTCGGCACTGATCGTCCCGCTGGTGGTGGGCTCCCAGATCGTCCACCAGGAAGTGCCGATCATGATCGGCGCCTCGCTGCTGCTGCTGATGTTCGGGCTGGACGGAGTGATCAGCCGTCTCGATGCGCTGTTGCTGCTAGGGGTGCTGGTCGCCTACCTCGCGTTCCTGATCGTCCAGTCGCGCCGCCAGCACCACGCCGAACAGGCGGCGGCGGCCGGACTGCCCGCGATCGACCCGGGCGCGCAACCGTCGCTGCCGCGGCAAGTCCTGCTGATCGCTGCCGGGCTCGCCCTGCTCGTGCTCGGTTCCGACTGGCTGGTCGATGCCTCGGTCACCTTCGCGCGCATCATCGGTGTCAGTGACCTGGTCATCGGTCTGACCATCGTGGCGGCCGGCACCTCGATGCCGGAAGTCGCCACCTCGATCATGGCGGCGGTCCGGAAGGAGCGCGACATCGCCATCGGCAACGTCATCGGCAGCAACATCTTCAACATCCTGGGCTGCCTCGGCATCGCCGGCCTGGTGTCGGGCGCCGGGCTGCCGCTGGCGCCGTCGGTGATGAATTTCGACCTGTGGGTGATGGTCGCGGTCGCCGTCGCCTGCCTGCCGGTGTTCCTCAGCGGGCGCGCGATCGCCCGCTGGGAAGGCGCCATGTTCCTGTTCTACTACGCAGCCTATGCCGCCTACCTGATCCTCGCGGCGCAGTCGCACGATGCGCTGGGCGAGTACAGCCAGGTCATGCTCGGCTTCGTCGTGCCGATCACCATCGTCACCCTGGTGGTCAGCATCGCCCGGCCGAGCCGACCCGCGGCGTGACGCCCACAGGCCCGTCGGGCCGATGGGACGAACGCGCTGGCACCACGTGTCCGGTCCGATCCGGGAGGACCGATGCGGGAAGTCCTGCTGCTGCCGATATCCGGGTTCGCCACTGTGCCTGTTTGCTGACGGTCAGGGGAAGGCGGCGGGGTTCACCGACACCGGGCCCTGCGGTCGTGCGCACACGGGCTTGAGGAGCTTGAGCGTGATGCCGGGCGAGCCCAGCTGCTCGACTGTGTCGGCACCGCCATCGGATCCGTAGCCCTGGACGGAGTTGGCGCCGGCCCAGTTGAATGTCAGCCTGCGCGGAGGCACGGCAGCAGCGTCGAACAGCGTAACCTTCACCAGCTCGGGGACGTGCCGCCCCTCCCGCCAGTCGGCGGCATACTTGTCCTGCACCGCGGGTTCGATGCTCAGCCCCAGCTCGAAGCCGTTCGGCAGCACGAACCGCTTCGGCTCCGCCGAGACGACCTCCCAGATGTCGACGTTCTGGCCGTTCCAGTCCAGGAACGCCCACTGCACCCGCTCGCCGGTCTGCGCATCGCAGCCGATGGCTGGCGTCGGCGCGGTCAGGGCGATCAGGCCAGCAAGGACACCGAAGCTGACAGTACGCATGGCAGGTCCTCCAGGTCGGGAGCGGACGTCGCCGGAATGGGACAGCCGCGATGAAATGACTGCCGCTATTGCAGCAAGTTCCCATTGACCATCAGGCAAAGGACGTTGAACCGGGCCGCCCACCTTCCGGGCTGTCCGGGCTCGAAGTTCGATGGATGCCCCGGTCCGCCCGGTTTGCCGCCAGCAAACCGCCGCGCATGCAGCCTGGGCAGGCGGCCCCTGCGCTCCGTCCCGGGGCACCCACCGCCAGAGCCAAGCAGATTCGCAGGTCGATGGGTGTAACGGCATGGTGCAAGCGGCCACCAGCGGGAACGGCGTCAGCGTGGCGCGGGCGGAGACGTTTACGATCATGCCGGTGCCCAGCGTGCGCATCGCAGGGATGGCGGGCTAACCCATCGTCAAGGTGCCGAAGGTGTTGGTCTCGAAGGTCTCGCGCACGGTGGCCATCGGCGTGGCCTCGCAATGGACGGCAGTCAATCGTCCCCAGCCGCGATTGGCGACACAAAGCCGGGCGGCTTGACCGCAACCACCGAGCACTGGATCTGACTCAGGATGCTCTCGGCGGTGTTGCCGATGAAGATCCCGGCGATGCCGGTCCTGGCGACCGTCCCCATCACCAGCAGATCCGCCTGCAATTGGCTGGCCAGCTCCGGCACAACCTTGCTGGCAGCGCCGCGACGCAGGTGCGACTGGGGCGCCAGGTGGTCATAGGCTTCGGCGCCGATCAACTCGTGCAACTGCCTGTCGACCCGCGCAAAGGCCAGTTGGTGACGGCGGCGCTCGCCTTCGGCATAGAGCAAGCCCGCCTCGTCGGGCTTGTTGGCATACAGCCGCACCATGGTCTCGCCGGGCGCATCCCAGACGTGCGCCAGGTGGAGTTGAGCGAAATCGGCGATCGCGATCGAGCTTGCGATCTCGAGAATCTGTCGATTGAGCGCGTGTCCCGACATGGCCGGCCCGTCGTCCGGATCGACGTCAACGGCCGCCAGCACCCGACCATAGTCGGATTTCTCCTCGGGCCCCGTCAACCAGACCGGGCAGGGGCATTTGCGCAGCAGATGCATGTCGGTGCTGCCGAAGATGCGACCCTGGACTTCGGGATTCTCGGCCGGCTTGACCAGCAAATCATGCCGGCCGCGCAGGACGGTTCGGATGACCTCGAAGAAGGCGCGTCCGACCAGCACCTCGATGCGCACGTTCAGGCCGGACCGGTGGGGCGCGACCAGCGCCTCGAGCTGCTCCCTGCGCTGTCCCACCATGGCCGACTGGATCTGGATGGGATCGGCAGTGCCGGGAAGAGGCAGCAGCCCCGCCGACACCGCCGGCACCACGTCCAGGACGGTCAGGTCGGATTGGTTGCTTGCCGCCAGCGACGCCACGCGGGCCATCGCCCGCGCCTGGCTTGCGGACCCGTCTGCGAAGAATAGAATGTTGCCGAACGGTTTCATTTCACCCCTCCATCTCCGGGCTCCGTGCGCGCTCCAGCGCCTGCTTGGCCGCCTTGCTCGCCTTCCATCACGGGCCGGTAGCGCCAATCTCGCACGTCTTGGACCAACTGGTCCACATCGCCCGCAGGAACGTCCAGCATCTGCAGTGCAGCGGCGCCGAGGCGCAGGCTGGCTTCGATGGTTTCCGGGTACGCATGCACTGCTCCGGCCTTCAGCAATTGCGAACTCGCTTCCAGATCCCTGGCTCGCGCGATAACGGGCACCTCCGGGCAAACCCGCTTCAGGTAGGTCATCGCGCCCAGGGCGGTGTTCGGCCCATCCGCCGTGATCACCACCAGGGAAGCGCGTTCGACATGGATCGCCGCCAGCAACCCGGGATCGGAGATGTCCCCGAGCGCAACCTGATGGCCATCCTTGCGCCCTTGTGCAACCCGTGCCGGGTCGGTGTCGAAGGCCAGAAACGGGATGCCGTTGGAGTGCAGCAGAACGGCCACGGTATGGCCGAACCTGCCGTAGCCGCCGATGACGACGTGGCGCTCCGCTGTGTCCGGAAGCTCCGCAGTTGCGGCGGTGTCGGTGCGGGGTGCGCCAAGCAGCCGGGACGCCAGCGCGCCGTTGAACCGGATCAGCACAGCCCCGCCCACCATCGACAACAACACCGACGTCATGGCGATTTGCCCCAGACCCGTGTCCAGGACGCTGGAATCCAGGGCGATGGCGATCAGGGCCAGCCCGAACTCGCCGCCCACGCTCAGCAGCAAGCCGGCGCGCCAGGCAATGCCGGCGTCGACGCCGGACCGGCGCACGATCGCCGCTACGATCAGCGTCTTGCTCGCAAGGATGAGCACGGCGATCAGCACCGCCCAATGCCATGTTGCGGAAACGGCCGACGGATCGAAGCGCATGCCGATGCCGATGAAAAACAGACCCAGCAACACGTCCCGGAACGGGCGAATGCTCGACTCGACCTGGTGCCGGAACTCGGTCTCGCCAAGGGTCATCCCGGCCAGGAACCCCCCGAACGCCAGCGACAAGCCGAGATTGCTGGTGGTCCAGGCCGCCAGCAGGGCCACCAGAAGGACCGCGAGGGTGAAGATTTCCAGCGACCGGCGCGCCGACACCATGTGGAAAAGCGGCCGGAGCAGCCAGCGGCCGGCGATGAGCACAAGGGCGCACGCCAGGACCGCCTTGAGCAGCGCCCAGCCCAGGGTCGCAGCAAGCACATGGGCGGCCACCGCCGTGCCCAGCACCGGGATGATCACCAGAAAGGGCACCGCAGTCACATCCTGGAACACCGACATCGCCAGGCCGAGGCGACCGTGGCGGCTGTTCTCCTCGCCCTGCTCGCCCAGCAGGCTCGAGATGATCGTCGTCGAGGATTGCGCGAACACGGCACCGAAGACGAAGGCTGCGGCGAACGGCAGTCCGGCGAGCCAGGCGATGCCACTGACTATCGCCGTGGTGAGCACGACCTGGCCGGTTCCCAGGCCAAGGACCTGGTGTCGCATCGCCTTCAGCTGCGGGAGGGAGAAGCTCAAGCCGATGGTGAAGAGCAGAAAGACGACCCCGAACTCGGCGAGCGCGTCGAACGCGGGGACGGTCGGCCCAAGCGTGTGGGGACCCAGAATCACGCCAACGAGCAAGAATCCAAGGCTGGCAGGCACATGCAGCCGCTGCAGCGTCACAACCACGCCGATCGCCACGGCCAAGAGCAGAAGGACCTGTTCGAGATGCTCCATTTCGAGTTGCGCTCGTGGTCGATGGATCCGACGAATCCACGACCTGGGGCCGGCTTCCGTCGGGCTTGTGACATTACCTCAAGGGTGCGCGTCCGTGCAGGCGGGGCGGCGTGGCGGACCAGGCCCCTGCAGTTCGAATGGGGCAGCGAACCGGTTCCCGCTCGCCCGGGGCGCTGCGACCGCGGGTCCGGGGCAATGGCCCAGCAAAGACGTTGAACCGGGACACCCACAATCCGGGCTGTCCGGGCTCGCAGTTCGATGGATGTCGCGGTTGACCACCCGGCGCTGTCGGGGTCTGGCGCTGTCCCGGTCTGGCGCTGCGGACCGCCATCCTTGCGCCGGAGCCTGCCGGCTTGCTTGCGGTCCGGGGTTAGACTCGCGCCGGCATCGACTGCGAGCCGCCATGACCGTTCTGCGCTGTACGACCAAACTCCTCAAGCGCCTGCGCCAGCCCGTAAAGCTGCCCGAGCCTGATCCCCAGTCCAATCCGCTGGGCGAGTGGTACGCCGATATCGACAGCTGGCGCCGCCAGCCGTTCGTCGTGATGCTCAGTGGCGCCACGGGCTGCACCCTGGTCCTGCCCGGCCATGCCGCAGCGCTGCGGCGACTGCACGAGCTCGCCCTGCTGCAGTTCGCGGGACTGTGTGAGCACTTCGAGATCCGAGGTCACCGGGTGGATGCCGAACTGCACGGCTTCGATGCCGGCTTCGTCTGCGGCAACACCCGCGACCGCAGCCTGCTGGCGTCGCTCAACCAGCGCAAGTTCGAGGCCTGGATGGGGCAGGAGCATGTCGACAAGCCCTACTTCGAGCTTGCAGCGAGCGAGTGGAACGGCCTGTTCAAGCACCCTGCCCTGGGCCGGGACCTGCGCTACAACATGGACCATCACTGCCCCCTGGACCTGCTCAGGCAACGGTTATTGCCGGCCCCCAGCGACGGCATGGGCGCCGGCTAGTCCGGCCGCGCTGCGGGTCAGCGACATTCAGTCCATGGCCGCGATGCGACGCAGACGTCCGGCCACGATCCCTGCCCGGTCGCCTTCGGCGATCAGGCCGGGGAGCGAACTGAGGAAGTCGCGATTGGCAAGCAATTCGCCGACGGTCGTGGCCACGAACTGACGCAGGTCAGCCGCCGCTTCTGCCAGTTCGTCCGCCAGTTCGTCGCGGCCGTCGACGACATTCAGCACGTCCTCCAGGTCGTGGCTGGACAGGAAGTCGCCCTTGCCTCGGCTCAGGAATGCCTCGAGCTTGGTCGCCACGAACGCGGGCGCGGAGACGACGCGGATCGTAAGGCCATTGGCAAGTTGCAGTGGCTGCGCGGTGGCAACGGCCTGCCCATACCAGCGGTTGCTGAAGCCCAGCACGGCCGGATCGACTGGCATCAGGTCGAACGGCACGCCGGTCGCCCTGTGCATCCAGCGGCAGATGACACCGCTGTCCACGTCGCGCTGAAAGCCGAGTTCCGCCAGCTGTCGTTCGATCCGCCCGAAGTGGATCAGGTCGCTGGCTTCGACGACGGCATCGACATCGAGGGTGGGCCGCACGCCCTCGGCCAGCGGGTCGGTCAGCAACAGGCCGGCAGTGGAACCGCCGACGAACACGAACTGCTCACACAAGTCGCCGAGCGCCTCGGCGATGGCGACTATGCGCGGCAGATTGGGATCAGGCCGCTGCATCGAGTGACTTGAGTTCCACCGCCAGGGCCTTGGTGGCCAGCTCGCGTTCGCGCGCGCGCCCCGTGCGCAACGCATCCAGCAATGCCAGCAGGCGATACAGGGCCGGATCGGACAGCGCGGCCTCGGGTGCGGCGCGATAGATCGGTGACAGGCTCGGGCCCTTGGCGTTGCCCTTGGGATGCGCCCAGACCGGCGCCTCGTCCGCCGAGGCGCTGATAAGGCCCGAGAGCGGCTGGGCACCAAAGCTGGTCGGTATCCCGCGCTTGGCCGGGCCGATCGTGGCGGGGAAGGCGTAGCGCGCCCCGTGCACCATGAATTCGATCAGCGCCGGCCGGACCGGCGACCAGTCCCCCCTGCCCTTCGAGACTGCCAGGCCCGCGTGCACGGCGCGCTTGACGCTGGCGTGGACCTCGGCCGCGCTCATCGCCAGCGCCTGCGCCAGCGCGGCAAACGTCCAGCGCCGCCCGGGATGGGCGGCGGCCTTCAGCAGCACCAGCAGTTCCTGGGGTTTCAGTTCCATGGCCCTGTATTCGCTATTCGCGAATAGCGAATATGCGCCCAAGGACCGTACTTTGCAACTGCCGGTCCGACCACCCCGGCAACGACCGCCCCGCTCCGGGCCAAAGCGCACAGAGGCCAACCCGAGAGGCCAATCCGCACAGGCCAATCCGGGACAGGCCAATCCGGGACACCCACCATCTAAGTGCTTGAGGCTGGAGAGGCCGATCCGCGCTTCGAGGGGCGTCCTGGTCTGAATCTCAGATCATGGGTGTCCCGGACTTGTGCCGGACTTGTGGCCGCCCGAAATTGTCCCTGACACCTTTTTTCTGGGTAAGCAGCGGCAGCGTGTGCGGGAGAGTCGACGCGCCGGCGAAGACCGTCAGCTACCCCCGCACTCGATGGCCCTCAGGGCGTCTCGAAATCCCCGGCGAAAATGGTGCCGCCGAAATAGACGATCAGGTGGTTCGGCGTCCACATGCCCCGGGGAATCGCCTTCGCCACCACCTGGCCACGGCTGTTCACCGGCCAGAGGTCCGGGTCGGAGGTGCCGCGGGGCAGTTCGAAACGATAGACCACCTCTTCCAGTTGCAGGGTCGGCGGCAGCAGGGGGGTCGGACCCGACGCGGCGGTACCCACGAGCACCTCCGTGTCCCAGCCGTCGTGGAACCGAACTGAATGGACCAGCGCTCCGGACGGCAGCATCTGGTGGCCAAGCAATTCGTCCACCGGCCCGGTGGCCGGCAGCGCCGCACCGGTCCGCGCGCCCATCGCGATGAGCCCATCGGCATCCACGGTCAAGGCAGCGACGCCGGTGAAGCTGCCGGGTGTCTCGCCGAGCCCGACGATCAGGCCGGCCGTGCGTCCGACCATGGGTGTGCCGAGGTAGGCGATGTATCCCAACCCGGGAAGCGCCTGGCCACCCTCGAGCAGGACGGACCCGCCGGACGGGCCGAATTGGACGATGGCCTCCCGCAACGGCTGGCCGGGTGCCGCCTGCACCCGGGCCCGGCCCAGGTAGCCCCCGGTCCCGATCGGGTGCAGCTGCCTGGGCGGGTTGATCACGCCCAGGCCGGGTTCGAAGTGGACCAGGCCGATGCCCGCCACCTCGGCGCCATCCGCCAACTCCAGCTCGGGCCCGTCCGGACCCAGCCGGAACAGGCCGTAGCGCGCCTGGGCACTGGCATCGACCCAGTACGAAGAGAATCGCTCCAGCGGCATGGTGGTGAAGAAGTGCCTGGAGGGGCCGATGCTGGCGCCGGTCTGGTTTGCGATCGCGTCGCCTTCGCCGACCAGTCGCGTCACCGTATGGTCGGCAGCGATGCGATAGGTGGCAGGCGGCCCTGCCGGGCCTCCGCCTTCGCACTGGTCCGGCGCCTCGACCAGCGCCGCCTGGACCAGGAAGTCGCCCTGCGGGTGGATCCGCAGGTGCCAGGCGCAGACGATCTGCGGACCGGTCACGCCGGCGCCGATTGCCCTGCCCAGGCGCAATCGCTCTTCGACAAGCCCATCGTCGCCGCGCGCGAACCATGCGCCATTGCCGGTCAGGGGCGGCGGTGTATCGATCGACCCCCAGAAGTCGATGGCGCGGCCGTGGCGGCGGAGCACCGCGACCACGGGCGTCACCTCGCCGATACCGTCCGGGCTGGGCCCCACGTCCAGCGCCAGCTCCGGCTGCAGCGACGCGTAGGTGTCCACCAGAAACCACTGCTGGCGCTGCCCGGCCGGCCCATGGTCGACCAGCGCCTTGAACAGAACGATCCCGGACTCGTTGATCTGGGGACTATCGAAGACCAAATAGGTGCCGCCGCCGGGCGCCGCCTGGCCGAACCGGGCGAGCACGTCGGGATCCGCTGCGCCTGCCAGCACCGGGGCCAGCCCGAGCGCCAGCACCAGGGCCCGCATACGGCCAGAGCAATCAGTGTCCATGTGGATCCTTGCTGTCACGTCAGGGCGCCAATTTAGCACTTGAACGGTCGCATCGACGACCCACCCCCTTGCCACCCCGGCCTTCACCCTGTTCAGCAGCGATGCGTCGGCGCCGATGGCGATGGATCCCGACGCCCTGCCCAGAGTCGGCAGCGAAGTGCGCTACGGCGAGCCGGACGGCACACCCAACATGGGGATAGCAATTCAGCAATTCGGGACACCCACCATTTCGCTGTCAGCGCCAGCAGGGTGATGGGCGTCCTAGTTCGTTCCGAGTCAGGCGCCCTCGGCAGCCGCGCTGGCTTCGCGCGTGGCACGCAGCTCGATCCAATCGGTCACGTCGTGAATGCCCACGTCGTGGAGGATTCTTGCATATTCAAGCGCAGTCCCGATCTGCTTGGGTGCATCCAGGTCCAATTGCTCGACGAGGCTCTTCATGTCTTCGATGTTTGCAGCAGCAGTGCGGCCCAGAATTTCCTCCGCAGCCACACACTGATCGTCGGCCAACCTGCGCTCGACGTGTGAGATGAACCTCGTCTCATTGGCCATGAAACCCAGGGCACCGACAAGGTGTGTCTGCTCGATGGCATGTTTGTATGACAGGAACCATTGACCGGCCCCCAAGAGCACAAGACCCTGCACGACGATAATGATGTTCTTGACCATTGACGATTTCCTCTGGGCGCCTTTCGGTTCGGCGAGACGGCCCCAAACACCCGCCAATCAACATAGCAATTCGGAGGGCAATTCGGGGCACTCACCATTTCGCTGTCGGCGCCGACAGCAATTCGGGACACCCACCATTTTGCTGTCAGCGCCAGCAGGATGATGGGTGTCCTAGATCGTTCTCCTCAGCCGCCGCCGAGGAAGTCGAAGACCTTGGACGAGGATGCGATGTCAGCCCTGTAGAACTCGGTGAAGCCGCAGCGCTGGCAGGCAACAGTCTTGAACCGCCGGGTGCTGACGTCGAAGAACGACGACCAGAATCCACCATAGGCTCTGACCTCACCGAGTTCCTTGGCGGAGCTCTCGCACTTGGGGCATTGCCAGAGGCGCTGCGACTTCATGGTCGTGCTCTACGTTCGAGTGGAGGGCAGGAGAGCCAATGCCTGAGTTGAGCCGCGCAAATGACATCGATTCAAACGAGCTGTCAGTGGGCCAGCCGTAGCGCATGGAAGCGGGTGTCCGCGTGAACTGTTAGGGCGCGCGCTTGAAGACGAACTCATAGTGCGTGACCTCACTTGGGTGAGTCGCCAGCTCGCCTAGAACTGACTCCATATCAGGTGCTCCCGTTCGGCTCCAATCGGGACTCCACTCCATGTGCGGTTGGATGAACTCGCTTGTCACCGTGAATGAGTCGTAGCCGAGGAAACGCCAGCCTTGGCGATAGACGAGCGCTACACAAGCTGCAGCATTCTGTCGTGCCACGAGGGTAACGCCGTAGCGCTGCACGTGCGGAAAACCAAACGCCTCCAACAACTCGCGACGGTCTGACATAGCGGCCTAACGCCTTGAGTTATGCCGCGCCGAAGGCGTCGGCTGGAATGAACTGCTAGGCCCCCGGGACTCATCGTCCCGCGCTAGGGCCTCGCGAACACCTGGAAGAGTGTAGTCCTTCCATGGAACGGTCCCGGGCGGGTAGCGGGGGTCCATGACCTCTCCATCCTCAAAGGCGTAGAAGACCTCCAAAGCGAATCCGCTGAGAGAGCAGTCGCTTGCCCAGAAGAGGTCATTGATGGCGAAGTCACCCGATTCGAAGTCGATCTTTCCTGCGACGAATCGCTCCGCAATCTCTCGGGCAAAGGCATAGGAGAGAGCCGCGGCGGAAACGTCGTGCTTGAGGCAGAGATCGTCGAACGACTCCCGGTAGAGAGCACTGGCGCCGTCTGTCACGGTCGCATAGTGTGCAAGCAGTTTGTCGAAGTCGCTGCGCATGCACAGGCCCAACGGCTGAGTTAAGGGGTGCCGCAAAGCGGCATCCCCTTGAACGAATTGTTAGGTGCTTGGTCGCGCGGCGTCACGACAATGCCGAGCGACATAGGCGGCATTATGTGGCGGAACAGGAGCCTGGAACCATCGGCACCAACCAGCACGATTTCACTTACCGCTCCCTCCCCCAGCGGATCTGACTCTTCAATCTGGGTCACCTGGAACGGCAAGACTCCGGTCGCGTCACCGAAGGGCTTCATGGAGTACGTGGTTCCGTCCCTCACCCACTGCAGGGCGGTGGCCTCGCAGCCTTGCACGGAAATGCCGAGCGAAGGGTATTTGCCGACCTCCACCTCCACCTCACACGGGGCGACCATTACGAGTTGCCCATCGGCTAAGCGCAGGATTGTCATGGAGGTGGCAACTGGAGTTGTATTGCGGTCCACCCACGCCGGATGGACTGGCTCGCAAAGAGGCGTCAGGACCTCTTGAATCGTTGCAGCAATCAGCGAGGAACTGTCCACAAGCACCTAACTAGATGTATGCGCCGGAGGCGGCGGATAATGCGGAGTGTTCAGGGTCGAGGCGGGGCCGTCAATAGGAACTTTCCCAACTCGATACAGAGGCTTGGCCGACACGAGATATCCGGAAGCGGCCAGGCTGTTCCCGTTTATCCCTGCAGGATGCCGGGATAAGGTTTCTAGTGGCGGATGTGCCGGGATATGCAGTGCTCGCCGGCCATGCTCGCCGCCTTGCTACCGCTCCGAATGCCCCGGCTCCGTATGCGTCCGGGTGAACAGCCCCGGCTTGACCAGGTCGGCGAAGCGCCGCGCATGCGGCCCGAGGAGGCGGCCCTTGCGCACGACGACGCCGTAGCTGCGCTGGGGGAAGTAGGCGCGCAGGTTGCGTACGACCAGGCGCTCGTGGTCCTGGGGCGAGAGGCAGAAGCCGGTGACGATGCTGATGCCCAGGCCCATGGCAACGTACTGCTTGATCACCTCCCAGCCGCCGACCTCCAGGGCGATGGTGTAGGGCACGCGGCGCTGCTGGAACACCAAGTCGACCAGGCGCCAGGTCGACAGGCGCTTGGGCGGCAGGATCAGGCCGTAGGGGCTGAGGTCCTCCAGGCGGATGTCGGCGCGGTCGGCCAGGGGGTGGCCGAGCGGGGCGATCAGCATCGGGTCGAACTGGTAGACCGCCTCGTAGGCGATGTCGGGCGGCACCTCCAGCATCGAGCCGATCGCAAGGTCGACCTGGTCGCTGCGGACCAGGGCCAGGCCGTCGCGGCCGGTGACGTTGTGCAAGTGCACGTGCACGGCCGGGTGGCGCTCGCGGAAGGCCTGCACCAGGGCCGGCAGCAGGTGCAGGATGGTCGACTCGCCGGCGGCGATGTTCAGCTCGCCGGTCAAACAAATCGGGACACCCAACATCCCGGTTGTCAGCGCGTGCAGAACAATGAATGTCCTCGTCTGGTTCTAGTTACTCGTGCCGGCCTGCCCTAGGCTACTCGCCGATGACCATGCCAGCCGGCAGCGCGTCCAATCATCGGCCACACCATCCACCAATTCTCAGGGAACGCACGGACCATCTAAGGGACAAGTCGCTTCACCATACGTTCCGTGGTAGCCCCCCGAAAATTGGCAGTTTACTTCCAACCACAGTATAAACATCACGCAGGGGCACCCAGGGAGAAACAGCGTGAATCAGGAGCCAAACCAAGATCCATGGCGCAGACACGTGCAATGGATGATGGAGAATCTGGACGAGATTGGCACGGCGGTAGGGCAACAAGCCAACCAGACCATGGGGCGCGTCCGGGAAACAATAAAGGAACGCAGCGAAAATGTGACCACTATGGCCGGGGATGGCGATGACTTGCGGGACGTTTCAAGCCAAGTGGGGCCCCTGCGTGTGAGAACCTCCAGCAGGATCGGGCTGGATGAGAAGGATGTCGCTGGAATCGCCGCATTCGCCGCAGCCGCTGGCATCCTGGCCAATGAAGTGGAGATCACACGATTTACGCGAAGCGTCATGGATTCGGACACGGGCCCGCTTCAAGGCTTGATGGAGAAAATTCTAGATCCGGCTCGGGCATCGGAAATCGGCGCTTGGATGGACCAGGTCCCGGGTTCAGCCGTGGCAGGCGGTTGGGCTCACCGGCTTCACCATGGCCACGACTTGCAAAGCCTCGGAACTCTGGTCAACGAAGAAGGCATAGGCGCTGCTGCCCATTGGATGAATCACGTTCTCCTTCGTGACTTCTGGACTCCCCACGGTGTGCCTTGGTTACCTGGAGGTAGCGCAGACGCCCATGAAGTACTGGTGGCCCTTGGAGTCTCTCCTTCAACCGCTCTAGACCTGCTGGCCATCAATGTGGCCGAAGCAGCGGGCATCACCCTGTTCACGCTGTCGATGTGGCGAGCAGGGCTGCTCATCAGGACCAAAGCTGCGAATCGCGGGTACAGCGAGAAGTTTGAGCTCGTAAAGCAGGCCATTGTTAATCACAACACTGCGGTGGCCCTTGAGTGTTTCCGTGACATGGAACTCCAGCCATCGGACGCTGTTTCAGTTCAGCTTCGCCTACAATCGGCCACTCTCTCGATGGACAAGGCATGCGACGCTGCTCTCTGTGAGGACGAGCGCTCGGAGTGGGCAATGTGTGCCTATTCAACAGCCGAAGCGGTATGTCGAAAGAAGGACGAGGTCGTTTCCTTCCTGGGCAACACGCAATCCACCTCCCACGGGCTGGCTGCGATTGTCTTGTGCAACGCAGCGGCTCGGCTCCGGAACGATCGGCGCGTACCACGCGACAGTCTGATGTCTCGAGCAGAGGTAGGTGTGGGTGCCTTGATTCGAATCGCTGAAAAACAGAGCAAGCCCAATTGGTTGTTGCTGGACAGGGGATACCGTCCCTACTCAGCAGTAGTGAATCTGGAACTCGCTATGCAGATCGCCAGATCCTTCGAGTACAGCGGGCGCATGATTCGCTCAAAAGACTCGCGCGCCATCAAAGCTCGACGAAGGCAAACGCTTCAATCGGCTTTCGACCACTTGGGCGACAGGCACAAGGAGTTCATCAGAATGCTGTGGATGGATCGTGAAGACAGTGCCATGCCAGAGGTTGCGCGGGGATAGGCCAACCACGGCTTTCTTCTTCGCGCTGCTTACTTTTCTTGGCGAGAGGCTAGGAGTTCCAGAACACAGTCCGCGATAACTGCCAAGTCGTCCTGTTGGGTGGGGAGGGGCCCCGCCACGCTCGGTGATGAAGCCCCGACGACGAAAAATGGCACGCTCAAGATCCGGCATCTTGCCTGACGCCAAGTTATGGGTGTCCCAGTCCGTTGATGATGTGAGTCCCGGGCTGCCCCCATTCGGGTCAATGCTCCCTCTAGTTGCTATTGGGGGTCCGCCTTACGCGATTACCCGATATCGACGCCAGCACCCAGCGAGTGCAATCGGTCCAAGCCGCCACACCCGCAATCCGAGCCTTGCAGGTTTGCAGGTTAATGGGTGTCCCGATTTGCGTTCTGGATCGAACAGCGTCAACAGGCAATGCGGGTCGCCACCAGGAGATTGCGCTATGACCGATGAACCAACAGCCGACGTCAGCGGTTGACGGAGGAGTCCATACGTGAATGGTTAGCCCGAGCCAATGCGTCGCATGATCTCGCGACGCGTCGTGCAGATGACCTTATGGGTGTCATGCGCTTGCCAATAAAAGAAGGCCATCGAGCCGGCGACGAGAACAACTGTGGCACCGAGTTCCAACCAGAAAAATTCCGGGAACCGGAGGAAAGCAAGGACTCCAGCTCCCACGATGAACGATGGCGCAGCAAAGAACATTGAGAGCTCAAAATACATCGCGGTAGCGAGTCGGCTCAAATAGCGATATCCGACCGGCTCCCTCTCAAATGAGCGAGAAAGGTACGCATACCAATGCTCCGATACTTCAAGCTCGCTCTCACGGGAATGGTCCCACGATGACTCTAGCCATGTCCCCATTCCCTCGCAGAGCGCCCCGGCAACAATCACTGATGAGAGAAGGGCTGCGTGTGCAAGTGTTGGAAAGTCCTTGAAGCCTAACGTGGCGTCAGTGTGCTGTACCAACGCCAGCAACCACGGTGCAATCGCAACCGTGCCGGGAACGAGTACCGCGAGTGTCGATCGAGTGATGTTAGTTGGAATTTCCATGCGACCGCCCGCAGTTCGTTACATTGATCAAGCCGCGCCGCGAAGTGGCGTGGGCGTGAATAACTTGTCTGGTGCGAGCAAAGAGACCGCCAACTAGACCTAGGCCGCTGGTTTAATACACTGCGCTAACCTTTTTTGCCTCGACCAATCACCCAGCCGATCAAACTTATGATCAGTGCGATGAATGCTCCCGCTACGGCGTGTACCCCAACCTTCTCCCAGTCGAACCGTGATATCGCAGAGGGCATCGCCTCACTGATAGAAGCCTGAAAGTCCGATGGGTTCGCCTCAACCACAGCGCTCGCCCAATGGCGAGATGCCTGCCTGCTCCAATCGAGGCCAGATTCCTCTGCATAAGAGTAGAGAAACAAAACTTTGCCCCTCACGTGCACGAATGTTGAGGTTACAACGGCGACGAATTGCGCGGGGCCGCCCTCCTTATCGTTCATGTCGTACCTCACCAATGCCGAGTATGCGAGCGTGCGTTCGCTTTCCTCGTGTATAGGCATTGGCAACATTTGCGACACCGACAGGGCCAGGTCAACGTCGTACTTTCTTGTCAACCCCTCGTTCAACTGTCTCAAAAGACCTGGCAGTTGCTCCTCTACCCTAGTCATCAGCTTATCGTTTTCAGATCTAATAATGTCCTTGAGCTGCGCAAAGTCTGAAGCCGACACCTTCGCGTCAATGAGGCTCTTGGCGGTTTGAACCGTGAAGCGCCGCGTCATATCCGGAATTTCGTCAGCCAATGCACTAGCGACATCCCGCTCTCGAATGAACGCGACAAACTCCTGATTCATGGGCGCCACAAAATTGTTCTGAAGTTCGTACAGCGAGGCCATTTCCGGTGTGACCGGACTAAATCCATCGGGCCTCACGATTGCAATCGACACTCCTCCCACGGAAATGCTCGCCGCCGCGCTTACCGCCGACGCCATGATCAGCAGCGCGATCAACATCGTCCTCATCGGTTGCCTCTAGCAAGCAGCGCTGGGAGTCCCGAAGGGCGAGTGGGCTTAGGCCTAACCGAAAGCCGCGCGTTCATATCCAGCGAAGCCGTCCAGCTGGGTGATCCATGCCGTATAGATTTTGCTAGCGGCATCTGGTGTTGCCGTAATTGCCCGTGTGGCACCTTGACGTGTTTCCGCGATTGTCCCTGTACGTGCTGTTTCCGTAGGGGCCGGTATAGCCGCGAACAGTGTTCCCGTTGTTGTCGCGATGAGTGCTGTTGCCGTACGGATCCGTGTAACCTCGGATCGTGTTCCCACGATTGTCACGGAGCGTGCTGTTTCCGTAAGGATCGGTGTACCCGCGCGCCGTGTTGCCGTTGTTGTCTCGGAATGTGCTGTTGCCGTAGTCATCGGTGTAGCCCCGTACAACATTGGCCGAATTCGAGTCGCGGCAGGTGGTGTTGCCGAAGTCATCGGTATGACAGCGGGTTTGCGCCGCAACTTGCGACGAGAATGTGGCGAGCAGTATCGCCGCGATGAACACCCTCAACATGGTGTACTCCCTTGGTATGAGCTGAATCTGGTCGCGCCGGCAACGACGCGCAGTCGCCGCCAACGAAGACCCCTGCAGCGGCAACCCGATCCTATGCGCACCTTCAAGCTGCAACAAGCAACTTATCCCCGTAGAATCAATTCTTCACATTGACGCGGTGCAGCACAGCACTTCGGCGCACTGGCCGGCCGCGCTACCGCTCCGAATGTCCCGGCTCCGTATGCGTCCGGGTGAACAGCCCCGGCTTGACCAGGTCGGCAAAGCGCCGCGCATGCGGCCCGAGCAGACGGCCCTTGCGCACGACGACGCCGTAGCTGCGCTGGGGGAAGTAGGCGCGCAGGTTGCGTACGACCAGGCGCTCGTGGTCCTGGGGCGAGAGGCAGAAGCCGGTGACGATGCTGATGCCCAGGCCCATGGCAACGTACTGCTTGATCACCTCCCAGCCGCCGACCTCCAGGGCGATGGTGTAGGGCACGCGGCGCTGCTGGAACACCAAGTCGACCAGGCGCCAGGTCGACAGGCGCTTGGGCGGCAGGATCAGGCCGTAGGGGCTGAGGTCCTCCAGGCGGATGTCGGCGCGGTCGGCCAGGGGGTGGCCGAGCGGGGCGATCAGCATCGGGTCGAACTGGTAGACCGCCTCGTAGGCGATGTCGGGCGGCACCTCCAGCATCGAGCCGATCGCAAGGTCGACCTGGTCGCTGCGGACCAGGGCCAGGCCGTCGCGGCCGGTGACGTTGTGCAAGTGCACGTGCACGGCCGGGTGGCGCTCGCGGAAGGCCTGCACCAGGGCCGGCAGCAAGTGCAGGATGGTCGACTCGCCGGCGGCGATGTTCAGCTCGCCGGTGTCCTGGCCACTCAGCGCGGTGTGCAGGGCGGCGCCGATGCCGTCGATGCCTTCGACCAGGGGCCGGGCCAGCTCGTACAGGGCCTGGCCCTCGCGGGTCACCCGAAGGCTGCGGCCGGCGCGCTCCAGCAGCGGCTGCTCCAGCTCCTTCTCCAGGGCCGACAGCTGCAGGCTCACCGCCGGCTGGCTGAGGAACAGGGCGTCGGCGGCCCGGCCCAGGGAGCCGAACTTGACCAGGGCGCAGAAGGCCCGCAACTGCTTGAGACGGTTGCCCTTGTAGTAGTAGCGGGGGCTGGCGTCGGACACCGGGAGGCTGGGCCTGGGGCGATGGCGCCGACCTTAGCGCGGGCGATTGTTTTGGTCAATTAAAGTGTTGGTTTGAAACAACTGGTTTGTCAAAGCAATGGCGGCGGACCTAGAGTCGCCCTGCCCCGGCCTGGTTGGCGGCGGCCCGAGACACCCACCCCCAGGAGCTCCACATGGCAGCGGATGCCCGCGACCCGACCCTCGCACTTGGCCTGCACGGCGCCGTCGCCCTCGGCGCCGACCCCGCCACCATGTACTCGGCCATCCTCCCGCT
>ERZ761609.1709-NODE-1709-length-18148-cov-10.627646_pt1 | contig 18148 bp, 15 predicted proteins | sample MGYA00511163_ERZ761609 | MGnify/ENA primary metagenome ERZ761609 (study PRJEB28899, sample SAMN02445070) | bioreactor sludge metagenome | biome: EBPR sludge | place: Australia: Brisbane, Thorneside Wastewater Treatment Plant | collected 2011-12-16 ... | reverse complement strand
CTGCGGCGCCGACGGTAACCAGCCCATGCGTTCGGCGCGGATATTGCAATCGATAAGCGACCCGCGCCATTTTTGTTTATCCGCGAGAGGGGAAAGGATCTCGGATACGGACAGCGTTTCATAGCGCCATTGATCAGTATGGGCATAGAAAAACGACGTCGAGTTTTGCTGGCGCGGCGGACGCGCCCAGTCCAACGCAAAGGCCAGCGGTTGCCAGCCCGTTTGCGGGCGGAGTTTTTCCTGCCCGACGTAATGCGCCCAGCCGCCGCCGGATTGCCCGATGCAGCCGCAGAATGTCAGCATGTTGATGGCAGCGCGGTAGTTCATATCCATGTGGTACCAGTGGTTCATCGCCGCGCCGATGATAATCATGGACTTGCCGTGCGTGATTTCCGCGTTATGCGCGAAGGCGCGGGCAACGTCAATAACCTGCTGCGCCGGCACACCCGTAATTTTTTCCTGCCAGGCGGGCGTATAGGGCGTATCTTCTTCATAGGCAGGTGCAACATTCGGCCCGTCAAGTCCGGCACGATGCACTCCGTAATTGGCGCAAAGAAGATCGAAGACACTGGCGACAGCAGTCTTCTCTCCGTTGATTTGCAAGTAGCGCACAGGCACGCTCCGGTCGAGGACTTGTTCGTGCTCTGTATTTTTAAAATAGGCATGTTCGTGCACTTGCCCGCCGAAATACGGGAAGCCGACCGTTACAATGTCTTCCTGGGCGCCGAGCAGGGTTTTGCGCGGCCTGATGACTTTGCCCGTGGCGGCGTCTTTCGGTTCGATATTCCACTTCCCGTCTTCGCCCCAACGGAAGCCGATGGAACCGGTCGGGACGACAAGACGATCCGACGTTTCGTCGTAGCATACCGTTTTCCATTCCGGATTGTTGTTTTCGTCAAGGTTTCCATCAAGGTCGGAGGCGCGCAACATGCGGCCCGGCACATAACGTCCGCCGCGTTTTTCAAGCTTCACAAGGAACGGCATGTCCGTATAGGTACGGCAGTATTCGTCGAAATATTCGGCCGTCCGCTCGACGTGGAATTCCTTGAGAATAACATGCCCCATCGCCATGCCGAGGGCGGCGTCGGTGCCCTGGCGCGGATGCAGCCAGATATCGCCGAATTTGGAAGCTTCAGAGTAATCCGGCGTCACCGTGACGACCTGCGCCCCCCTGTATCGCGCTTCGGTCATGAAATGCGCATCGGGCGTGCGCGTTTGCGGCACGTTGGAGCCCCACATAATGATAAAACCGGCGTTATACCAGTCCGCGCTTTCCGGCACGTCCGTTTGCTCGCCCCATGTCTGCGGACTGGAGGGCGGCAAGTCGCAATACCAGTCATAGAAACTCATACACACGCCGCCGAGCAGCGACAGATAACGGGAACCCGCCGCATAAGAAACCATCGACATCGCAGGGATGGGCGAAAATCCGATGATGCGGTCAGGGCCGTATTTTTTGATAGTATAGATGTTTGCTGCCGCAATAATCTCGTTCGCCTCGTCCCAGCCCGCGCGCACGAAACCGCCGCGCCCGCGCACTTCCTGATAATGCTGGCGCAAAACGGGATCGGCCTGAATTTTTTCCCATGCGAGAACGGGATCGCCGCCCGTCTGTTCTTTCATCTGGCGCCACATTTGCAGAAGACGCTTGCGCACCATCGGATATTTAAGGCGGTTGGCGGAGTAGATATACCAGCTATAGCTCGCCCCGCGCGCACAGCCGCGCGGTTCGTGATTGGGCAGATCGGGCCGCGTGCGCGGATAATCCGTTTGTTGCGTTTCCCACGTGATAAGACCGTTTTTGACGTAGATTTTCCAGGAGCATGAACCTGTGCAGTTGACGCCATGGGTCGAGCGGACGATTTTGTCGTGCGCCCACCGGCTACGGTATCCGTCTTCCCATGCGCGGTTTTCATCGGTGACGATGCCGTGCCCGTCCGAGAATTTTTCGTGCTTTTGGACGAAATATTTCATCCTATCAACAAAGTAGCTCATCTATTTGCTCCTCATATTCCAGTGACACTATCGCCAGTCAGGCGAGAGCTGCACTTGACCCGGATCAAGCGGGGGAAAAATTAACAACTTATTTCGGCATTTTTGCGTGTGTAGTAAAACCAGGTCGCCACAAGACACAGCGCATAGAAAGTGGAAAAGACCAGCAAAGCCGTGTCCGGCGCGCCCGTAAGCTTGATGGCCGTGCCGTAGCTTTTGGGGATAAAGAAGGCGCCATAAGCGCCAATCGCCGAGGAAAAGCCGATGACAGCGGCGGATTCTCGGTCAGCCGCCTTGCGGATATCTTCTTCCGACTGCCCTTGCATCGCGCGGCTGCGGTCTTTCCAGAAAATTACCGGGATCATCTGGAATGTCGAGGCATTGCCGATCCCCGTCGCCACGAAGAGCAGCAGGAACATCCCAAAGAATCCGTAAAACGCATAAGACTGGTCTTTTATCGTCAGAAAATAGTATGCCCCCAGCGCGCCGAGCATCAGCACGACAAAAACCCAGATCGTAACGCGTCCACCGCCGTGTTTGTCGGAAATCCACCCGCTGCACGCGCGCGACAGGGCGCCAAGCAAAGGACCGATAAAGGCGAGCTGGAGGGAATTGACTTCTGGAAAAGCCGTTTTCGCCAACTGCGGAAACCCGGCGGAAAAGCCTATAAAAGAGCCGAAAGTGCCGACGTAGAGAAAGCACATAATCCAGTTATGCTTGCGCTTGAAGATGGTCATCTGGCTGGAAAGAGACGCTTTGGCTTCGGCAATATCGTTCATCCCGAACCATGCCGCCACTGCGGATACCACAATGAAGGGAATCCAGAAAATCGCGGCGTTCTGGAGCCAGAGGGACCCCTCCGCCGTTTGCTGCGCGCTTCCCGCCCAAATGCCGAAAAGTCCCGTGGTAATCACCAGCGGCACAATAAACTGCACCACGCTGACACCGAGGTTACCGAGGCCCGCGTTCAGCGCCAGGGCATTTCCTTTTTCTTTCTTCGGGAAGAAAAACGCGATATTCGACATGCTGGAAGCGAAATTGCCGCCGCCGAAACCGCAAAGAAGCGCCAGCAACACAAAAACACCGTACGATGTCTGCGGATTCTGGATGGCAAAAGCAATCCCCACCGTCGGCAATAACAGCGACAGGGTACTCAGCGCCGTCCAGCGCCGTCCGCCGAATACCGGCACCATAAAAGAGTAAAAAATACGCAGCGTCGCGCCAGACAACCCCGGCAGCGCCGTCAGAAGAAAAAGCTGCTCGGTCGTGAAGTTGAAGCCGACCTTGGGGAGGTTGACGACAATAACACTCCACATCATCCAGACCGCGAAAGCCAGAAAAAGAGCGGGTACGGAAATGTAAAGGTTCCGCCGCGCGATCTTCTTGCCTTCCGACTCCCAGAACCCCGTATCTTCGGGCAGCCATCTTTTGAGAACGCTCTCCATATCAAACTTCCTTTTTTATATCAGTTTTGTTTCGCGGCGCCCTGTAACTCGGGCAGATCCGCCGGTTTTTTGAGTGCGGGGTGCGTTTTGCGCTCCAGCGCCCTGATCGTAAAGTGCATCCAGACGAGGGCCGTCGCGACAAGCGCGAAAAGCAGCATGAAGCAGCCCGTCCACACGTTCAAAAAATCGTTCATCAGGCCGAAACACACGGGCAGAAAAAATCCGCCAAGACCACCGATAAGCCCGACGATGCCGGCGACAGAACCCACGTTGTCGGGATAGTAGACGGGGATGTGTTTATAAATCGCCGCCTTGCCCAGCGACATGAAGAAGCCCAGAACGAACAGGATGCAGGTAAAGGGGATAAAGCCGAGCGCGAAGCTGAAGCTGATATCGCCTCTGATCCCGTGTACCGTGTAGTCCGTCGCCGGATAGCTGAGGATAAAGCAGCAGATCACGCAAACGATAAACGTCCAGTACATGACGCGCCGCGCGCCGTATTTGTCGGACAGCCAGCCGCCGATGGCGCGGAAAAGAGACCCCGCGACGGAGAAAAGCGCCGCCAGCACGCCCGCCATCTTGATATCCATCCCGTAGACACCGACGTAGTATCGCGGCAACCAGAGCGCAAGCGCCACAAAACCGCCGAAGACGAAAAAGTAATAAAGGGAAAAACGCCAGACTTGCAGCTTTTTGAGAGGCTCCAAAGCCGCCGCCATCGATTTCGGCGCTTTGCCCTCTTTGCGCTGCGCCGTGATTTGCGGCTCGTCGCTTGTCATGAACCAGAACAATACCGACATCAGCACAAGCGCCGCCGCCCAGATTTGCGCAACCGCATGCCAGCCATAGGCCACCATGACAAAAGGAGCGATAAATTTTGTCACAGCCGCGCCGATATTCCCCATACCATAAACACCGAGCGCCGTGCCTTGATGTTCTTTATCGTATAGTTTCGACAGATAGGCGATGCCCACGACGAAACTGCCGCCGGAAAGACCGACCCCCAGCGAGGTCAGCAGCATCATTTCATAGGTGTCTGCATACGTGAGCAACCACGTAAAAAGGGCGGAAGACAGCATCACGGCGACAAAAATCGGCCGCCCGCCGTATTGATCCGCCCAGATGCCGAGAAAAAGCCGCACAAGAGAGCCGGTGAGAATCGGCGTTCCGATCAGCAAGCTGAACTGCGTATCGTTGAGGCCGAGGTCTTCCTTGATCTGGACGCCGATGATCGCGAAAATCGTCCATACGGCAAAACAGACGGTAAAGGCGATTGTGCTAAGCCCTAATGCCGCGCCCCGCTCCGCATCTCTTTTCATAAACTAAACTCCGTGCCGATTACCCGACTTAGCGGGGCGATTCTCTTGCTTATCCCCCCTCTCTTGGTAATATTGCATGCAAAGCAATTTGATAATTTGATTCAGATCAATACTTCATCATCGGTACGGCCTTAGGCTGGAAAAAAAATCAGGGAAGATATGATCGACCTATTGTCACAGATGCGCTTCGCCACAAAGCCACAACTTTTTCAAGCCCTCAGCGAAGAAAGCCTGGGCGTTCTTCTTGGCCATTCGTTTTTGCAAGACGTCCCCGCGAACAAACTGCTTTTGCAGCAGGGCGATACCGCTTCCCATCTCTACCTGATCGCCGAGGGAAGCCTGCGCACCTTCCGCGTCGATAAAGAAGGCCGCGAAGCCACTATCCGTATGCTACAGGCGGGCAATACGTGTATGGAGGCCGTGATGTTCATGGGCGGCCCATCTCCGATCAACGTGCAGGCCGTCACGCCGTCACGGATACTTTTCATTCCCGAAAAAGCCGTGAAGGCCCAAGTCCTTGCCGACAGCCAGTTTGCGACGAACCTGCTGCGCATCGTGGCGCACCACTATAAAAACGCCATGCACCAGATTGACGCCATGAACATTAAATCGCCCGTGCAGCGTATTGGCTATTATTTTTTAACCCGCCACATCGAGGCCGGCCACGATCATCTTGACTTCGAACTTCCGTTTCAGAAACAGCAGATTTCAAACTATCTGGGGATCACGCCGGAAACATTTTCGCGCGCCTTGAAGCAGATGAAAGATCTTGGCATCGACGTCGACAACCAGACGATCAAGCTACGCGATGCTTTCAGCCTGTGTCACTTCTGCGATCCGGATACGGCGGCCATGTGTCCGAAGCAGGGTAGCGCGGGCTGCACCGCCTGCAAAAATTCCTAGGCCGCAGGCAAAACAGGGTATACGTCGACAAGATCGCCTTCCCGAATATTCTCTGCCTCCTCCGGCATCGACACCCAGGCGTTCATGGCCAAAAACGGGTTCACCATAAAGGATTCCTGCCCCGGCAGTATCGCCGCGCGCGAGTGACCTGCGCTATCCGCCTCGACTTTGGCTTTCAAAAACATCCGAAAACCAGCCTTTTTGCCAAAAGTGTTTGCAGCGGGCATTTTTTGCGGCGCTTCGGGCGGAAGCCCTGAAAGAATGCGTAAAGCCTGCCCGACAAAAAACCTCAGCCCCACCGCAGTCGCCGCAGGATTTCCGGGCAGGCCGAAGTACAATGCCCCGTTCGGTAGCCTCGCGAAAAGGTTGGGCTTTCCGGGCCGCATCAGCACTTTGTGAAAAAGAACCTCGGCCCCCAGAGACTCCAGAGCACCTCTGACAAAGTCGTAACTTCCCGCCGAAACGGCGCCGCTGGAGACGACAATATCCGGCGCGTCCATCTCCAGAATCTGCGACAGTTTCGCGCAAAATGCGGGGGCATCGTCGCCGACCGACAAGCTGCGGCAGCAAACTGCGCCCAGTTCGGGCAATACGGCCTCCATATAGGGCGCATTTGCGTTATAGATCTTTCCTTTTGGCAACGCACAGGACAAATCATCCACCAGCTCCAGCCCCGTGGTGATAACAGCCACTTTCGGTCTCTCGTAAACGGTAACCTTGTTCGTCCCCAGTGCCGCCAGCGGCAGAATGGCCGACGGCGTTATCCGTCCGCCCGCGCCTAAAACCGGCATCCCCTTGCGGAAATCTTCTCCTGCACGCCGGATATGCGCGCCCACGCGCGCCGCTGCCGTAAAAAAGGCGCGCCCTTCGCGTTCGGAGGCTTCCTCAAACGGGACAATCGCATCGCATCCGGCAGGGATCGGCGCGCCCGTCATGATACGACGGCAAGAACCGGAAGACAGACCTTCTCCCGAAGCATCCATTCCGGCGGGCAAATTATCGCCGATCGGCAATGAAACCGCCCTCTCCGATGTTGCATCCAAAATGTCGCCTGCCCGCACCGCATAGCCGTCCATCGCCGCATTGTCGAAAGGCTGTATATTGTGGCCAGCCAGAAGATTGTCAGCCAGAATGCGCCCTACCGCCGCGCGCAGCGGAACGTCTTCGGATCGGCGCGGCAGCACGGAGGCAGCGGCCGCAACTTTTTGCATCGCTTCGGTAAATCCTGTTATTCCGGCCATTTTCCCTCCCTTTACGTACAGCGCTCACGTCCCGCAGCCCACTTGACCTAGGTCAAGTATGGCCGTCCTCCGTCATGTCAGTATAAAAGTATGATAGACGCCACGGTTCCGGAAAGACTACGTCAGCTGGCTGCACGTATCAAGTGCGGCGCGGACAGTTTTATCGGATATCCGGCGACGCGTCTGGTCGATTTTTCGCCGCTCTATCCCTTGATGGATTTTCTTCTGAACAATATCGGAGATCCTTTTTATCAGGGGGGCAGTTACAAGCTGAACACCCATGACATGGAAAGGGAGGTCATCCGGTGGTTCGGCGCTTTGCTGCGCGCCCCCGAAGACGACACATGGGGCTATGTCACCAGCGGCGGCACCGAAGGCAATATGTACGGCCTTTATCTTGCGCGGGAAGCTTTTCCGGACGGAATCGTCTATTTTTCCGCCGATACGCATTACAGCGTCGCCAAAATCATCCGCCTGCTCCAGATGCCAAGCTGCAAAATCGGCTGCCTGCCGAACGGAGAAATGGATTATGCGGCGCTTGCGGAAGACTTCAAGAAGAATGCCGGACGTCCCGCCATTCTTTTCGCCAATATCGGCACCACCATGCGCGGCGCCATTGACGATGTGGAGCGGATGCGCAGCATAGTCCTGGCGAGCGGGATCAAAGATCTCTACATTCACGCGGATGCGGCGCTGTCAGGCCTGGTTTTACCCTTCGTTGAAAACCCGCCTGCTTTCGATTTTGCGCACGGCATCGACAGCATTTCCATCAGCGGACACAAGCTCGCCGGCGTTCCCATGCCCTGCGGCGTTGTTTTGGCCCGCAGCGGCATGGTCAACCGGATCATGCGCGGCGTGGAATATATCGGCAGCATGGATGCGACCATTCTGGGATCCAGAAGCGGCATCGCCACCGTCTTTCTGTGGTATGTCCTGAATACTATGGGGCATGACGGTTTCCGCCGCACTGTTGCGGGCTGTCTGGATACGGCGGAATACGCTCTGCGGCAAATGATCCTGAACGGCATTAAGGCATGGAGAAACCCGCACTCGCTCACCGTTGTCTTCCCGCGCTGCACACAGGAAACCGAGCGCAAATGGCAACTTGCCACCGAGGGGGGGCAGGCGCATTTAATTGCGATGCCGCATGTGACGCACGAGATGATAGACAAACTTATCCGCGATATAAAAAACACGCCGCAAGCCGTCGATCCTGTATCCGGCGGCTCTACAATCCCCCTTAGGCCCGCAGGCATATCTGCCGCAGGCCGCAATGCCGGCGGGGCAATCCGATGATAACGGCGCGCAAATCAGGCGGCCTGCTTCGTAGATTAAGAAATAGCCGCATCATGCCTTTCCTGTGCATAGCCGTTTTCTGCCTTCTGGCGGCCAAAGCAACACCGGCTTTCGCCTGCGGTGCAGCGCCACCGCCAAAAACCGAACATTCTGCCGCAGCACCGAACTGTCATGACGATGCCAAAGAAGAGGCGTCTTTAGAAAAAAAACAAACCGCCCGTGGGTGCAGCGACGATTGCTGTATCTGCTGCGTCCTTTTTCTCGCCTCCCTCGCGCAGCCGCAGAAATCTTCCCCTGAGGATTTCGTTTTGGCCACGGTCATAAATCCCTTTCTGTGGATAACCTACGAGGATGAAAAACCCCCGAAACTCTCCTGACGTTCCCCCTATCTATCGTTCATGTCTAATCAGGAGAATTCTCATGAAAAATCTGTTAATCGCCTCTTTTCTTGCCCTCTTCCTCTCCGGCTGCGCGGCAACCGCGTCGACGCCGCCTTCGGGAGAGAAAGCGGCTCATACCTGCTGCTGCAGCAAAAAAGAAAAGTCTCATGATTGCACCTGCGGCTGCCACTCGGGCGACGCTAAGGTAAAAATCTGCAAACCAGTGCACTAACAAGCCTTGCGGGCGGCACCGGAAAGCCCTTCCGGCGCCGCCCCTTTGACTCAAGTCAAATGGAGATGTCTTGCAGAAAGCTATTATCTGCCGCCGGCTCTAAGGAGGCCGAAGCCGTCCATGAAAGAAAGCACCCCGGGAAAAGCGATCGGATATATTCTCGCGCCTATACCTACGTTTTTGATCACGCCCCTTCTTGGCAGGATTGTGCGGCATCTGGCCGCCCGACACGGGGGATTGTTCAAAAGGATCGGCCCCCACCAGAAAAAGATTTTCATGATCGACCCCGTCAATCTCCCGTTCGCGCTACTGCTGCGCCCCGATCCGAACAATCTTGAGCTGATATGCCGCCGCCGTCGGCATATTTCAGACTATCACGCGCGCATTTCCGGCAGCTTTTTGAAACTGCTGCAAATGATCGACGGCAGCCGTGACGGCGACGCCCTCTTCTTTTCGCGCGATCTGACCGTGGAGGGAGACACGGAAGCCGTCGTCGCGCTGCGCAATGCGCTTGACGATATAGACGGCAATCTTATCGAAGAGATTGCCGGGATCGCCGGAGAGCCGGGCCGGATCGGATTATCGGCCCTGCGGCGGATCGGGGGAAGCAGATGACAGAAGACGAAAAAAAAACCGTGCAGAAGCCCGAACTGGTCTGTCCCGCCGGAACGCCCGCATCCCTGCGCGTTGCGGTCGATGCCGGCGCGGATGCGGTTTACTGCGGTTTTCAAAACGCCACCAACGCCCGCAATTTTCCGGGGCTAAATTTCACGCCGGAAGAACTGCGGGAATCCGTACATTATGCCCATCGCCGAGGCGCGAAAATCCTGCTCGCGCTCAATACGTTTCCGCCGGCGGGGCAGACAGACCTTTGGAAAGACGCCGCCGGATATGCGCATGCAATCGGTGTGGACGCCGTTATCGTCGCGGATATCGGGGTTGCCGACTATATTCACCGCTGCTATCCGCAGATGCGCCTGCATCTTTCCGTGCAGGCTGGCGCACCCTCGGTGGAGGCTATCCGGTTTTACCGCGAATCCTTCAATATCCGCCGCGTTGTGCTGCCGCGCATTCTCACAATCCCCGAAATTAAATCCCTGCATAAGGAAATCGGCTGCGAGATCGAGACATTCGTTTTCGGCAATCACGGTCTTATGGCGGAAGGCCGCTGTAGCCTGACCAACTACGTGACCGGAGAGTCGACGAATATGGACGGCGTTTGCTCCCCCGCCAGCGCCGTCAATTACGCAGAAGACGAAGACGGAAACCTTTCCGCCCGCCTTGGGAAATTTACAATCGACTGTTACAGCTGCCGCCAAAGCGCCGGATACCCGACTATTTGCAAGGGACGCTACTTCGCGCCGCACCGCGATGATTCTTATTACGCCTTCGAAGAGCCGATCAGCCTTAATCTGGGCGTTCTGCTGCCTGCACTGATTGAGGCCGGCGTTTCCGCTTTCAAAATTGAAGGCAGGCAGAGATCCAAGGCCTATGTCGAAAAAGTCGTGTCGTCCTGGCGGCGCGCGATCGATAGCGCGCTTGACGGAAATCCGGCGGCTGTCGATGACCTTCTTCACCTCACCGAAGGGCAGAAAGAAACCCAAGGGGCGTTTGAAAGTAAAAAGTGGAGGTAGCGCCGATGACACCGCAACTGACGATGGGCCCCATATTGTTCAACTGGCCCGCAGAAATCTGGCGGGATTTTTATTTCGCCGTCGCGGATGAAATGCCGGTTTCGCGGGTATGCATCGGTGAAGTGATTTGCTCGAAAAGAATGCCGTTTTTCGAACCTTTCTTTGCGGATGTCATCGACAGACTGCAACGTTCGGGCAAAGAAGTCGTCATATCGACCTTGGCGGAGGTCATGATAAAGCGTGAGCGGGATATCATCCGCGATCTATGCGAGGCCGCCGATCTGGATATAGAGGCAAATGACGCCTCTTCTCTCTATCACCTGCGCGGGCGGCGGTTTTTTGCCGGCACCTACCTGAACGTCTACAATGAAGACACACTGAAATACCTGAAGGGAATCGGCGCCGTAAGTTTTGCCCTGCCCGTCGAGCTACCCCGCTCTGCTCTTGGCGTTCTCGGCGACTGCGCCGCTGAAGAAAAGGTAGAGCTGGAGGTAACGGTTTTCGGCCGCGCGCCGCTGGCGCTTTCGGCGCGCTGCTATCACGCCCGCGCACATGGCCGCATGAAAGACAACTGCCAGTTCGTTTGCGAACAGGATCCGGATGGCATGCCGCTACGCACCTTGCAAAAAGAAAATTTTCTTGTCGTCAATGGCGTGCAAACTCTATCGTTCAACTGCCTGAACCTTGCGCGTGAAATGTCCGAGCTGGCCGCAATGGGCATCCGCTCTTTCCGCCTCTCGCCGCACAGCAAGGATATGAAACAGATTGCCTGCATTTTTCATGATGTTCTGCACGGCTTCCTCGATCCGGACGAGAGCCTTCAGCGGCTATCGGAGATCGGTCTTCGTGTTCCGTTCTCAAACGGATTTTTTTACAGGCAGGCCGGGCATCTCTGGATAGAAAAACCCCCTGCTTTTGAAACCTGATTTTTTTCTGTATCGTTTTTGACCCAGATCAAAAGAAAACATCTGCATATAGGTTAAGGATAGATTAACCAACACAATATCTTGTGTTCACAAGAAGCCATTACACATAAAAAACCACATCGAACGAACGTAGCATCACGCAAGGGGAGAACTTGGTTATGAAGAATGAGGCGCCTGTAATTCTGAACCAAAACGAAAACACAAAAAAAGCCGCCGATACCCTCGCGCGGCTTTTCGACGGCACCAGCATCGACTGTTCCGCCGCCGTTTCGGAATATATCTCCGGCAGTGACTGGCGTATCAAGGCCAATGCCAATACAGGCTATTCAAACGCCGGCATGATCAATAATCTCGCTGGCAAAGTGATCGCCAATTTCTGGCTCGACAGCGTTTATGCGCCGGAAGAAGGTCAGGCTCACCGCACCGGCGACATTCATATCCACGACCTTGATTGCCTGACGGGCTACTGCGCGGGCTGGTCGCTGCGCGCTCTTCTCAACGAAGGGTTTAACGGCGTTGACGGGCGCGTCTCCTCCCGCCCGCCGCGCCATTTCCGCGAAGCGCTCGGACAGATGAGCAATTTTCTGGGCATTTTGCAGTCCGAATGGGCGGGGGCGCAGGCCTTTTCAAGCTTCGACACCTATCTGGCGCCCTATGTATTTTACGACAAGCTCGGTTTCGATGAAATAAAGAAAGCCATACGCCAGTTTGTCTATAACCTGAACGTTCCGGCCAGATGGGGGCAATCTCCCTTCACCAATATCACGCTAGATTTCAAAGTGCCGGAAGACCTTGCACGGCAAGCGCCCACCTACCGCGACCATCACCTCTTCGCCGGCATCGAGGACGGCGCTCTTCTCGCAGCGGCGCAAAAACGCGATATGGGCATCCGTACGCTGGAGGATATGACCTATCGGCATTTCGCGCCGGAAATGGACATGATCAATATCGCCTATTATGAAGTCATGACCGAGGGCGATTCCGGTGGCCAGCCCTTCACCTTCCCCATTCCCACCGTCAATATCACGGAAGATTTCGATTGGGACAGCCCTGTCGCCAACGCTCTTTTTGAAAACACGGCGAAAGTCGGGTCTTCCTACTTCCAGAACTTTGTAGGCAGCCAATGGATGCGGAACGCGCAAGGCGAGAAAGTCCCCAATCCGGATGCCTATGCCCCCGGCGCGGTGCGTTCCATGTGCTGCCGCCTGCAGCTGGATTTGCGCGAGTTGCTCAAGCGCGGCAACGGCTTGTTCGGCTCCGCCGAAATGACAGGGTCGCTCGGCGTCGTAACGATCAATATGGCGCGCCTCGGGTATCGTTTCCGCGGCGACCTTCAGGGCCTGACCGCAGAAATCGACCGCCTGATGGACATTTCCCGCTCCACGCTGGAAAAAAAACGCCGTTTTGTTCAGGAAATGTACGATCGCGGGCTCTACCCCTATACCGCCAGATATCTGCCATTCCTGCGCAACCATTTTTCGACGATTGGCGTCAACGGCATGAACGAAATGGTGCGCAATTTCACGCGGGATCAGCTGGATATCACGGACAGAGAGGGGCAGCGGTTTTGCCTGCGCATCCTCGACCATATGCGCGAAAGAATCCGCGATTATCAAGAAAGCTCCGGCAACCTCTACAATCTGGAAGCCACGCCCGCCGAGGGAACGACCTACCGCTTCGCCAAGGAAGACGCCAAGCGCTTTCCGGATATCCTGCAAGCAGGTTTCGACGAGAATATCTACTATACAAATTCCTCGCAAATTCCTGTCGGCTTTACCGACGATCCATTCGAGGCGCTTGAACTGCAAAATGCCCTGCAATGCAAATACACCGGCGGCACGGTGCTGCATCTTTACATGAGCGAAAAGCTCTCCTGTGCCGAATCCTGCAAACGATTTGTGCGCAAGGTAATCGAAAACTACCAGCTGCCCTATATCACCGTGACGCCGGTTTTCTCCACCTGCGCCACGCATGGCTATATTGCCGGAGAGAAACCCGCCTGCCCGACCTGCGGTGAAAAAACAAACGTCTGGACACGCGTTATGGGTTACTTCCGCCCTGTGGAGAGCTTTAACATCGGCAAGAAAGGGGAACATATGCAGCGGCGCCACTTCCTTGAAAGATGCGTCGAATCTGCCGACATGTTCGACCGGCATTGAGCAGATGGATAGCGGCACAGCGCCAGACACACTCGCCCGCCCGCCGCGACTCCGCGCGGGCGGGAAAGACGGGATGTTTTTGCCGGTCTACGATGTAACGCCGTTTACCCTGCTCGACTTTCCGGGCAAGACAGCCTGCATCATCTGGTTTTCCGGCTGCAACATGCGCTGCGGCTATTGCCACAACCCGCAGATTGTACGCGGCAAAGGAACGCGTAGCATCGAGAGTATTTTTGGTTTTCTGAAACGGCGCGCCGGCCTTCTGGACGGCGTTGTGCTGTCGGGGGGAGAGGCCACGCTTTATACCGGCATCGTTGACTTCGCAGACGAGATCAAGCGCATGGGCTTTTCCGTCAAACTCGACACCAACGGCAGCAGGCCGAAAGTCATCCAGACCCTTCTTGCGCACGGCAGTCTGGACTATGTCGCGCTCGACTACAAATCGCCGCTGCAAGCCACGCGCCGCGTTACGGGCGTCGGCTGTTCGGGCGAAATCGACACAACCTTGCGCCTTCTGATGGGGCAGTCGAAGGCCGGGTTCGAAATACGCACCACCGTACATACCGGAATTTTACAAGAGGCGGACATTGCGGAGATCATCCGCGACCTGGAAAAGCGCGGTTACGGCGGCAAGTACTATATACAGAACTTTATATCCGATGACGACAGGCCCACCTTGGGGCGTCTGCCGCCCCAGCCGCGCCCGCTGGATCTGCGGCAACTGCCCCGAACGGATCAGTTCGAAATATTATTCCGCAATTTCTAAAAAATGCGCGCCCGACTTGATCCGGGTCAAGTTCCCGTTCCGATTCTGCGCTATTTTGAGACTCGCAGAAAAGGAGAGTATGATGAACGCACTGGAGCATAGCACTGTCAGCGAGATAGCCGCCACCTACCCCGACAGCTATAGAATATTCCACAAATACGGGATCGATTTTTGCTGCGGCGGTAAAAGAAAGCTATCCGACGTCTGCGCTGAAAAATCGATTGAACCGCGCGCCGTACTCGGCGATATAGCAGCTCTTGCCGCCACGGCCGACAATACAACCGACTGGCAAAAAAAGCCCCTTGCCGAGCTCGTCGAGCATATTATCAGCACACATCATGCTTTTCTGCGGCAGGAGCTGCCCCGCCTGCATGCCCTCTGCGCGAAAGTGGCACGGCGGCACGGCGAAGACCATCCCTATCTTCTTCAGGTTTTTGAAGAATATTGCATCATGTCCGAAGAGCTGCGTCAGCATATAGAAAAAGAAGAGAATATTCTCTTCCCTGTGATTGTGGCTCTTGGTCGCGGTGGCGCGGCGGCACTCGACATTTCCTGCCCCATTGAAATGATGGAACATGAACATGAAGAAACCGGGGCACACCTAGAAAAAATCTCCGCACTTACCCACGGATACAAGATGGACGATAGCTATATGTGCGCCTCTTTCAAAGCACTCTATACAGGGTTGGCCGATCTTGAAAACGACATCAAACTTCACATCCACAAAGAAAACAACATTCTTTTCCCGCGCGCGCTTGCGCTACTGGGAAGATAACCCTCGATAAAGGTATACTGCGATGCGCTTTTTTCGCTCGCTGCTCTGCACGGCTCTCCTGTTAACTCCCGTGACCGCACAGGCAGAGGCGGACGTTTCTGACCTCTTTCGCGACGGAACCTTTGGCGGACAGATTCGCTATAGATACGAATATGTCGACCAGAACGGGCCGACACCCGTCGCCCGCGATGCGAAAGCTTCGACGGCAAGGCTGAACCTGAATTTCAAAACCGGCAGCTGGAAAGGGCTTTCCGGCTTTATCGAAGGGCAGCGAGTTCAGCATCTTGGCGACGACTCTTTCAACAGTACCGTCAACGGTAAAACCGCCTACCCGATCGTCGCCGATCCGCAAAGCACGGAGCTTAATCAGGCCTGGATCAACTGGCAGCCTTTATCCGGCCTCGACTTCAAGGCCGGACGGCAGGCCGTCAATCATGACGGGCAGCGTTTTGTGGGCAGCGTCGATTGGCGCCAGAACGACCAGACTCTTGACGCCGTTTCCGTTTCTTTCCGCCACAAAGATGTCTTGCAGGCTAGCTACGGTTATATCTGGAACGTCAACCGGATTTTCAGTGAAAAACACCCGAATGGCGATCTGGATGCCAAGAGCCACTGGCTGCGGATATCCCATCAATGGGCGCCATGGCTTGATACGGCGGCCTACGGATATTTTCTGGATTTCGACGAAACACCGGCTCTCTCCTCCGCTTCCCTTGGCCTGCGTGCCACGGGCAGTAAAGATCTCGGCGACGGGCTGAAAGTAAGGTACGAAGCTGAATATGCCCGCCAGCGCGATCACGCCAACAACCCCGCGCGGTATACGGAAGACTATAAACACTTTGCCGCTTACGCGGATTTCCGCACATTCAGCTTCGGCGGCGGCTATGAAGTTCTGGGCGGCGACGGCAGCGCCTCTTTCCAGACTCCGCTGGCAACGCTGCACAAGTTCAACGGCTGGGCCGACAAGTTCCTGACAACCCCAACAAGCGGCCTGCGCGATGGCTATATTCACGCCTCATTCAAGCCGACATCGCCCGTGAAATGGATTCAAAAACCCGAAGCCGCCCTCACGTGGCACGACTACCGCGGGGATAGCGGCGGCGCCGATTACGGCAGCGAAACAAACCTGTCTCTTTCCGCCACCTTTGCCTTGCCGGAGGGCGCGCCGCTCAAATCCGTGCAGGGGTTGATCAAATACGCCGACTACACGGCGGAAGATGCGCCGTATACGGACACGAAAAAACTGTGGCTGCAACTGAACTTTCCTTTTTAGCCTGACCCGCGGCAACCAAAACCGCCATTGCGTCATTCGCTCCTACACTTTAGGGGAACAAATCAAGGACACCCTCTATGCTGTGCCGCGCGCGGCGCTCGTAGCAGGCGGATGACGCACGGTAGCACGCTCACCTTTGCCTCCTTATATGAATGAGCTTTTGCCTGTTAACCCACAAAAATTTCCCTGTTAATATTTTTCCGCTAGCAAGGCTAGGCGAAGCGCACCGCTTGGAATTTTACTGCTTGGCTAGGTACATCGAACTTCGATCAGAGTTACCAGAATTTAACCGTAGCGATGCACCTAAATTTAGCCGTCTAAAGAGACCTAATTAAAAGCCGCTGATCGGCACGAGCCGGCAATTATCCTTCTTCCGTGTCTCCCAGCGCAGGAAATTGACCATGCTGTCGACCTGGTCGTCGTGGCGGCCGTTGGGGAACTGGAGCAGCTCGTTGCGGAACGTCTCCAGCCATCCGGCCTGTCGCGGCAGAAAAACGCGGCCTTCCTCGATCAGGTTCGTAATCGCTGCGGCACGGGTCGCTTTGTTGCCTTCGGGCTGGATGCGATGAACCCCGTCGATCGGCAGGTCGTATTTCTGCGAAACCTCCTGATACAAAATGGTGCCTGACCCCGCGTCTTCGAACAGCAGTTCAACAATCGGGTATTTGCGCGCCACGGCGTAGACGGTTTTGAGCAGGTCGGGATAGAGCATCTTTTTACGGATCACATCTACCAGATAGTAATATTTATCCTGATACACCTGCCAGACCGTGCAGACGCTCCAGTCGTTGAGCTCGCCGTCCTTCATGGCCGTGTCCCAGCTCATGACGTAGCGGTCGCCATTTTTGAACGGCGGCGGGTTTTCGTAGAACTGGAATTTGTCCCACTGGAAGATCTGGCCGTTTTCGGGGATCGGGCGCTGCTGGTACTGCGCCGAAAACGAAAACTCGCCCATCGACCGGCGGAGCTGGCTCAGATCGTCGGGCGACTCGTATTCAGGCAGCAGAACACCGCCCGCGCTACGCTTCCAGACCCTGCCGTCCCCAAGAGGGATTTCCTGATACTCTTCGGCAATTGCCGGCAGGTTCAGGACCGTCCAGCCGCCCTGCTCCAGCAGGTAGCCGGTCAGGTCATCCATATGCAGGCGCTGCATGACCACGATGATGCAGCCCTTTTTCTTGTCATTGAGACGCGACAACAGGGTGTTTTTCATGCGCTCAATGACCTCATCGCGAAGATGCGGCGAGAGAACGTCGTCGGCCTTGCTCGGGTCGTCAATGATCAAAAATTCGGCGCCGAACCCAGTAATGCCGCCACCCATAGACACAGCCCGGCGATGTCCGCCCATGGTTGTATAAAAGAGCGCTTCAGTATTCTTGTCCGCGCTCAAGCCCGTGCCCGGAAAGAGTTCGCGGTACTCGGGCGATTGCATCACCTTGCGGCAGCTGCGCGACAAATCGAGCGCCAGCACATCCCCGTAGCTCAGGCAGGTAATGGCCAGGGTCGGATCATGCCCCAGCAGGAAGGCCGGGAATGCGATCGAACAACAAACCGACTTCAGATAGCGCGGCGGCAGGTTGATAATCAAAAACCTGATTTCGCCCCGACGGCAACGCTCCAGCTGATGGGCGATGGCCTCGATATGATGGCCGTGGATATAGGGCTTGTGGGGCTGCAGGAGCATCTGCGACCTCGCGATGAACATGGCGAGGTTGTTGCGCAGAATAGCCTGGGTCAGGCGTTTATCCGACATCATCATGAACCTCGCTCTGTTTTTTGAAAAGCGCAAGGATTTGCGCATCCTCCG
>ERZ761609.1703-NODE-1703-length-18196-cov-8.842511_pt1 | contig 18196 bp, 13 predicted proteins | sample MGYA00511163_ERZ761609 | MGnify/ENA primary metagenome ERZ761609 (study PRJEB28899, sample SAMN02445070) | bioreactor sludge metagenome | biome: EBPR sludge | place: Australia: Brisbane, Thorneside Wastewater Treatment Plant | collected 2011-12-16 ... | reverse complement strand
TCACCAACTCAACATTTTTTTCTAAAAACGGCAAAAAGATTTTGAAGTCTGATTTCTTTTTTGCTTCCACCCACGCCTCAAACGCTTTCGATGCGGCAACTGCTTGTTCTGCCACAAAAGAGGATGGCACACGTTTGGCTTTGTCATAATTTCGCGCAGTAACGCGAATCATTGCGCCGTCATCTGTTTCAGCATCTTGATATTCTTTTTGCAAATCTTCTAGCAATTTACCCACTTCATCCGAGGTGAATTTTTCTTGTGCAATCTTGCCCAGCGTTGCCAATTGTTGACCACGCGCCTCAGCACCCATCGGCGGCATATTCACTTGCTGGTCCCAACCCAACACACTCGATGCACGACCTAAGTCCGAGACTTCACCTATAATTTCTTTCAAGCGATTTAATTTATCAGACATAGTTTCTCCTTAGATTTTTTCCGCTTCTTACTTCGGGGATGATTGATTCTGTTTTTCGTGAGGCATTATCTCAGCCCATTATATTCCAAAAAGAGAAGGTACTTAACCGTAAAGAGATTCTTGGTAACACAGTTTGCTATAAAAGTAGGTGATGATATACTTCGCAAACCCAATTAAAATTGCCCTGAATGACTATGCTTATAAACTTATTAAAACCAACGCATAGAGGTGACGATAAAATTTGGATTCCAATCACAGCGAAGATAATTTTGTCGCTTTGGACATGGGTGTTTGGATTCTGGTTTGAGAAAAGAGAACCGGAATTAAGAGCAGTATAGCGGTTAGGAAGAAAAGTAATTTCATTTCAGAAGATTATAGATTTTTATCCCATATGTAAAGTTGGATAAGAGGAAGCTACTAATCACAAGTAGTGGAAGGCAACCAGAGGCCAGAAGTAGCACCTGGAGATATGAGGAGAGACTTGACACAACTCAAAGCGCCATTGCTATTATAGAAGTTCAAATAAACATTAGCAGGGTCAGATAAATTAGTATTTTGGACATATAAGGCAGAGTTGTAAATGCCTCCAAAAGCATCTTTGAATAACATGGGTAGGAAAGCGGTAGTAGTAGCAGTCCCCGCCATGAAACCATTGTAAGTTGTTATCTGTGTTCCAATATGAGGACGTCCTACTGCCACAATTGGCTGATCTGAAGTAACAACAACTCCGCCGACCCAACCTGTAGGTAGGGAACCAGAATCACATGTGGCAGTGGGAACCCAATAACCCTTAGAAGCCAGCGGAGAAATGGTATTGGTTTTGGTGCAGTTTAGGACCCCATTTGTATCATAATATTTAAGTGTGATATTTGCTGTTGTAAAAGAATTAGTGTTTTGAACATAAAAAGCGGATTCATAGCTCCCTCCAAAAGCACCTTTGAACAACATAGGAATATAAGAAGAATTTGCCCCAGAAGAAAAGCCGTTATAAGTTGTAATTTGATCTCCAATATGAGGACGTCCTACTGCCACAATTGGCTGATCTGAAGTAATAACAACTCCGCCAACCCAACCTGTAGGGAGGGAACCAGAATCACATGTGACAGTGGGAACCCAATAACCTTTGGAAGCGAGCGGAGAAATAGCATCAACCTTAGTGCAGTTCAATGTCCCATTATTATCATAATACTTAATGGTTACATTGGCTGTGTTTGAAGGATCAACATTTTGAATATAGAAAGCAGAGTCGTAGCTACCCCCAAAAGCATCCTTGAACAGCATCGGTATGTAAGAATTCAAATTACCAACCGAGAAACCATTATAAGTCATAACTTCGATACCAACATGTGGACGAGAAACCGCAACCATAGATCGATTCGAACTAATAACAACTCCGCCGACCCAACCTGTAGGGAGGGAACCAGAATCACATGTGACAGTGGGAACCCAATAACCTTTGGAAGCGAGCGGAGAAATAGCATCAACCTTAGTGCAGTTCAATGTCCCATTATTATCATAATACTTAATGGTTACATTGGCTGTGTTTGAAGGATCAACATTTTGAATATAGAAAGCAGAGTCGTAGCTACCCCCAAAAGCATCCTTGAACAGCATCGGTATATAAGATGAAGTACTACCTGCTGAGAAACTTCCATAAGAAGCAATCTCATTCCCGACATGCGGACGCCCCACCGACACGATGGCCTGATCTGAAGTAACAACAACTCCACCAGCCCAACCTGAATTCCATCCTGTATTGTCAAAAGCAATTCTATATATTTTTCCAGTTGAATAATCAGAGAAATACAATTCACCACTTTCGTCTTCACCAAAGGTTGAAATATTATAAGTTGTATCAGCAAGTTGAATTGGTGTACTCCAACCAGATATATTTTTATAAGTACTGAAAATTCTTCCACTACAATAATCACCATAAAAGTAGTGACCACTTAATGATGGGAAACTTGAACCACGATAGACATATCCACCTGTTACGGAACAACCAAGTGAGTGATTATATTCAGCTACTGGAGTAATTTTTCCATTCTGGTCGCATCCACTAGATGGGTTATAGCATAAACTACCTTCCATTATGCGCCAACCATAATTTTCTCCCCCAATACTATTTGAAGATTGAAAATTAATTTCTTCACGATTCGCTTGACCAACATCACCGATATATAAGTCATGTTTCTGGCGGTCAAACGATATTTTCCAAGGATTTCTTAAACCATAAGACCAGATTAATTTTGTGTTGGCATTCGTATTATTATAAAAAGGATTGGTAGGAGGAATTGAATAAGGAGAACCAGAATTAACATCTATTCTCAAAATTTTTCCTAGCAAACTTGTTAAGTTTTGTCCGTTGTTATTTGGATCACCAGAGCCTCCACCATCTCCAGTAGACCAATATAAATAGCCATCATTTCCAAATGCGATAGTTCCGCCATTGTGATTGTTATAAGTTGGATGGTCAATTGTTAATATAGTTGTGCCACTGGCTGAATTGGCGAGGTCTGGATTATTTGTAGATACAGTGTACTGTCTTAGTGTCAAAACTGAACCGTTTGTATCTCCACTGCGAGGAGCAGTATAAATAACATAAAATTTTCCATTGCTTTCATAGGAAGGATGGAATGCCAAACCTAATAACCCTTGCTCACCAGAAGTTGATTTGACTATACTTTGAATATCTAAGAAAGGAGTAGTAAGTAAAGTTCCATTTTTAACAATACGAATTTTTCCGCTTCGTTCTAAGATAAATAATCGATTGGAATTATCACCAGCATGAGTAATAAAAACAGGGTTGCTAAGACCATTAACTACTTCTTGAAATATTATCCTATTTGGATCTAATTCTGATGATGTATTTGTCGGGGTAGCAGTAGCAGAGCTTGTACTTGTAGGTGTAAAGGATGCTGTAGCTGTAGGAGTTCTTGTATTTGTTGTTGTTGGCGTAAAAGTTGCTGTCGCTGTTGGTGTGGAGGTAAAAGTTGTAGTTTGAGTAGGCGTAGCAGTAAAAACTTCAATGCTAGATACTACTGTACATTCACCCCAGCCCGGGAAATTGAAGGTAAGGCTAATGCTCCAAAGACCCTCCCAGGACAAATTGCTGAAATCTGCAATCCAACTGACTTGGGTTCCATTCCCAGAAATAGATAAATTATCTGATACCGAAGAAGTGATATTTAGAGGTGAATTGTTGATTGATGTTTCCGAAGGGTCATAATATGTAGTACCAAACTGTGCAAAATCAAAATATTTTCCACCAGGTAATGGAGAAGGTGACCATGTCAGGGTTGCATTAATCAAATAAGCAGATGCAAGGTTATTGTTGATAACCCTTGCTTCAAAGTTATCACCATTAAAACGCGTACGATTAATAAAGATATTGCTACAAGAAGGTAATGGTGTATTTGTAGGCGTCATCGTTATCGTAGGTGTGCCAGATGCTGTCGGGGTACGAGAAACTGTGGGTGTTCGTGTAAATGTTGGGGTTGGCGTAGATGTAAAAACGGAAGTTGCCGTTAGGGTAGGTGTACGAGATGCAGTAGGGGTTAGAGTAGGAAGGTAGGGAACATATAAATCTGCTTCAAAAGCACCTAAGTCACAAACTCCATTTTGTGGACGAGTTACACCACGTTGGTCAGTAGATTCACAAGTGGCATTATTTCCAGCATTGAATGCTGGAGAGGTTCCGTATAAAAACATGGTTTGAGTAAAGCCACCATTATCCGCGAGTGGACCAAGTAGAGGGTCAGCAGTGGAAGCGGGTGTTCCACATCCAGAATTTGTTTCGATGAGGTTGTTTTGATTTGTTGTTACAGTCGCGCCATTTTGAGTACGGCAATCAAAGTTGCTGTTATTAGCAAGAATAGAGTTTGTGATAGTTAATGTGTAATTATGAACCTCTAATCCATATCCTGAATTTCCGGCAATAGTAGTATTGTTTATGATCGCATTGCCTTGAATGCCAACAGCAGTGTGATTGTTTCCAGTAACCGTACTGTTTCTTATTGTTACAGGTGAAAACAGACTTAATATTCCACCAGGTTGAGGGGATTGTGTTGCAGTGTTGTTAGAAATCGTGCTGTTTGTTATTGTTAATAGGTTTCCAGAGACATTTACAACGCCTCCACCTGCTAAGGCAGTATTCCCTGAAATTGTAGTTTTATCAATTGTCATGCTTGTTCCAGAGTCAAATTCAATGCCTCCGCCCCCAGTTGTTGCTTGATTATTTGAAATGACTGATTCTGATATGGTTGTAGTTGATACTACACTTTGTGGATACTCACCAGCAGCAATTGCTCCACCGTAATTTGCAGTGTTATTGGTAAATGTAGTTTGATTGATTACTACATTTCCGTTTAGATTATTAATGGCACCGCCATTTTGTAATGCAGAATTGCCTGTAAAGACGCTGTTTGATATCAATGTTGTTCCGCTTGCTTCAACAATAGCCCCTCCGATGCCATCAGTTGAATTCCCCGAAAAGGTACTATTTGAAATGGTTGCTGTACCAATTGCATTTACAAATGCTCCGCCTCCAACGGGTGCTGAATTATTTGTGAATTCGCTATTGTCAATAACGATAGTACCAACATTTCCAATAGCACCTGCTGTTGCATTTTCCCCGTTAGTTGAGTTATTTGAAAAAACCGAATTTCTAATTTCAGCTTCAGCATCATAATTATTTAGAATTGCTCCACCATCTTGTGCAGTATTATTTGTAAAAGTGCTATTTTCAACATACAGCCCACCAGAATTGCGAATTGCCCCACCTTGTTCTCCTGAATTGAAATGAAATTCACTATTGTAAACACTTAAGTCGCCAAGGTTTTGAATTGCGCCAGCACTTAAATTAGCAGAGGAATATCCTTTCATAAATTCTACATTCCTAATTGTCACAACTCGATTGGCTAAGATGTTAAGAATAAGAATATCACCATCATTGTCATTATCCGAGTCACCGCTAAGAGTAATTTTTTCAGTTAAAGACGAAGCATCAATGGTGATGCTTTTATCAATAGTCAAAGTTGATTGAAGGCGAATTGTTTGACCTGAAAGAGATGATGAAAAAATAATGATACTGCCATCTGAAGCCGTATCAATTGCTTCTTGTAAAGAACAATCATTATTGCAAGTTCCATCGTTTGTATCTTCTACTTTCGTGACAATTAAAGAAGAGGGTAGATTATCTCCCCAGTAACGCGCTACTGCTACATCATAATTGGAGCCACCAATATACGTATACCCTGCCACAACAATCTTGCCATCAGCTTGAATGGCAAGAGCATTACCTAAATCATCTTGGTCGCTTCCAAAATCTGTGAATACTTTTCCATCTGAACTAAAGGTTGAATCTAAAGATCCGTTGGTGTTGTACCGCAAAACCGCGAAATCATTATCTACAGATGAGTATCCAGCAATAATAATCTTTCCATTCTCTTGAAGCGCGATACCGCGAATATTCTCGACACCGCTACCTAAGGTATTTACTAGTCCATCCGAGTCAAAACTTGTGTCTAGCGATCCATTCTCGTTGTAACGTGCAACTAAGAAGTAACCATCATCATTGTGTCCAGCAGCTACAATTTTCCCATCCTCTTGAATAGCAATGTGAGCTCCACGATCAAAGAGAGTAGAACCAATACCAAAGTCTTGAATAACAAATCCATCTGTGTCAAAACTTGTATCTAAGGAGCCATTTGGGTTATATCTTAAAAATAGGAAATCAGTGTTACTTCCATTGAAATGGCTCCCACCAACTACAATTTTGTTGTTGCTATCAATATTAATAGACACACCATAATTATCACGACTACTTCCAATAGCAGTGATGACAATCCCATCCGTATCAAAAGTTGTATCTAAAGAACCATCTATGTTGTATCGTAAAACTGCTACGTCGTAATCATTTACACCTGAATATTTTCCCCCTACAACGACAATTTTTCCATCTGGTTGTATGGCTATTCCAGATGGGTAGTCATAACCATCCCCAAGGCTGGTGACTACTTTTCCATCGGAGTCAAAACTAGTATCTAATGAGCCGTCAGTATTATAGCGAGCAAGAGCAAAATCTGCAGTACTACTATCTAGACTAGCAGTATATCCGGCAACAACAATTTTACCGTCATCTTGAATCACCATTGCTCTCGCAACGTCATCGCCTCCAAAATTGGTAGTGACAATCCCATCCGTATCAAAGCTAGTATCTAATGAACCATTATCGTTATATCTTGCGACAAAAAAATCATCGTAGGCTGGATTGCTAAATCTTCCTGCAACAACAATTTTCCCATCTGGCTGTATAGCTACCGAACGTGCTTCGTCATCAGAACTCCCGATTGGAGTTGTCACAAGACCATCACTATCAAACGAATTATCCAGAGTTCCGGGCGGATCGCCAAGCGCATAGACTACTGTATTTAAGTTAAAGGGCGATATTAATCCAATTAGCAAAATGAAAATTAGTATATAGTGCTTTAAACTTCCGTTATTGTGCATTGTAGCTCCCTAGGAAGGAATTTCTCCCTTGCATGGCTTTTATCAATCTTATAAAAATTATACTTTCTGATATTTTGATTTGCAAGAGATTTCATTACGCAATTTACTTGATTTTGGGATATGAATTATAGTATTCTCGAATATACTAGAAAAATATCATAAAAATTTGACAATTTCGCCTCACCCTGCTATACTACCCGCCGATTAACGATTATAAACGCCAGTATTGGGCTTATTTTCAGCCCAAAAGTGGTAAATTTTGAGGAGTTTTACACGAATGTCGCAATTAGAGATAAAAAATCTCCACGTCAGTATTGAAGATAAAGAAATTCTAAAGGGGTTGTCACTCACAATCAAACAGGGCGAAATCCACGCAATTATGGGACCAAACGGCACGGGCAAGTCCACATTGGCATACACATTGATGGGGCACCCGAATTACACCGTCACCCAAGGTGAAATCATTTTCAAAGGTCAAAATGTTTTGGAACTTGAGCCAGATGAACGCTCTCGGGCTGGCATCTTTTTGGCGTTTCAATATCCCGTTGCTATTCCCGGGGTAACGGTTGCAAACTTTTTGCGTTCAGCCATCAATTCTCGCCGCCGTGCAGAAAACCCTGATGATAAAGGCATGCCCATTCCTGAATTTCGTAAGATGTTAAAAGAAAAGATGGACATGCTCAAGATGGACCATAATTTTGCAGGTCGCTATTTGAATGATGGTTTTTCTGGTGGTGAAAAGAAGCGTGCTGAGATTTTACAAATGGCAACTCTTAAACCAGAAATTGCTATTTTAGATGAAACCGATTCAGGTTTAGATATTGATGCCCTTCGCGTTGTTTCAGAGGGAGTAAACGCTCTTTCTGGAAGTGAACTTGGTGTGTTGGTCATTACACATTATCAACGCCTGTTGAATTACATCAAACCGCATTTCGTGCATGTGATGATGGGTGGGCGCATTGTGGAATCTGGTGGACCAGAACTCGCGCTTCATCTCGAAGAACATGGGTATGACTGGTTGCGCGAAAAAGCGGAAGATGTTGCGGCGTAAGAAACTGTTGACTACTAGTAGCAGGTGACAAGTCAAGTATGAAGCGGCTCGTCATCTAAAGAATGGTGAATCACATGTCTGAAGATACAAAAATCCTAGAAGAAATTGGTGATTATAAATACGGTTTTCATGACCGTGACGATAATTACACGTTCAAATCTGAAAAAGGTTTGAGCCGTGAAGTGGTTGAAAATATTTCGCGCATGAAAGGCGAGCCACAATGGATGCTTGAATTTCGTTTGAAAGCGTTAGAGCATTTTCTTGCACGCCCGATGCCAAATTGGGGACCTGATTTGGGCACGCTTGATTTGGATAATATTTATTATTACGTCAAGCCGACTGAGAAACAAGAAAAATCATGGGACGATGTTCCTGATGATATTAAGCGCACGTTTGAAAAATTGGGCGTGCCAGAAGCCGAACAAAAATTTTTGGCAGGCTTAGGCGCACAATATGAATCGGAAATGGTGTATCACTCTATTCAAGAACATCTTGAAAAACAAGGTGTGATTTTTCTTTCGATTGAAGATGGTTTACGCCAACATCCTGATTTGTTCAAAGAATATTTTGGAACAGTGATTCCGATTGAAGATAATAAATTCGCGGCATTGAACTCAGCCGTTTGGTCTGGTGGTTCATTTGTGTATGTGCCTAAAGGCGTAAAAGTTGATTTGCCTTTACAAGCATATTTCCGTTTGAACACTGCCAATGTGGGTCAATTTGAACGCACATTGATTATTGTAGATGAAGACGCATCCGTTCATTATGTGGAAGGTTGTACCGCTCCTCAATATACAACCGATTCATTCCACTCTGGTGTGATTGAAATTATCGTCAAAAAAGGTGCACGTTCTCGTTATTCAACCATTCAAAACTGGTCAACCAATGTATATAACTTAGTAACGCAACGCGCCAAAGTATTTGAAAACGCAACCCATGAATGGGTAGATGCGAACATCGGCAGTAAAGTTACGATGAAATATCCATCTTGCTATTTGATGGAACCCGGTGCACATGGCGAAATGCTTTCGATGGCATTCGCAGGTTCAGGTCAAATTCAAGATGCGGGTTCAAAGATGGTGCATTTTGCTCCGAACACAACCAGCAAAATCACATCCAAGTCCATCAGCAAATCTGGTGGACGTGCTTCGTATCGCGGTTTGTTGAAAGTTTACAAAGGTGCGAAAGGTGTCAAATCCAATGTGGTTTGTGATGCACTTTTGTTAGATCCAAAGTCCCGCTCCGATACATATCCCTACATTGAAATTGATGAAGATGATGTCACCATTGGTCACGAAGCATCCGTTTCAAAAGTTGGTGAAGAACAACTCTTTTACTTAATGTCACGCGGTCTCAGTGAAGAAGAAGCCACCACTATGGTTGTTTCAGGTTTCATTGAACCGCTCGTCAAAGAATTACCAATGGAATACGCAGTCGAAATGAATCGCTTGATTGCATTACAAATGGAAGGAAGTATTGGGTAATGCAAGAAAAACCAAAAGTTACAGTATCAAGAACTAGACGAAGTGACTCTGCCGCGAAAGATTTTTCTTTCACCCAAGCAGATGTCCCTTCCGCAAACGGACTCGCTTCTTTCCGTGCCTCAGCCTGGGATTCGTTTAAGAAGCTTTCTCTTCCCGTTACAACAGATGAAGCTTGGCGCCGTACCGACATTAGATTATTACCCGCATCGGATTTCAAAATTCCGCAAGATGATGCGTATGAAGATTTGCCTGTAGTGCCAGATTATTTACTCAAGCCATTAACTGGCGAACAACATGGCGGACAAATCACGTTACTGCCCGGTGGTTCACAAATTCAATTGGATGAATCACTTGTAAAACAAGGTGTAATTTTCACAGACTTCCGCACCGCTGAAAAGAATCATTCTGATTTACTCAAAAAGTTAATCGGTCAAATCGTCAAAGCGGATAGCGGAAAATTTGCCGCACTCACTTCTGCTTTAGCACAAAACGGCGTTTTGTTATATGTGCCAAAAAATGTTCAAGTAGAAACTCCTCTTCACTCAGTCTTGTGGGGACCGGGTGCAAACCTTGCTCATTTCTCACATTTGATTGTATTTGTGGAAGCAGGTGCATCTGTCACTTATGTTCACGAAGCCGCATCTCCAGAAGAATCTACGCCAGCCATGCATTCAGGCATTGTTGAAATTCACGTCGGTGAAAATGCCAATTTGAGATTCGTCGAATTGCAATCTTGGGGCAGGCACGTCTGGAATTTTTCACATGAACGCGCTCGCGTAGAACGTGGCGGCAATTTAGACTGGATTTTTGGTGCAGTCGGTTCACGTCTCACCAAAAACTTCTCTGACTTAGATTTAGCCGGTGAAGGTGCACAAGGCAGAATGTCTGGTTTTTATTTCACAGACGGCACACAACACCTTGACCATGACACTCAACAAAATCATTATGCGCCACACTGCACCAGTGACTTGTTATTCAAAGGTGCATTAAAAGGAAAGAGTCGCTCGGTGTGGCAAGGCATGATTTATGTCGCACCTGGCGCACAAAAAACTGATGGTTATCAAGCCAATCGAAATTTAGTTTTAGATGACCAAGCTCGTGCGGATTCAATCCCCGGTTTGGAAATCCTTGCGGATGATGTCCGCTGTACACATGGTGCAACGGTTGGTAAATTGGAACAAGAACCACTTTTCTATTTGAAGTCTCGTGGTATTCCGCAAAAAGAAGCAGAACAACTTGTTGTAGAAGGTTTCTTTGACCCCATCATGCAACGCATTCCGTTTGAAGGTGTAAGAGAAAGATTCCAACAAGCGATACAAGATAAATTGTCGAAATAATAAATGTTGTAGGGGCACGATATACCACTTTGTGGCACTTTATCGTGCCCCTACAAAAAATGTAAAAAATTAGAAGCAAGTCTCCCTGAGAACGAGGCGGGCAAGAATCAAATTGAAAGATAGGATGTAAAAAATGGCAGTAAAAAAATCAAAAGTTAAATCGAAGCCAGCATTGAAGTCAAAAAAAGTTAAGGCGAAAGCCAAGCCGATTCGCAAGCCAGTGATAAAGGCGAAATCAAAAGTAAAAGCCGTTGCAAAAAAATCGAAACCTGTAAAGAAACATCGTATTGCAAAGATGAATAAAACGATTGCAACAAAGCCAGTGATGAAGTCGCTGGAAAAGTTGCCGACACAAACGATGGAAGAAGTGACACGCCAAATGATGTCATCCTCTTCATCTGCGCCAGCAAAACGCCCAGCCATGCCAGTGGTACGCCGTGTGGTTCGCCCAGCTGAACCTGTGATTCGTACAGCCACGCAATTCACGTTTATGAAAGCACCCGCCGCTGAACATGCTTTTGAAGTGGGTGATAATGTGGAAGTGTTTTGTGACCATGAAAAAAGCCGTGAACGTATTCGCGGATGGATTAAAGGCATTGTTGTCCAAGTAGATAATAAAATGGTAGCGGTGCAATTTCGCTCGAATGTTTTCTTAACCGATGGTTGGATGGTGCCAGATAGAATTTTATGGTATCCACTAAATTCTGAACACATTCGCCCAGTGCCCGGCAAAAAGGGTATTGTCAAAAAAGATTTCATTCCAGATTATTAATATGTTGTAGGGGCGAGGCATACACTTTGTGGCACTTTGCCTCGCCCCTACATGTAAACAAACATGTCTCTTGATGTAAATAAAATTCGTAAAGATTTTCCAATTTTGCAACGCGAAACTCGAGATGGGGTTCGCGTTGTGTATTTGGATTCAACTGCAACTTCGCAAAAACCTCAGCAAGTGATTGATGCCATGAATAATTATTATCAACGCTCAAATGCAAACATTCATCGTGGCGTGCATACGCTCGCAGAAGAAGCAACATCTTTGTATGAAGGTGCACGCGAGAAAATTGCAAAGTTCATCAATGCAAAATCATCACGCGAAATTATTTACACACGCAATACAACCGAATCAATTAATCTTGTCGCTTATTCATGGGCACGTGCAAATTTGAAATCTGGTGATTTGGTCATTCTGACCGAAATGGAACATCACAGCAATCTTGTTCCGTGGCACATGTTACAAGCTGAAAAAAATATCGAATTAGATTTTATTCCCGTGACCGAAAACGGTTTACTGGATTTAGACATTTACAAATCGCTTCTTGACCGTGCGCCGAAGTTGGTCTCGTTTACACATATGAGCAATGTCCTCGGCACGATTAACCCTGTGCAAGAAATGATTCAAATGGCGCATCAAGTTGGCGCAATTGTATTGATTGACGGTGCACAATCTGTTCCACATTTAACAGTTGATGTTCAAAAATTAGATGCAGATTTTTATGCTTTCTCTGCTCATAAAATGTGTGGACCCACCGGCATTGGAATTTTGTATGGAAAATCCGCATTGCTTGAGTCCATGCCGCCGTTTTTAGGCGGTGGAGATATGATTAAAGAAGTCAAATTAAAGTCGTTTCGCGCAAATACACTGCCACACAAATTTGAAGCAGGCACGCCCGCAATTGCTGAGGCGGTCGGGTTCGGTGCCGCTGTGGATTACTTGTCCAGCATTGGCATGGAAAACATCGCCGCACATGAACATCAAATCACAGAATATGCTTTGGAACGTTTGGAAGAAATCCCCGGCTTGAAATTGTTTGGTCCATCGGCTGATAAAAAGGGTGGAGTTGCCGCATTTACTTTAGATGGAATTCATCCGCATGATGTGGCACAAATTTTAGATAAAGATGGCATTGCCGTTCGAGCGGGTCATCATTGTGCGCAACCTTTGCATGAAAAATTTGGAATCCCTGCTACTAGCCGCGCTTCGTTTTATATGTACTCCACAAAAGAAGAAGTGGATTTGTTGGTGAATGGTTTGTATAAAGTGAAAGAGATGTTTAAGTAAATCTCATTAGTCTTACAAGTCGAAATGGTCGAACAAGTCCGACTGATCAGACCTTTTAGACTAATAAGACTATTCAGACCACAGGACTATTTTATGGACGATTTATATCGCGAAGTTATCATCGAACATTATAAGAATCCAAGTTATCGCGGAAAACTAGACCCGCATGATATTGCCTTTGCGGATAATAACCCTTTATGCGGTGACCATATCGAAATCAATTTGCGTTTAGATGAAAATGGAAATGTGAAAGAAGCATTGTTTGATGGTCATGGCTGTGCTATCTCACAAGCCTCTGCTGATTTGTTGATGGAATCAATTATCGGCAAACCTTTAGAAGAAGTAAAACAACTCAAGAAAGATGACATCCTTGACATGCTCGGCATTGACCTTGGTCCTGTGCGTTTGAAATGTGCTTTGCTTTCTTTGAAAGTTTTGAAAGCAGGAGTGTATGGTTTAGGGGAGGCAAGTGATGAGTTGGTGGAATAATTAGACCTTAGACGGTGGACGATAGACGGTCAGGAATTGATATGTTTAACTATACAACCTTTGATGAATCAAAAGCAGAATTTATAGAAATTGCGCCCGCTTCCGAACTCCCAAACGGTGAGCGTTTGTTTGTTGACCTTGGTGATAAGCCGATTGTCATTCTCAATATTGCCGATAAATTATTTGCAATTGGTGATGTATGTACGCATGATGATGGTCCGCTAGGGGATGGGATGATTGAGGGAAATAATATCGTTTGTCCACGACATGGTGCTGAGTTTGATGTGCGCACTGGTCAAGCCGTGCAAATGCCTGCTGTAGTAGATATTCCTGCATACCCTGTCCGCGTGGTGGATGGGATGATTCAAGTGGGCGTACCGAAAGAATAGTATACTTAATTGATGGAAGATTTTGAATTCCCCAAGCTAAATAAAACTGTTCTATCTATTTTTTCTTCTTTTGATGAGGCGGAAAAAGAGGATAAAGAATACTGGCTTTCTCGAACTCCCTCTGAAAGACTTGCATACATGGAACTTTTGAGGAGAATCAATTATGGAACTGCGGCTACCGCCCGACTTCAAAGAGTTCTTGAAATTGTTGAAAGAAAATGAAGTTGAATATTTACTTATAGGCGGATATGCCGTTGGTTATTATGGTTATCCGCGCACAACAGATGACCTAGATATTTGGGTTGCTGTTCATCCTAAGAATGCCCAAAAACTTGTCTCTGTTTTTAAGTCTTTTGGGCTTGATGATGCTTCTGTAACTCCAGAATTGTTTTTACAAATACCTAAAATTATTCGTATGGGATTTCCACCTATGCGCTTAGAAGTTACAACTTATATTGATGGGGTTGAATTTGAAGCATGTTATAAATCAAGAAACATAGACCAAATAGACGGAATTGAAATCAATTTAATTGACTTGGAAAATTTGAAAAAAAATAAAAAAGCAAGTGGCAGAGCAAAAGACCTTGCTGATTTAGATAACTTATGACCAATAACCCTGTCCGCGTGGTGGATGGGATGATTCAAGTGGGCGTACCGAAAGAATAATTTTTTCTATTGCTTCACTAAAAAAGCACTCTACGGGTAGAGTGCTTTTTTATTTCTTCCTCTTGCGCGTAGAATAAATTCTAAATTCTGTGTTATAAACTTAATACTGTCGAAGCCGATACCACAGACTTGAGAGGATAACATGACTTCGAAAATTTACACCGCGATACTTTTGTTGCTCATTGGTTTACTGGTTGTGTCTTGCACGCTTGGAGATATCACACCACAACAAGCCAGTCTGGCTACTCCAGCCGCTACGCCGATATTAGAGTTAAGCATCCAGCCAGATACAATTTCATTCAATACAGTGGGGCAAGTCATCAACTTTCAGTATGCCGTGAAAAACATTGGGCTTACAGGTGTAGCAGGTAGCGTCATTGCAACAGGTATCACCGTCAATTGCCCCGCACTGAACACTGTCGGCAACGCCAACGACTCTCTTGACCCTGATGAAACGATTATTTGCACATCATCACATACTGTTACACAAACTGATATTGACATAGGCTCGGTTACTTTTGTTTCTATGGCAACCATCAATGAGATTAGTTCCAATCAAGTGATGGTGACAATTTCTAGGCAACAAGCGCAAAACTTGTCTTTAGCCACAACAGCAAACCCCACAACCTATGAACAAGCAGGCAATCAAATCCTTTTTACTTATGTCATCACGAATACTAGCAATTCAGATGTAGGACCTGCTCAATTTACAATCAGTGATAGTTTGATTAGCACAGCACCATTTAATTGCGGAAATATAGACACGCTTCTTCCTGCGGGGGGAACTGTCACTTGTACCTCAACATATACTGTCACCGAAGCAGATGTGACTGCAAACTCGGTTACGAGCCTTGCCACTGCTTCGGGTGGGGCATCTGCTCCATCAGCGCAAACAAGCGTCACTGTAAATAGAGGCGTGGTTGCTCAATCTGGCCCATCAACGAATTTGGCTTCGGGTAGCACAATCTCGTATACAGTAGATGATGGTGATTGGATATGGCAGATTGCGCGTTGTCATGGAGCCGACCCACAACAAGTCGTTGCGGCGAATCCACAAATCCCAGTGCCTTCTCAAATTTCGCCGGGCATGATTATCACTGTTCCAAATATTGGTAGCAAAGGCACTGTGTATGGTAAGCCTTGCGTTGTGAAACATACCGTTAAGGCTGGTGAAACTTGGGTTTCTATTGCGCAACAGTACAATGCCGACCCTAGTATTTTGCAGATTGCAAACGAAAATTTATTAACAGTGGGTAGAGAAATTAATATTCCACGCAATTCGGCGGGGACGCTTGGTACATCTATAAAAGCATTGTCATTGACTATCACTGCTAATCCAACATCTTACCAACAAGTTGGGCAACAAATTACATATACCTACGTCATCAATAATAGTGGAAATACAACGCTAGGGCCTGCACAATTTACAATCACTGATAATCTTATTAGTAGTACACCTTTCAACTGTGGTGATGCAAATACAACGCTTGTAGCCAATGCAACTGTTACTTGTACAGCAACATATACGATTACGCAAGGAAATTTAGATTCTGTTTCTATTGTAAGCAATGCCACCGCTTCTGGTGCTAGTGTTACATCTTCACCTGCTAGTTTTACATTAAACAAAGTCGTCGTGGCGACAAATCTTTCACTGGTTGTTGTAGCAAATCCCACAACCTATAATCAAGAGGGTCAGCAAATTACTTATACCTACGCCATCACCAATAATGGAACTACGACTCTCGGTCCTGCACAGTTTACAATCAGTGATAATTTAATTAGCCCAACGCCGTTCAACTGTGGTGATGCCAATGTCACGTTAGCGCCAAGCGCAATTGTCACTTGTACTGCGACATATACCATTACTTTGGAAAATATGAATGCTGTTTCAATTGTCAACAACGCCACTGCTTCTGGCGCAGGTGCCACATCATCACAACCTGCTAGCGCAACTGTTACTAAGCAATAAATGTAATTCAAAAAGAGGAAAAGCATTTGCTTTTCCTCTTTTTTTACCATTCTCCTGCATAACGAATTTTATAAGGTTTTGTTACTTTCTCAATTCGAAAACGACGTAATTCCACCAATTGACGAATATGCAAATTATCATGAGCCACCCATGCTGAGAGCATATCCCCAGCAGTCATCGTTCCCCACTTGCTTTTATATTTTGTATTCCAATCTGAATTTTTTATGCTTTTCAACCATGCTAAAGATTTTTCACGTTCCTTAAAAAACTTCTTTTTCATGGAATTGAAATTTTGTTGATTATATTTTCTCAACTTCACCCAAGCTGTTGGTGCTATTGGATGCCATTCTTCATGCTGGCGATGCAAAATAAAATCCAAATGTTCGCGAAAATCTTCACGCTCTTCATCATACAAGTGACAAGTTACTTCAAGAATTGACCATTTCCCTACGCTTGGTTTGGCTTGCGCTTCTTCTTGACTTATACCTGCCAGCAAAGCCCCAAGCATTTCTGTGCTTTGAGTCAATTCTTGATACAGAGTCTCGAATTTCATCTTTCCTCTTCTTTCAAATCGTTAATCTGAAATCGAAAATCGTCCTACAATCCTCAAAATATCAAACCCTTCTGCAAACGGAACTTCTGCCAACGCACCATGACGTACCATAATCGAACGCGTTAATTCTTGATTGAAATAATATCTATCTTTGTATGTTTCATATTGAGCCAATGCCTCAATTTTCTTGTTTACATCTTCTTCAGAAACTTCAACAAGAAAATGTGGGAAAAATCCATACGAAGAGCGGACAACATCAAAGCCTAAGACAGTGATTCCGCGAAAGGCGCGTAAGGCTTCGTCGGTCATTGTATTGTGGTCTTGATGAACATCTTGCTTGGAATGCGTAAAGATTAAATCAGGTTTGAATTCTTTACGCAGTTTGAGAAAGTATTCAAGAATATCTTGTCTAGAGTCAGGAAACACACGTGTTGAGAAAGGACCGAACATCACTTGTGTTTCTGGAACACCAAGCACCTGCATAGATTGAAGGTGTTCATTTTTTACTTTTTTCAAATCAGGGTTTTTCTGGTTATCAGAAAGTGTGACACAAAGGATTTCAGTCTTTTTGACAATATTGTGAATCAAAGCACCACATCCGATTTCAATATCATCTGGATGCGCGCCGAGGAAAAGAACTCGTTTAGCGGAGAAGTTCATAATTCAAATCGTAGGGGCGAGGCATGCCTCGCCCCTACATGATTATTTTGTAGCCAAAATCCCACCGACAACTTTGGTCATTACCAATTTGCCATCGCGGTCGAGCCATTTTTGAGCAACTGCTTCAATCTTTTTAATCAAAGCTTCGTATTCATCTTTGCCGTTGAACATCGAAGTCCATAATCTACGATCTTCACTCAACGAAGCACGGACGTAGTCAATGAATGGTGCAACACTTGGAAAGGTGAGATGATTTTCAAATTTGTGTAATTCAGTCTTTGCAAAAATGCTATCAATTGTGTTGAAAATTTCACCTTTGAAGCGAGAAGAACCAGGCATTGGAGGAATGGTCGCATTCGTGGCTTCTTTGATAATGTCATAGAACATTTGCTTGTTTTCAGGCAATGGTCCAGACACGAAAAGGCGTCCGCCAGAATTAAGGACGCGATGCGCTTCACCAAATGTAAATTTCAAGTCAGAGGCGTAATAAATTGCAAATGCCGAAGTGCACAAATCAAAAGTATTATCTTCAAATTTAAATTTTTCATTGAAATCTAAAAATTGAAAATCAATGTTCGCGCCGAGTTCTTTATTTTTTGCACGAGCTTTAT
>ERZ761609.1702-NODE-1702-length-18198-cov-8.250620_pt1 | contig 18198 bp, 17 predicted proteins | sample MGYA00511163_ERZ761609 | MGnify/ENA primary metagenome ERZ761609 (study PRJEB28899, sample SAMN02445070) | bioreactor sludge metagenome | biome: EBPR sludge | place: Australia: Brisbane, Thorneside Wastewater Treatment Plant | collected 2011-12-16 ... | reverse complement strand
AGGCCATCGGAAAGAGGTTCACGGGATGGGCCGCGTCGATGTGGGCGGCGATTCTGAGGGCATGTTTCATGGTCAGTTCCAGTCGTTTTTCTTGGGCGCGGGCTCCGGCGGCTTGCCGGCGTTGCGCGCCATTTCGTGTGTGCGCTCGTCCTCGAAGCAGTGTGTCGCATGGGCGCACGAAAGTTCGATGACACGCGGCGCGATCCGGAGGGACCACGGGCGTAAGCGCATTTGGGACGGCGCAAGCGCCGCAGTTCGGAAGGGGAGAAGAGAGTGCGAGGCAGGGCGAATACGCCTGCGTTCGGTAATATCTTCGGCGGCATTGGACATCTGGCCCGGGCCGGCATCGAAACAACTTCCATATCGATGACGTGTGTATGGCATGTTTTGCGCGAAACAGCAAATGGCGAGATTGTGGCGCTCCGAGTTGTCGCTTCCAGGTCACCTGGCGGCGAGCCGGCCGGAAGCGACGGGATGCTGGCGACGGCTTCAAAGTTTGTCGCATGCGCGACGGGCGCCTACGTGCGCAGTCGCGCAACTTTTTTTCCTTCTCCCCTTGGGGAGAAGGTGGCCGAAGGCCGGATGAGGGGGCCTTGTCATTTGAGGCCCGATCAGCGCGGAAGTCACCCTCACCTGGGTCGGGTGCGGGGTGGGCTGTGTGGAGTCTGTCCCCTCTCCCTCAAGGGAGAGGGCAGGGTGGAGCAGGCGGACGCGCCGAGCATAACCCAGCCCGAGCACGCGGGGATAACTAGGTGATTACCTAGTCTGTCCTCACGGCGTCCGATACGCGTGTGAAGACACGCGGGACGCACGCGGCGAGAGGCCCGCCGACGGCTTCGCCCAAGCGCCGTCCTTGGTGGTAACGTCGGATGATGGAGCGAATTAACATCACCTCTTTTCAGGCGACTTCGCGACACAAAGATCAGAGTTCGACTTCACAATTTCAGACAATTTTTGGTAATTCGTCTCAACCGACCCCAAAGGTTTTGAGCCAATTAATTCGAAATTGAGCTCCTTAAATGCATCTCTCATATCTTCACTTGGACCAAAACCCGCGAAGCTCTTTTTCGTATTCACCGTCCTCGGCATCGCTGGAACCGATTTCTTCGAAATCCAATCAACCTCTAAATCGTAAAGAGACTTTTTGACTTCCACTCCAGATGCGAACCTGCCATTTAGCGCATCAATTTTCCAAACATCAGCAGGAGCGACCAATTTCCAGCACTCCACGGCTCCTCTTTGTCGATCAATATATAGTGAATTTGTCGGTTGCACGCCGACCGTCCTAGCCGGAGCGATCTGAATCAATGCAATGTCGAATTCCGTCGCCAGGTTGGTAGCTGCCATTTTTTCCCTAATTTCGGGAAAGGCGGCGGCTACTCTTTCAATTCTTTTTTCATTGTAATCTATTTTCGCCGATATCGAACCTAACTGAGAATTCATTGACCACAACGTTGACCCGATGCCTGCAACAACGGTAATTACGATTGCAGTATAAACTGCATCTGAGTGCTCATTCCACCAAGACGAAGGTGTTCGCTTAGCGCCGCCGTTTTCTGCGGTTTCGTTCGTCACTCGCCGACTCCATCATTGCATGACAATAATTAATCTCTGTAGGATTCTGCCGAAATTTGGTTGTGCCGAGGCAGCTTAGCACAGGCATCATTTCTCACAATTGTGCAGATAAGAAGTTGGCATACATCACCCCCACTTCACGCCCAACTGTTCCATCAGCGGCTGGAACGAGGGGAATGAGGTGGCGACGTAGGTGATGTCGTCGATGGTGACGGGCGTGTCGGCCGAGAGGCCCATCACGAGGTTGGCCATGGCGATGCGGTGGTCCATGTGGGTCGCGACCGTGCCGCCGCCTTTCACGCGGCCGGTGCCCGAGACGGTCAGCGTGTCGCCGTCGACCTTTGCCGCGACGCCGTTGACCTGAAGCGCGGCTGCGGTCGCGGCGAGGCGGTCGCTTTCCTTGACCTTCAACTCCGCGAGGCCGAGCATGGTCGTGTCGCCCCGGGCGTAGGCGGCGACGGCGGCGAGGATCGGATATTCGTCGATCATCGACGGCGCGCGGGCGGCGGGGACCGTGACGCCCTTCAACGCCGCATGGCGGACGCGGATGTCGGCGATGGGCTCGCCGTTTTCCTCGCGTGCGTTCGTGAAGGCGATGTCGGCGCCCATTTCCTTCAGCGTCGTGTAGAAGCCGGTGCGGGTTTCATTCACGAGCACGCCTTCGACCGTCACGTCGGAGCCCGGCACGATGGCCGCTGCTGCGAGCAGGAAGGCGGCGGACGACGGATCGCCGGGCACGACGACGGGGCGGCCCTGCATTTCGGCGTGGCCGCGCACTGTGATCTCGGTCTTGCCGTCACGACTAACCGTGCGCACCTCGGCGCCGAAGTAGCGCAGCATCCGCTCGGTGTGGTCGCGGGTGGCTTCCTTCTCGATGACGGTGGTTTCGCCGGCGGCGGCGAGGCCCGCGAGCAGGATCGCGCTTTTCACCTGGGCGGACGGGACGGGCGTTTCGTAGCGGAGCGGGATCAGGCGGTCTGTGCCGCGCACGGTCAGCGGCAGGGTGTCGGCGTTTTCCAGTGTTTCGAGGCCCATCTTGCGGAGGGGGTCGAGGACGCGGCGCATGGGACGGCGGGAGAGGGACGCGTCGCCGACGAAGCGGGCGGTGATGTCCTGGCCCGCCACGACGCCGAGCATGAGGCGGGAGCCGGTGCCGGAGTTGCCGAAGTCGATGTCGTGGGACGGGCTCACGAGGCCGCCGACGCCGCGACCTTTCACGGTCCAGGTGTCGCCGTGCTTTTCGGCGGGGGCGCCGAGGGCGGTGACGGCGCGGGCGGTGTTGACGACGTCCTCGGCTTCGAGGAGGCCGGTGATGGTCGTCGTGCCGGTCGAGAGCGCCCCGAAGATCAGCGCGCGGTGGGAGATCGACTTGTCACCGGGGACGCGCACGCGACCTTTCAGCGGGCCAGAGCGGCGGGCGGTGACGGGGCGGGGCGCGGTCGGTGCATGGGACATGGCGGAAGGCTCGCTCGTAGGGTTTGGCGCATAGAGCAAGGGATGGGGCGGAGAGGCAATAGGGATGAGCCGAAATCGCGAGCTGCGAATGACGAATTGCGAATAGCGGGGCGAGGGGCTAGATGGGGCGGATGACACAGATTGCGCCAGATATCGCCGGGACACAGGCCACGCGGGCGGAGCTCTTCGCCTATCTCGACCGGCTCGGCATCGCGACGACGACCGTCGAGCACAAGGCGGTGTTCACGGTCGCGGAAAGTGATCAACTGCACCGCGACATTCCGGGCGGACATACCAAGAACCTGTTCCTGAAGGATGCCAAGGACAGGTTGTATCTCGTCGTCGCGGAGCACCATACCGAGGTGGCGCTCAAGACACTGCACAGGAAGCTCGGGGCGGCGCGGTTTTCGTTCGGGCGGGCGGAGTTGTTGCGCGAGGTGCTCGGCGTGGAGCCGGGGTCGGTGACGGCGCTGGCCTTGCTCAACGACAGGGCGGGGCGCGTTTCTGTTGTGGTGGATCAACGGCTTATGGCTTATGATCAGATTAACTGTCATCCGCTGGAGAACACGGCGACCACGAGTGTGGGCCGGGACGATCTCCTGCGCTTCATGCGGGCGACGGGGCATGAGCCGCGTGTTCTCGATATCGAAGCTGGCGATCCCGGCTGATGGCAGGGCTGCAGATGCCGGGGGTTGAAGGCTCACGGCGACGTGACCATGTCTTGAAACAGATTGGAAATGCTGTGCGCGCCGACACGGTGGCCGCACAATCAGGGATGGACGACAATGGATTTCGGCAAGGCAGGCGGGGCGCAGGCGGCAGCGCAGGACATCATCAAGGATACGACGACGGCGCAGTTCGCCAAGGACGTGATGGAAGCATCGCGGCAGGCACTCGTGCTCGTCGATTTCTGGGCGCCGTGGTGCGGGCCGTGCAAGCAGCTCACCCCGATCATCGAGAAGGTGGTGAAGAGCTACGGCGGCAAGGTCCGCCTCGTGAAGATGAATACGGACGAGCATCCGTCGATCGCGGCACAGCTGCGGGTTCAGTCACTCCCGACGGTGGTGGCGTTCCGCGACGGTCGGCCGCTCGACGCGTTCATGGGCGCGCAGCCTGAAAGCGCGGTGCGGCAGTTCGTGGAGCGGCTGATCGGGGAAGAGGAAAGCGACAACATCGCAGAGGTTCTCGCGACCGGGCGGGAGGCACTCGAGGCCGGCGACCTTCAGGGCGCGGCGGAGGTGTTCGCATCGGTTCTGCAAGCCGATCCGCAAAATGCGGAGGCGCTGGCTGGCCTGGCGCAGTGTTACATCAAGAGCAACGATATCGCGCGGGCGGAGCAGACAATTGCCCTGGTGCCGCCGGACAAGCGCAATCACGCCGAGGTCGCCCGGGTGCAGGCCGCGATCGAGCTTGCCAAGCAGGGCACAAAAGCGAGCGCCAATACTGCGGAGCTCGAAGCGAAGGTGGCGGCCAATCCGAAGGACCATCAGTCACGCATCGACCTCGCCGTCGCGTTTGCCGCATCGGGCAGAAAGCTCGAGGCCGTCGATCAGCTCATCGAATCGATCAAGGCCGACCGCAACTGGAACGAAGAAGCCGCGCGCAAACAGCTCGTGAAGTTCTTCGAGGCGTGGGGCTTCAAGGACGAAGCGGCCGTTGAAGGTCGACGGAAGCTGTCGTCGGTCCTCTTCAAGTAGCCTTGCATTGCATGAGCCGTGGCGGATTTCCGCCGACGTGCACCTGAACCACAGCCGGCGGCCCAGCCCGAGGTCATGCTCATGAAGCTGCACGAGCGCTACAGCACGCTTGAGGCGCTCCCCGAGAGTGCTCCGGTGTTCCCGCTGCGAGGTGCGATCCTGTTGCCGCGCGCGGGGTTGCCGCTGAACATCTTCGAGCCGCGCTACCTCGCGATGTTCGACGACGCGCTCAAGACCGATCGGCTGATCGCGATCGTGCAGCCGGATCTCAGGCAGATGGAGACGGACCCGCGCGTCACGGTCGCGGCGGCGGATTCGCCGGCCGGTTCCGTGCCGCTCAGGCAGGTCGCGACCCTCGGGCGCATCATGGCATTCCAGGAACTGGACGACGGGCGGATGATCGTGTCACTCGCTGGCATTACGCGGTGCACGCTCGGTCGTGAGACGACCTCTGGCACGCTCTATCGGAGGTTCGCCATCACGGCCGCCGACTACGCCGCCGATCTCGTGCCGGGAGCGGGCGAAAGCGAGGTGCCGCGGGAGGAACTGCTCGCCGCGCTCAAGGCCTATCTCGCCGCACGCAACCTGAATGCGGACTGGTCGCAGATCAGCCGGTTGCCGAACGAGCCGCTGGTCAATTCACTCGCCGTGATGAGCCCCTACGGTCCCGAAGAAAAGCAGGCTCTGCTGGAAGCCAAGACGCTCAGGGAGCGCGCGGAAATCCTGATTGCACTGGCGCAGATGGAGCTGGCATCGGGGGGATCGGAGTCCGGCTCGACCCTGCAATAGGCTCATGACACACGGCGACGACAGGGGCGAACGCCCCGACAGGGAGAGGGCAGCGGCAGGTCCGCAACGACCGGCGACCGACCGGCGGGTTCTCGACATTCTCGTCTGCCCGATGACGCGCGAGCCACTGATCCTCGATCGCGCGCGGTCAGAACTCGTGAGCCGTGTGGCGCGGCTCGCCTATCCGATCCGGGACGGGGTGCCGATCATGATCGCTTCGGAGGCGCGACCGCTCGAGGACGACGAACGTCCAGGATATGGGCCGCCGAGCCAGCTGCACAGGCCCTGACGCGGGTTCGAGCACGGTAACAGTTCCTCAACCAAAGTTTGCGAAGTGTTAGTGCCCGAAAGAGTTGAGTGGCATGGCACGGATCGCTACATCGCCGACGACGCGCGCGGATCTCCTTTTGGCGGAGGTGCCGCTCATGGAAGATGTGCGGCGTGCGGTCAGCGAGTTTTTCGCACATCTCGCGCATGAGCGCGCGGCCGCCGACCTGACGATCGAAGCCTATGGCCGCGACGTCAGGGACTTTCTCGGCTATCTGGCGCGCAGCCGCCATAGCGCCGTGGCGAGCGCCGATCTCGAAAGCCTGACCATCAAGGACGTGCGTGCGTTTCTCGTCGCACGGCGCAACACCGGTGCGGCCAGCCGGTCACTGGCGCGGACGCTGTCGGCGCTCCGGACGTTCTTCACCTGGCTCGAAGCAGCCGACATCGTGAAAAGCCGCGCGGTGAAGCAGATCGCTACGCCGAAAGTGCCGCATTCGGTTCCCAAGCCGCTACCCGTGGACAAGGCGCGGCAGGTGGTCGACGGCGGCATGGCGGCGGATCTCGACTGGATCGTGGCGCGTGACATCGCGGTGCTGCTGTTGCTTTACGGATCGGGACTGCGCCTGTCGGAAGCGCTCGGAATAACCCGCAAGGCTGCACCAATACCAGGACGCGATACGATGCTCGTGCGCGGCAAAGGCAACAAGGATCGCCTCGTGCCGGTGTTGCCGATCGCGCAGGCGGCGGTCGCGCGCTACCTGAAGCTCTGCCCGTTCGAACTCGATCCGGACGAGGCCGTGTTTCGCGGTGCGAAGGGCGGACCGCTTTCACCGCGTATCGTTCAGCTCACCATGGAGCGGCTCAGAGCGGAGATCGGCCTTGCCGAAACGGCGACGCCGCACGCGCTCCGGCATTCATTCGCGACGCACCTCCTGTCGGCAGGTGCCGATCTCCGGCAGATCCAGGAACTGCTCGGTCATGCCTCGCTGTCGACAACGCAGGTCTACACCGAGGTCGACCGCGACAGGCTCATACGGATTCACGATTCCCATCATCCCCGCGCCTGATGGCGCCAACGAACTTACCTCGCGCAGGAGAAGCCCAGTGTCTCGTATCGTCGTCACCTTCGCTGCAGGAGCGGTCGCTTCCGTGCTCGGCTTCGTCCAGCCCGTGCAGGCCGCCGGGCAGATCAACATCGCCTGCCCGGGCAGAGACATGATGACACCTGCCGGAGCGCCCGTGGCCGACTTCAGCAAGAGTGTCAAAGAGAGCGCGAAGGGGCTCGTCAATGGAAAGGCGCGGCTCTGGAAGATCGAGCATGAGGACTATCCGGACCGGATTCCGTCGTATCTGCTCGGGATCGTCAACGTCGCCGACCCGCGCATCAACGAACTGAGCCCGGCGGTCGAGGAGGCGCTCGGAAAGACGCGGCGCATCGCGCTCGAAAGCGACATCATCTCCTCGAACCGCGTGCAGGAAGTGGTCGGATCGATGCGCGGCTCGGCCTTCCTGCCGAAGGGGCAGTCGCTCGGCAAGTTGCTGTCGGCATCCGACGTGGCAAAGATCGTACAGGCAGCGAAACGGCGCGGACTTGAACCCGAGCAGGCTGCGCGGCTCAAGCCATTCATCGCGACGCTTCTGCTCGCGTCATCGGATTGCCAGCAGCGCCAGTCGCGGACGCCCGGCTTCGACAACTATCTCGCTGATTTCGCCGAGCGGCGTGGCGTCGGTGCGTTCGGACTCGAGAGCCTCGACATGATGTTCGAGTCGCTGGCAAAGCTCAAGGAAGAGACGCAGATCGCGCTCCTGAAGGCGACGCTCAAGGGGTATGACAGCGCCGACGACGTCAGCGAGACGATGGTTCAGCTGTACCTCAAGAGAGACATGGCCGGGCTCAACGTCCTCGGAAATGCCGTGGCGAAGGCGCACGGTGCGTCTGCGGCGGCGATCGACGAGTATACTCAAATCATGATCGTCGATCGCAACATCCGCATGCGCGACCGCGCGATCATGCACATCGCGTATGGCGGTGTCTTCATCGCGGTGGGCGCGGCCCATCTGCCGGGGCCGGCAGGGCTCGTCGAACAGTTCCGCGAAGCCGGTTACACGGTGACGGAAGTCGAGTAGCGAGATCGTCCTGATGGCGCGCCCGGATCAGTATCCGGGCGGCGGCAGAAAGCCTCCAATCTCGCGTTCGACGGCGCGCGCGAAGGCGATGGCGGTGCGATCGCGCCCATGGGCGGCGATGGCCTGATAACCGACCGGAAGCCCACGCGCGGTGATGCCGGCGGGGCCGACCACGGACGGCAGGTAGACGACGCCCGAGTACCCGGCCCAGAAGAGCTGATCGGTGGTCGCCTGCGGGGCGCCGTTGACCTCGATCTTTCTCTGCCAGCGCTCGCCCGTCTGATCGTGCGGCCAGGCGGCGGAGGACGCGGCAGGACAGATCAAAACGTCGTAGTCGCGGAAGAATTCGCGGAAGGCATAGCGGAACTTCTGGCGCTCGTTGTCGAGCGGAAGCCAGGCGCGATGCGACAACGACGTGCCGCGCACCATCTGGTCGAGATAGGGGGCTGCGCTCTTGCCGACAGCCGCGAGCTGTTCTGTCCAGCGGGCGATGTCGGCGTCTGGCGTGCGGGCGGAGGTGGCGGCGCGGAGAAGCAGCACGTAGAGTTCATGCAGACGCGCTGTGTCCACCGCCGGCTCGGTGAAGGCGACCGTTGCGCCCGCGGCACGGAGGGCGCGCACCATGTCGTCGAGCTTCGTGCGGTATTCGTTGTCGATCTCGCACATGGGATCGCCGAGTTTCACGGCGATCCGGAAATCCTTCAGCGCAGTGGCCGGGTGGGCCGGCAAATGGGCGCGCCAGCAGGCATCCTCCAGTTCGTCCGGACCGGCCATGACGCCGAGCATTGTGTCCAGATCGTCGGCCGATCGCGCCATGGGGCCGACGGCGGAGATGTCGGCGAATGCGTAGCCGCCGGGGACGGCGTGACGGCGCATGGAGAGCAGGCCATAGGTCGGCTTCAGACCGAAGACGCCGCAGTAGTGAGCGGGGTTGCGGATAGAGGCGCCGATGTCGGAGCCGGCGTCACAGCCGGTCAGGCCGGCGGCCAGTGCGGCGGCCGATCCGCCCGAGGAGCCGCCGGGGACGAGCTTCGTGTTCCAGGGATTGTTCGTCTGGCCGTAGACGGGGTTGGTGCTCTGCCAGTCGGCGAGCATCGGCGGGACATTGGTCTTGCCGAAGACGACGACGCCGGCCTGTTCGAGTTTCTCGATGACGAGGGCGGTTTCGGCGGGGCGGTTCTCGCGCCATTCCGGCATGCCCCAGTTGGTCGGTGAGCCGGCCCACTGGAAGCTCTCCTTGATGGTCATCGGCACGCCATGGAGCGGCCCCCAGATCTCGCCACGCGCAAGTGCAGCATCCGCCTCGCGGGCACGGGCCCGGGCGCGGTCGAGGTTCATCCAGACGATGGCGTTGATCGCGGGATTATGGGTCGCGATACGGGATATGAAGTGTTCGAGGAGGTCGGATGCGGAGATTTCGCGGGCGCGGACCGCGGCGGCGAGGCGGGTCGCGGACTGGAAATGCAATGGAAGGTCGCTCGCGGTCATTGGCGGGGCTCCGGCTGTTTCATGTGACGAGCCTTCCACCGCCCCGATGGGGCTGTCCAGTCGCGATCATGCAGGGCGGAAATGAAAACGGCCCGCGACGTGCGCGGGCCGTTCGATGGCGATCGTCTGTCAGCGGCGATCAGTGGCCGCCCGGATTTGGGCCAGCGCCGATGACATAGATGCAGGCGAACAGGAACAGCCAGACCACGTCGACGAAGTGCCAGTACCAGGCGGCAGCTTCGAAGCCGAAGTGCTGCTGAGGCGTGAAGTGGCCCTTCATTGCGCGCACGAGGCAGACGAACAGGAAGATCGTGCCGACGACGACGTGGAAGCCGTGGAAGCCGGTGGCCATGTAGAACGTCGCGCCATAAATGTGGCCCGAGAACTTGAAGGCGGCGTGGCTGTACTCGTAAACCTGCAGGGCCGTGAAGAGCAGGCCGAGCACGACCGTCAGCGCCAGACCCCAGATCAGGCCCTTACGGTTGTTCTCCAGAAGCGCGTGGTGCGCCCAGGTCACGGTCGTGCCGGACAACAGCAGGATCAGCGTGTTGACCATCGGCAGACCCCACGGGTCGAACGTGGCCTTGAAGGTGCCGTCAGCGGTCGGCTTGGGCGGCCAGACACCGCCGGTGGCGGCTGCACGCTCGTACATGCCGGTCACGGCGCTGGTCGTTTCCGGATTGAGCGGATAAACCGCGTTCGGGAACAGCGCCGCGTCGAAATAGGCCCAGAACCAGGCAACGAAGAACATCACTTCCGAGGCGATGAACAGGATCATGCCGTAACGGAGATGGAGCCGGACGACGGGCGTGTGATCGCCGGCGTGCGCTTCGGCGATGACGTCACGCCACCACATCCACATGGTGGCGAGGACGATAAGCAAGCCGACCAGGAAGACCGTCGGTCCCTTCATGCCGAAAAGGCCGGCGCCTCCCCCGAGCGACCGCATCCAGATGATCGCCCCGACGCCCATGACGAAGGCGCCGATGGAGCCCGTCAGCGGCCACCAGCTCGGATTGACCAGGTGGTAGTCATGATTTTTGGCGTGGCCGGTTGCCATGTGCCTCTCCGTCTTCCCCAGAATTTCGTAGTCTCGAACCGTTACTGTCATTTCAGGTCGCGCCGCACCCCAAGGCGGAAGTGCGACCTACATTCAACTGCCATCGCCGTCACGCTTCACGGACTTTGAATTGTCCGCGACACCCTTTGCCGGTGCGGCGACAGGGTGGAACGTGTAGGACAACGTGATCTGCTTGATACGGCGGCCGTCATCGTCAGAGGCCATGGCCGGATCGACGAAATACTGGACCGGCATGTCGATGGATTCGCCGGGCGCCAGCGCCTGCTCGGTGAAGCAGAAGCATTCCAGCTTGTTGAAGAACACGCCGGCCTGATCGGGCGTCACATTGTAGCTGGCGGTTCCGACGGATGTGGTCGTACCGATGTTGGTGGCGCGGTAGATGGCAACGGCGGTTTCGCCGAGGCGGACGGTCGTAGGTACGGTGACCGGCTCGAAGCGCCACTGGATGCCAGGGTTCACGTTGGCGTCGAAGCGCACGTCGACGGTGCGGTCGAGGACCTGATTGGCCGGGGCGGTGGCGCGCTGCGTCGTACCGCCGAAGCCGGTGACCTGACAGAACAGCTGATAGAGCGGCACAGACGCGTAGGCGAGGCCGAGCATCGAGACGACGACGCTGGCGCAGATGACCGCGACCTTGCGGTTGTTCGGCGCTGCGGGGCGGCTGGTCGTCGCATCGGACACGGTCGGCTCCTCAGATCGGACGGTTGAAGACGTTGCCGCCGAGGCGGACAAGGGTGGCGACATAAAACAGCAAGACGAGCGCGACGAGCGACAGGGCGATCGCGATCGAGCGCACGCGCTGACGGCGGAGCCGCTCAGCTTCGGTTGCGGCGTCGAGCGGTGCCGGAGCGTCGCTCCGGCCGATGTCGCTGTCGTTGGTCATAACCGCTTTCACAGAGCCCCTCACCCCACCAGCCGCATCACGACATGCTCGACGAGCAGAACCGCGAAAAGCAGGAACAGATACAGGATCGAAAATCCGAACAGCTTCCGCGCCGTCGCGTCGCCCTCGCGGCCGTCGTCACTGCGGTAGACGCGCCAGGCAAGATGCAGGAAACGGGCGCCCAGTACGACGGAGATCGCGGCGTACGCCTTGCCGCCGAGACCGATAAATGCCGGAATGACGGCGATCGGTACGAGCAGGAAGGAATAGAGAAGGATCTGGCGGCGGGTCTCGCGGGTGCCAGAGACCACCGGCAGCATGGGAACGCCGACCCTCTCGTAGTCACGGGCGCGATAGAGAGCCAGCGCCCAGAAGTGCGGCGGCGTCCAGAAGAAGATCATCGCGAAGAGAACGACGCTTTCCAAAGAGACCGAGCCGGTCATCGCAGCCCAGCCGACCATGGGAGGGAAAGCGCCCGCCGCACCGCCGATGACGATGTTCTGCGGCGTCCGGCGCTTCAGCCAGATGGTGTAGACGAAGACGTAGAAAGCAATCGTGAATGCCAGGAGGCCCGCGGCAACCCAGTTCACGAGAACGCCGAGTGTTGCGACGGAAAAGAACGACAGGACCGTGCCGAAGACGAGCGCCTCGTCGGCTGTGACGCGGCCACGCGGGATGGGACGGGCCGCTGTGCGCGCCATGCGGGCGTCGATGTCGGCGTCGTACCACATGTTCAGCGCGCCGGAGGCGCCTGCGCCGATCGCGATGCAGACCAGCGCGATGGCTGCGATGACGGGATGGACCTGACCGGGGGCCGCGACCATACCGACGAGCGCGGTAAAGACCACGAGCGACATGACGCGCGGCTTCAGCAGGGCGATATAGTCGCCGACCTCGCCGCCGAGGGCAGCAACGGGGGCAGACGACGATGAATTGGCTGTCGTTTCTGTCATCGAACCGGGTCTGTGCGTCTCGATCGGGACTGCTAGGCTGAAAGACCGATCCGGCGCCGGACGACATCGTCATCGCGGCGCCGGGATATCGGCAAATCAATGATGATCGGTCGCCTTGATGACCGGCAACGTCTCGAACTGGTGGAACGGCGGCGGCGATGGCAGCGTCCATTCCAGCGTCTGAAGATGCGCCGGGATGCCCCAGGGATCAGCGGCCGCCTTGCGACGGGCGATGAAGTAGGCGTGGAACATCGAGACGAAGAACAGGAGCGTCGCGAGGGCCGTCAGATACGAACCGTACGACGAGATCTTGTTCCAGTAAGCGTAGGCGGCCGGATAGTCGGCGTAGTGACGCGGCATACCGGCAAGACCGAGGAAGTGCTGCGGGAAGAACAGCATGTTCGCGCCGATGAACGTCAGCCAGAAATGCACCTTCGCGATGGTCTCGTTGTACATGTAGCCCGACATCTTCGGGAACCAGTAGTACCAGCCGGCGAAGATGGCGAACACAGCACCAAGCGAAAGCACGTAGTGGAAGTGCGCGACCACATAGTACGTGTTGTGGAAGGCGCGATCGACGCCGGCGTTGGCCAGCATCACACCGGTCACGCCACCGACGGTGAACAGGAAGATGAAGCCGAGCGCCCAGACCATCGGCGCGCGGAACTGGATGGAGCCGCCCCACATGGTGGCGATCCAGGAGAAGATCTTCACACCCGTCGGGATCGCGATCAGCATGGTGGCGAACACGAAGTACGCCTGAGCGTCGACGCCGATGCCGGCCGTGTACATGTGGTGGGCCCACACGATGAAGCCCAGGAAGCCGATCGCCGTCATGGCGTAGGCCATGCCGAGATAACCGAACACGGGCTTGCGCGAGAACGTCGAGACGATGTGGCTGATCATGCCGAAGCCCGGCAGGATGAGGATGTACACTTCCGGGTGACCGAAGAACCAGAAGAGGTGCTGATAGAGCAGCGGGTCGCCACCGCCCTCGGCCTGGAAGAAGGTCGTGCCGAAGTTGCGGTCCGTCAGCAGCATGGTGATCGCACCGGCGAGAACGGGGAGCGACAGCAGCAGCAGGAACGCGGTGATGAGGACCGACCAGACGAACAGCGGCATCCGATGCAGGGTCATGCCCGGGGCGCGCATGTTGAAGATCGTCGTGATGAAGTTGATTGCGCCCAGGATCGACGAGGCACCAGCGACGTGCAGCGCGAGGATACCGAAGTCGACCGCGGGGCCGGGGTGTCCGGCGTTCGTCGACAATGGCGCAAGCACGATCCAGCCGGTTCCGACACCGTTCGCACCGGGCGGCCCCTCGACGAACATCGAGATGAGCAGCAGGCCCAGCGCGGCGGGCAGCAGCCAGAACGAGATATTGTTCATGCGGGGGAACGCCATGTCGGGCGCGCCGATCATGAGAGGCACGAACCAATTGCCGAAACCGCCGATCATCGCCGGCATCACCATGAAGAACACCATGATGAGGCCGTGGCCGGTTACGAAGACGTTATAGGTGTGCGGATTCGAGAAGTACTGCAGACCGGGATCCTGCAGCTCCATGCGCATGGCGACCGAGAGAAGACCACCGACTATGCCCGCGACCATCGCGAACAGAAGGTACATCGTGCCGATGTCCTTGTGGTTGGTCGACAGGAACCAGCGCGTAAAAAACGGCGGCTTGTGGTCGTGATCGTGGTCGTGGGCGTGAGCCGCATCGTGTGTGTTGCTTGCCATGTCCTGCAACCTTCAATGTGATCTGGTGCAATCAAGTTGGTTTTCGTGACCCGGCCGGACGAACCGTCATTCAAGACGATGCAACCGACCGGTCGGGCCGGATGCGAGCGCTTACTGGCGCTCGCTGGTCAACTCCGCTACGTCGCGCGGCTCGATGCCGGCCGTCGCTGCCGTGAGGATGGTACGGGCACGCTTCCAGTCGCGCGCCTTGGCGGCTGCAAGCCAATCGTTGAATGCTTTCTCGCTCACGACGCGGACCGCGATCGGCATGGAGGCATGCTCCTTGCCGCACAGCACAGAGCACTGACCGTAATAAATGCCTTCTTTCGTCGGCTTGAACCACGTTGCGGTGGTGCGACCCGGCACAGCCTGGATCTTCGATCCGAAGGACGGAATGGTCCAGGAGTGGATCACGTCCTTGGAGGTAATCAGGAGGTGAACAACCTTGTTGACCGGGATCGCAATCTCGTTGTCGACCGAAAGCTGGCGCACCAGACGCGAGCCCGCATACTTCTCAGGCGGCGTCAGCCAGAGCGGCTCAGCAGCAGCATAGAGGGCCTTGTAACGGGCGACACCGTCGAGCTTGCCAAACTGCTTGTTGAATTCTGCTTCACCGAGCTTGGCTTTGACGAGCTCCTCGTCGGTGATCATGTTCGATGTCACCTTAACATTGCCATTGTCCGGGTACTCGTGCTCCCAGAACCACGCGTTGGCGATGGCCTTCATCGTGATGTCCGGCTTCGGGTAGGAATACTGGAAGTAAAGCAGGCGGAAGGACGGTACCGCGATGATGAGGAGGATGACGATCGGGAGCACCGTCCAGGCGACTTCAAGAGCCGTGTTGTGCGTGACACGGGACGGGGTCGGGTTCCGCTTCTCGGAGAAGCGGTACATGACGTACGCCATGAGAATCAGAACGAAGACGGTAATCGCGATGATGATCGGATTGACGAGGGAGTTGTGGAACCAGTTGATCCGCTCCGCGACCTCGGTAACGGGCGCCTGAAATCCGATCTGACCGGATACGGGCTGACCAGCCGCTGCCAGAACATCTCCGGCCGTGACAGCGAGTGCCGCCATGGCGCTCAGACCGGCACCCGAGACGCGCCCCGCCAACTTCTTAAGAATCATCCTGTCGCTCCCACTTCCCCTGACGACGGCACCTGCCTGCCGAGCCACCTACCGCTGACGACGCCGGGACGTCGTCCGAAAGCTCCGGCACGCCGATTCAATTCGTGACGATATGCCGTGCGACAATTTTATCAACCCGCCCTCGAACCGGTCGACAATCAAGCCGCACTTTGCCCGAAATCGCGCGCGAGTGCCATAAAGCGCACAGATACAAGCTATTCGGGCAAATACAAGCGAGAAACCGCGGAACTCTACGCAGGCTCGACCGTATCCGCAAAAATGGTCGCATTGACGCGGGTCAAGCCCAAGCGGACAAAATGACGCGGATCGGTCAGATGGCGGGAGGCATTGCGACGGTCGTGCGGGCTGCCACACCGGCACCGCAAAGTCGTTCGAGATAATCAGGGCGTCTTGTGGGTTTGGGCCGAGACCGTTGGTCGATCGGCCGCCATCGGATACAAGCGTGCTCCGCAAGGCTGGTTCGGTGTGCCTCGCAAGCGACCGAGTTGTCGTGTCGACGGTAAAGTCCAGCATCGTTTCGGTAGAGGTCATGGTCGCGAAAATCATGCGAAAACTGATGCAGGCCGGCACGGTCGTGGCCGCTGGTATCGTGGCTGCGACGCTTTTGTTCGACGCCTCCGCCCAGGCGCAGAGTGGCGTCGGGCAGGCGCCGAAGACGGCGGCTGGCGCGCCGCAGAACCCCGAGGGCGGCACGGTCAAAGCGCAGTACGGTGACTGGCAGTACGTCTGCAAACCACCGCCGGCAGGGTCGCGGTCAGAAATATGCGCTATAGTTCAAAGCGTTACAGCCGAGGACCGGGGCAATGTCGGCCTTACGGTCTATGTCCAGCGCTTCTCGAACGGGACTCGGGTGCTCCGGATCTTCGCTCCCGTCGGGGTCCTGCTGCCGCCAGGTCTCGGACTCAAGATCGACGGACAAGACGTCGGCAATGCGCCGTTCCTCAGGTGCCATACGTTCGCGTGTTACGCACAGGTGGTGATCGACGATACGCTGGTGGGCCGCCTCGCGAAAGGCAAGCAGGCGGTCTTCATCATTTTTCAGACCGAGGAAGCCGGCATAGGAATTCCCATCTCTCTCAATGGTTTTGACAAGGCTGTTGCCACTCTGAATTAGGTTTTCGACGCCGCCACAGTTGCGGCGCGAACATGAACGGCCGCCCGAGACGACATTCAGAACGAGTTCAAAGCACAAGTGAGATAGTCGCGACATGAAACGAGCGCCGGCTCCCCCCGGCACCCTGAAAGGGATCGAACATGTCGCGCAAAGTCTTCACCGTCGCCGCTGCCGCCATCGTCGGCGGGCTTGCCGGCATTTCTTCGGCTTCCGCATATGATCGTGTCGATCAGCGCCAGTACAATCAGCAGGAACGCATCCGCGCCGGTGTCGCCTCCGGACAGATCGATCGCGGCGAGTATCGTCAGCTGCAGGGCGAGCAAGCGCGCATCGCGGCTCTCGAACGCCAGTTCAAGCGCGACGGCCGGCTGAGCTGGTCAGAGCGGGCGGAACTCGAGCGTCTGCAGGACAGGGCGAGCCGCAACATCAGGCAGGAGCGGCATGACGCGAACCACCGCCGTGGCATGTTCGGTGGCCCGCGTTACGGTCAGCACTACGGGAACGGGTATGGCTATCGCCCCTGGTACCGCCGCTGGTGGTAACACGAAATCCCGCGAGTTCCGATGTGAGCTCGCGGGGCTTTGGTTGGGACTTTAACGCCTGAGCCTGCGCATAGCCTTCAGTTGGCGTGCGGCTTTCGGAACTCCGCTTCAGACTTTTCCGGCCGCACGCCCGCACTTCTTCTCTCCGTAGACTCAAACCGCCGGCTCCCCCAGACCGGCGGCTTTTTTTTTGGAGCGCGCATCCTGCCGGAGAACCGGTTGCCACTATTCCGGATGTGCGTCGGTTCGTGCCGCAAAGACACAGTGATTTAGGGCTTTGGTAACGGCTCGACCGGTAGAGTGGGCGCAGTTCTGTCCATCCCGTTCCGGTGCTCGCCCATGACATTGTTGAATGCTTCGTACGTGGAGGAAATCCTCAGCCGCGGGACGATTTCCAGTGCCGACGTGGCTGCCTTGCGTAGGTCGTTCTACGACGACGGTGCCATCAGCGAAGCCGAAGCCGAGATGCTGTTCAGGATCAATGATGCCTGTTCGGTGTCGGACATCGACTGGGCCGACTGCTTCGTCGAGATGCTTACAGACTATGTCGTCAACCAGGCGCAGCCCGAGGGCTACGTGACCACGGAGAAAGGCGACTGGCTGCTCAGCCGGATCCGCAAATCCGGACATGTCGACAGCAAGACCGAACTCGAACTGCTCATCAATATCATCGACAAGGCGCGCTGGTCGCCCGAAAGCCTTGTCATCGCCGCGCTCGACGAAGTGAAGGCTGCCGTGTGCCAGGGCGAGGGTCCGTTGAGCTCCGGCAAGGCCCTCGTGGTCGGCCGGGTCAGCGAGGGCGAAGTCGAACTGCTGAAGCGCATTCTCTATGCCTTCGGAGGCGACGGAAACATCGCCGTGACGCGGCGCGAGGCTGAAATCCTGTTCGATATCAACGATGCCTGCGCAAACGGGGAGAACGCGGAAGGCTGGCGCGACCTGTTCGTGAAGGCGATCGCGAATGCCGTCATGGCCGCATCAGGCTATCGCGTTCCGAACCGTGAGCAGGCGCTCGCGCGGGAAGCGTGGCTCAACCGGCGCGGGGACCTGACGCTCGGTTCCATGCTGTCGGGTATGGCGTCTCTCGGCGGGTTCCTCAGTTCCTATCGGGAGCAGTCGCCGGAAGAGCGAGCGATCCAGGCGCTCGAGCGGCAGAAGATAGAAATCGTCACGGCGGAGCGGATCGAGCCGGCCGAAGCCGACTGGCTTGCCGCGCGTATTTTCCGGGACGGCGTCAAAACGCCGAACGAGGAGGCGCTGATCGCCTTCTTCAAGGAGAATCAGGCGCACCTCGCGCCGGAATTCGAGGCGCATTTCGGCCTGGCGAAGTCT
>ERZ761609.1701-NODE-1701-length-18203-cov-12.388638_pt1 | contig 18203 bp, 4 predicted proteins | sample MGYA00511163_ERZ761609 | MGnify/ENA primary metagenome ERZ761609 (study PRJEB28899, sample SAMN02445070) | bioreactor sludge metagenome | biome: EBPR sludge | place: Australia: Brisbane, Thorneside Wastewater Treatment Plant | collected 2011-12-16 ... | reverse complement strand
GAAATTACGTAGATAAATTTGAGGAACATAATGCTGACTTTGCATGAGGCTAAGTAATAAGCGAAAGATTATATTCATGAAATACTGAAAACACTATTTTTCCCAACAGCTAATGCAAACTGTACATCTCATTTTACTTAAGATAAGCACTTCGTCAAATGAAAATTCAATATTACATTGATTTTCATATTCAAATAATAACCAAAAACTTATATCACAATCTTTTATAACATTAATATTGAAAAGGTATTCCGCTTTTCTGTAAACAGAATATATTTCTTCAAATACACCGTGTTTTTCTTGTGTCTCTTCATCATCAATTGAAAACACATAGTAATCATATTTTGGTTTTAATAATGAAAAAAGAATATTATTATTACTTATTTCATCTTTTAATTTTTCAGAAAAATTAATTCTCAGTTCGTATTTTTTCATTATTCATCTTTTAAAAAATCATCTGCATTTAAATTTGTCTCAAAAGTTTTCCCTTTATATTTATCTCCTGTTCCAACTAGTACTATTTTATTGTTTTTATCTACACTAATATCGGGGTTTTTTCCGACAATTTTTTCAAATTTTTTCCTATCAGCGGCGCTTAATATATCTGGTTTAACTTCTTTGTGAAAATAATCTCTTCGAATTTTATACGAACCAATAAAGATAAATTTCATTGCTGCCATTTGAGGAAATGCTGATAAAACATCAGTCACTCCTTGATTTTCATACACGGCTTCTGGAGCTTTATTATTTCTAGCATCTAATAACTCAAATACTTGTAATTTACTGAGATCCCACCAGCTAAACTTTCCCAAAAAGTTTAACATAAAAGTAGCATCATCTTTAGCTTTTTGTTTCATGTCCTCCTCACTTTGATAATTATAATTCGCGGATGACTTCAATCCTTTTAGCACAGAAAAAATATCTCCATAATCTTTAGGCTCATAACGTTCAACTAAAAATGTTTGATCGTCTCCATCATAACTGTAAACTATTTGAGTCAAAGTACCATCCACTGTCTTGCCGTCTACAGTAACCGGAAAATTAACGTTTTTCCAAATGCGAACCTCATCCACACTTTTAATGTAAACATCACCATTAGCATGTGTAGCTAAAGTTAATCTAACATATTTTAATTCGCTGCCTTCAAGTTCAATAGCGTCTATTACTCTATTTGCACTAAATTGATACGCAGATAAAAATGCGTAACTATTTGCTAAAGGATCAACATTAAAAAACCTTCCAAGCCTCGTATCGTGCATCCTAAAAGTATAATTTATACTATTTCCACTGCCTTTAATTTCTGAATCATTTTCCTGATTTTGAAATGAATACCTATATGGTTTTAATTCGTAATTTCTATTTTCTAAAACGCAACCAAAAGGTGAAAAATCTTGTGCATGGGTTATATCTGCTACAAAATATCCAACAGTTCCTGAGGTTAAAGTACTCTCAATTGGCATCTTCTTATCCGACACAACAGTGAGTACATTACCTAAGTGATTACTTAACTCGTATTGTTTTTTACAAAGTATTCTTTCGTAGTTTACGGTATCCAATGTTGCACCGATTAATTCTAACGTATCTGTTCGCATTCCTAGTCTCGAGTTTCCGTAGATGTATTGCTCATTTAACTTGAAGCCTATCATAAATTCTTCTACTTTATGTTCATAAGTGGACATTACATTGCCTTGAGCATCTCTAATATAATACGTGGATTTTTCCCAATTCCCACTTGATGAATATATATGTTTAGCTATTCTTTGTCCCATTGCATCGTAATCAAAACCTAGTTCTTTTTTGGATGAAGTGTCTGGGCGATAAATATATTTTACCTTTCCACTTACAGTCCATGCAATTTCCGAAATTTCTTCCTGTTTATCAAATTTCAGCTCGCCGATTTCCGAATAGCCGTAATTATTAGCGCTATTAATACTGGCTAAACTGGAGGTAAAAGTTCCCATATCATTAATATCACTTGCGTTGTAATTGGTATTATCGTTTACATGGTATAATCGATTTTGGATGATCTTGTTGTTGCTGTTTTTAGCATAGCGATACGTCAGCGAATCTATCACGCTTCCTGTGTGGTCTTTTCTTAACTGACCTAATATATTTCCATTGGCATCATACGAAAATCCATTATAATACATCCCTGCGTAGCTGCTGCCACTTTGCCACTGGTTGGTTGCAAAATCAATATTGGTAAATGATTTTGATTCGATGATTCTGTTAAGTTGGTCGTATTTATATGCATTCCCAAGCGGTAATACCTCTCTTGTATTTGGATTCGTTATGGTAGTCACCATTGATCCAATATTTCCATTAAACAAATTATAACGGTTACTTTCTATGTCGCTTCCTGAAATACTTGCAAACGATTTTAAAGTATCATGTATTGAAGCAATTGGAGAGTAATCCCCGGAAAAATAATTCAGACTGTAACCAAATACATCCTTCGCGAAATTGAAATTAACATTGCTGCTGTCGCGGTTGCCGTCGCATCCGGGGTCTCTAAGCGAGTCGAGGGTAGAGGAGTTGACTCCTTTTATCCAACCTTGCAAAGTATACACATAATCCACTCCCTGCACTTGATTATCTCCAATTTCTACTCTAGCGAGTGGCCCATGAGCGTAATAAAAATACTTCGCGTCCTGATCCCAAAGCGGGGTAATATCATCACCTGATGGATGATTCGAAGTATATACAGTGGTTATCCTGTTATCCGCATCATACTCGTATTTGTGATGGAATGCATCAAAGCTGTCTTTCTGATAACTTACTCTGTGAACGTTCCCTGAGATGAGATCATAACCGTAATCAATCCGTTTAAATTGCTGATCATCAATTCCTGTTGAGTCCGCCAACTTCTTGTTATCCTGCACAAGTGTCTTCACATTCCCATGAATGTCGTAACTGTAGTGTGTAGCGTGATCGTAGGTCGTATCAATACCATCGTAGGTTTCTTCGTAGGTTACATGTGCAATCCGCTTTCTCAGGTGGTTTTGCGCGAAACCTGAAGGCGTCGAATTGATCCAGGTTGAATCGTAATAACTGCGGGTCACTTCTTTGCGCAGGTTATTTCCAATAAATGCAGTCAGCGAATCGTCGTTGATCACGTCAGGATTGTAATAATTAGCAATATAGTCACCGAAAATATCACGGAATGCGGTTCCGGAAGCAAGTGTTACGGTATCGGTGAGTTCGCCTGCCTCAAATACCCGCCCAAGCGCATCGTAACGGGTGTACGAATACCTGCGTTCATTGGTAGGGGTTGAGGCCTGTTTGGTGTTTTGAGAAAGCACAATCCGCCCTAGTTTATCGTACCAGAACAAGGTGGAATAACGCCCATCCCGATCATTAACTCTTCGGGCATAACCTGCGGGAGTTCCGTTATAGCTTCCGCCAATGAATCCGTTATTGCGGTTAGCAAAACCGATGGCTTGAATATTCATTAAAGTACTATCGGTTTGTGAATTCAGGTTATCGTCAGTTCCCATACGTACCCAACTACCAAAGATGTGGTAGCCGCTGCCGTTTAGGCTGTTGTTTGATGTTTTAAGCACTGCACCATTTGCACCTACTACATACCCATTGAGGTCGTCGTGGAAGTAAATGCTGAGCCAGGTATTAGTTGTTAAGCCGGTAGGGGCTGCCCAATTGGTAATAGTATTGGTAACATCATTATAATATGCAATTCTTCCATTTGTCCCTACTACCAATACATTTCCATTGTTGAACATGTGGACTTTTCGTAACGGAGTGCCGGAAATTCCAGGACCTGCATTAGTAGCCAAGGCCCAAGCACCAGCACCTGTTTTTTGCCAAAGTTGGCCATTTGTGGAATTTTGGGCTGCTACAAAAATTACATTCCCATTTGTTGCAACATCCATCAAGTTTGTTGCTGTAGAAGCACTAAAATTTCCCACTGTAACTTGGGTAGTATAATTATTTGAAATATCAGCATACCATCGATTATTTCCAACAACGATACCCTTCCCAGCTGTTGTTGCAAGTATTCGATTTAATACAGGGTAATTTGCATTAATTGTTGCTCCTGGTTTAATGGGAGTCCAATTGACTCCACCATCGGATGTCTGGCGTATATTAAATCTATCAGCTAATATAAAACCATTATTAGCATCTGTAAAGCTGATACTTCTGATTTGTGGCAGTGCCACATTTTTCTGCTGAAGTACCAATCCTCCAAAAGATAATGTAATCGTACTATTTTCACCTACTGTCGTATACGCAGGCACAGTACCGGGTCGCAATGCAACACCATGGAGGTCTGAAGTTGAATTGAAATTCAGACGAACCAAAGGTGTTGTGGTAATGTTATTTGAAAATAATATCGTCCCCTCATCTCCAACTGCCATCAGAGCATTACCATTAACTAAAATATCATTGAGATTAACAGATACTGTTGTTGGAACTTCGGTGCATGTTACAATCCATCCCCCGGAAATAATAAATGAGAATATCTTTCCATTATCTGCAGCAAGGAATCCTGTTGTAGAGGAAGTTAATTTTATCGCATTAAGATTATCAATAATATTTGTTGTCATTCTCCTCCATACTCCACTTACCAAGTATGCCATATAACCTCGTTCTCCACAAACAAAATAAGTTGATGCAGCTGAGCTGTATTGAATATCATTTATCAAATCCATTCGTGTACTATCCATCTGATTCGTCCATGCGATAGTTGGAGGGGAAACCGAATTGTTTACCACTCCCCTGGAAATTGCACCAGTTGGATGTACTGCAAAAATCGTATCTGCTTGATTATAGGAAAAAGCTACTGGCGTATTAGATGGAATTTGATTATTTAAAAGTGTGGCTGTTGTTGTAATCGAAGATCCACTGATAGGTGCAAGGTAAATTCTTCTGTTGGTTTCATCCTGCAGATAAATTCTGTCGTTCGCCTGATCCACTTCAAGATCATTAAATGTGGCAGATGCAGTCGGGGCCGGGCTATAGTTCCCAATAGTTAACACTTTCGTGACACTGAAAAATGTAGGAAAAGCATCTGAAGACGCAGTATTATTAATAATAGCTCCGGCTAATGTAATGGAAGAACCACTGACATAATTTTTAAACATGATTCTCCGAACACCGTTGGCTAGCGTTCCTTTGCTGACCCAAGTTTGAATGGATTCAGATCCTTCATCTGTAAAGTAAACGTTTCCATTATCATTCCCTGTAAAAATCCAGGTTTCGCCATTGGCCTGTTCTACAGCCCAACATGCTCGGAAATTGTTATTTGCTGTAGAAGGCGGATTGCTCATAGGGATAATTCCGAAGGGCTGACCACTCATCATAATAATTCGATGAACTAAACGGTCTCGTCCTACTGCAACTAGTTTATGGGTTGTTCCAGAAGTTTTATAGGCAAAAAATGCGTTGTAATAAGCTCCTGGTTCACTGATCAGTTCCCAGTTATCTCCACGATCGTTTGTTTTAAAAATCTGACCAAATCCACTTACCGAATCGACAATTGCAAGTCCTTCATTTTCATTCATGAAATATACTTGCTTAAAATTCAATTCGAGGCCTGTTGTCTTTTGCCACCAGAAAAAAGTAGCCCCAGGTTTAATTCGTTCAATAAAATGGCCGTTATTTCCCGCTGCGAATACTAACCCGTTATTTAAGTATTGTACGTCACGGAGATCCATAGTTCTATTGCTATTAGCAGGAGTCCAAGTTGAGCCTGTATTAGTACTACTTAATACAAAAGAATGATTATGATAAATACTAGATCTCTTTAATGTCATATAAACAGTAGTACCATTACCTGTGACACTTACAATTTCGTCAGTTGCTAGTTTACCAGAATAAGAGACTAAAGCAAACGTTGCCCCCCCATCGGATGTCCTTAAAAGTACTCCATTTGCACCAACAAATATTCCTGCAGATGCAGAGGAGAAATATAGATCATTAAGCTCACCTAATGCATAATGACTCCTATATCCATTTAAAACGTCCCAGATATATCCAGCATTAATTGTTTTGAGCATGATTCCATTGGAACCTACTGCGTATCCAAGGGTATCATTTACCCAGAATACTTTTTTCAGATCGGTTCCTGCCAATCCGGAGACTTTCGACCATGTTGCACCACCGTCGTTCGTTTTGTAAACCCATCCTCTGGTAATACTTCCCGGGTAAGTAATGTTGCCCGATAAATAACCGACATTACCATCAATAAATTTGATATCGGTAACCTGTAAGCGTGTGTCAAGCCCGTTTGGTAAAGAGGTTTCCCAGGTACTCATTGGATCATGGTCGGGCATGTACTGTTTTACCAGCTGATTCAAGGAATTGTATTCGTAGGTAGTAGCCATTAAATGACCTGTAAACACAGTATGGGTTCCGTTGGTACGATCTGCGTTAACCCGTTGCGCCAGGGTGTTTTGATAAGAGGTGATATTTAAAGGCGTTACACCTTCCGGTGGAACGGTCTTCACCAAATTACCGGCCTGATCGTAATAATAAAGTGTAAAGTGATACTCTTTATCCATATACTCCGCCTCAAAGGTTTCAAGCGCTTTTAAACAATGCCTGCGGTATTTATTCCGGAAGGCGTTGGCAAGACTATCGGTATACTGGTTGTATGCGTTTTGCGCATTAAAAAGTGCCATGTCCACCAGATAATCCAAACAAGGATTCCCCGGATCAACCGTTGGTGATGGTGGAATATTGGTAATGGTTTGAGTAGGCGTACATTCAGCTGTGATCTTGTTGTTGCAACCTTCAATTAGAGAAAGTTTATAAAGCAAGGAGCTGGAATAAGGTATCATTCCTTCCTCAATTGATTTTAAAAATGCAACATAGGCGTCAACACAGTAACAATATCTTGCAGGAGTAAATTGATTAGATGCCAATATACTTGTAATTATTGGCCAACCGCTTCCTGGATTCGCATCTGCCCAAGAGTTGTATTTACCTACTGCATTAAGGTATTTGCGGTAAGCATTATCGCCACAGGGGCTTTTATCCAAGGCAAACGAATTCAGACAAGGAGCAAACTCATCTATCGATTGCGGAAGTGCCAATGTGGTATCGGCAGGCGAATTTAAATAAGGTGCAATGTATTCATGGTACTGATCCTGGCAGGAACACAATCCGGACCGCACAAAGGATTCGAATGTGGGATAAGGATTAATGATGGAATCATCGGCCCAGGCAGCATAATCAGATTCATTGTACTCATCAATATCATCAAGATATTGCATATACAAGATAAAACAAGTTGAATCAGGAACTGTATCGCATGTTGCTAGATAAGGTAATGGTCCGGGACATTGCATGGTGTCCTGCAATGTTGCAATGTAATCAAGTATAAGGGCGAGACCGGTATCCGAACAACACAAGTTATTCCACTCAAAATTATAATAGCCATATAGCGGTGCTATTTCCTGATAATCCAAACATGTAGGATGAAGTGCCTGGTAATTTTCAAAATCGGTATAAGCTGCTAAATAAATCTGGTATAAAGAATCGCAACTATCAGGATAACTCATGGCCATCATCATAAACCCACTGTTGTAATACTCATAGATTCCATCGCCAGGATTTCCACTTTGAGGATAAGATTCAATGTAATCCACATATTCTGCTGTGCGCTCCGCATACTTTTCTGTACGGTAGGTGCTCACATTCATTGTAGAAATATCTGATATTCCTTCTGCTTCTGCACGTTCATTGTATCGTGTAACTGCTGCAAAATAACGCTGATATTCCGCATTCACATTGTATCCTGTTCCATAACCTAAAGCAAACTTCACCGGATTATTCAACCATTCATACGAATCAAGACCATGAATGTAATGGTGAATGTAGCGTTTGTAGGATTCGTTCATTGCCGCGTATCCTCTTAGTGCAAATTCTTCATAAGAAACAGGTGTTACAAATAAAGAATCGGATGAACTCCAACTGTTCCTTGCATTGAGTTCATTAATTTCATGAACATACCCGCTATAATTTGCATAGGTTGGGTCATACACCAAACCAAAAAGAGCAGCAATACTATCGGTATATGGAGTGTTTTCGGTTAGATTAAAGAGCTGGCCAAGGGCGTTATTTATTTCTTCTTCATTCATACTTGAGCCACCTACCATCATCATCATCATTTCCATTTCTTCCTGCTCCTGCGGACAAGGCACGCAGTTTTTAAGCGGGAAACAAGAGGTTCCATAAAGGGTATCTGTATAGGTGGTATTGCTGATACTATAGGTAACAGGAATAAGGAACGAATAGTAATTTCCATCGTCAGATGGATCACCATAAGCCACAAGATCACCAACACCAATAAGGCTATCCATTGGAAGAGAAGGATCATTGTCATCATCATGATACAATTCCACAAGACAATTATCCATTACAATTCTAAGTGTATCAGCAAAAAGCGTATCCCCGGGTGAAGTGTATTCAATGTAATTAGAGGTAGAATGACTGTTTGTATCCGGATAGTACGACAACAAAACATCAGTCATATAAATACTTGAAAACAGATTAATGCTATCAGGGTGTTGATTCAACAAAACATCTTTCATCAACTTGCTTAAATCGGTGCGTGTTTGATATGGCATTTCACGGCAGGCCATTGGCTCGCGGCGTCCACAATCACCCAAAAAGATCTGACTTGAATCGGAAGGCTCCTCCAGAAAAATTTTCCCATTGAATTGCACAATTTCAAGTCCGCTGGTGTCTGTCCCATTCATTACAAAATAGTGCTCATAAGTCCCATTAAGTCCACTTACTCCGCGAATACTATCAAGGTTATAGAAATTAAATGTTGCCGGTAAAACATCTGAAATCTGTATTACTATTTTACGCGATGGACTGGATTGATCATACAGTTGGAAAGAATGTGTACTCAGATCCCAATTCCAGCGGAGATCGCTGTTGGGTGTACCTAATGCGGCTCTTATTCTTGGAGTGATTAATAAAGAATAATCAGTTTCTATATTCAATGAAGAAGCGTCGAGTTCCTGATCGAGAGCAATTACACTAATGAGCCGTTCTAAATCAACAGCAAGATCTGTAGGTCTGCATTCTTGCGGAAACTTACAATCCCCAATATTACGGCAAGTATTTCCTGTTACTGTATAAAACGAAAAAGGCAATAATGAATCGGGATGATTGGGAATTGCGGCCTGCATTGTAAAATAATGCTGGTTGCTAATACTGTGTGTGTATTGAATGCCGGTAAAGAATGATATATCATCCCATGATGCAATTGAAGTGTCTTTTACTAATGCGCCTGTACAGATAGCAGCTCCACCAGAACCATTGGTTAAAGTAATTGAAATAGTATTTCCGGCTGAAGTCGTATTCCAGTATAAATCAAAAGTATTAATACTGGAATTAACCGAATACCCGGAAAAATCAAGAAACCAGGTTGAGAAACCAGGGAACTGCATCATTTGAATATCGGTTGAATCCAATACGTCGGCATGAGCTAGTGCTCCCAGCATTTCCTGCATGTGCACGGCTAAAGGACATTGCCCGGTTTGTAAATAGTGTTGATAATTGACATCATGAACATCAGAGGAACCAACGATGTGTTCCATATCCGAAGGATCCGGAAAACGGGATATCTTATTCAGATAATATTGATAATTATGCACACTGCATGGCTGAGAACCGTCAAACCAAGGACTGTTGGTAAATCCACCTCCAGAAAACATTCCCGATTCAACAGCATTAAAATTCTGATTACCGATGCAATCATTTACTGCTTCACAATCATTCAGCGCAATGTTATCGGCATAGTTCGACTGCATGATTAGCTTTTTACTTAAATAAAAACTTCTGAGATTATTCCACTCTAAATTCCGGATACTATCGTTTAATGCAGCCGGTCCACCGGGATACATATCGCTTCCAAACAAAAGGCATGTACCGGAAGGATTAATTCCGGTCAAGCCTCCGCATCGTGCAGTAAGAGCAGCAATTTCTACCATCGAATAGGAATTGCCACCATAAGTTACATAGGTATCAAAAACCTGTTCCAAAGCCGGACCATATCCTGTATTGTAAACTACAAAAGGATCCCATGCAATGGTAGTTCCTGATTGATTGATAAACCAATCGGTAACACGGTCGTTTGGATCAGGAAACGATGCGTAATTCGATTTTATGAGTCCTGCATTTTTAGCCTGATAAAATGAATTTGTGTTTCGCAATAACACATCAAAACTATGGCTGCTGAAACTATTAGTATCGATCGCTTTTTCACTATAGCTCAAACAAGTCTGGTAATAGCAAATTTCAGGATGCAGATAGACCAAGGATCTTGACCAGGATGTTTTCCATAAATCGATAAAATCTGCAACATCTGATAAATTTTCAGGCCAGGTATATTTTCCTCCCTGGTTATCTGTAAAAACATAAGCCGAAGAAGTATCTGATACAGCAGGAATATAATTGTTCCCATTAGGTACAATGTAAACTTTGCTGCGTTGATTATCTTCATCTACATAATATGGATATACGGTTTCATTTAATTCAATTTTCGGTTTACGCCAATAAGCTTGTCCTGGTGTATTCCAGCTCTCCGGCAATTTATTTGTTTGATTAAAGACAGACAAAGGAAACGATGTTGGTGAAATAGAACCGCTTCCTGTTAGGTACTGTCCGTATTGTCCGTTTGGTGAAACATCTCCCAGCATCATCATCAATTCTGCTTCGCATGGCTCTTCAGTATCAGTACACATTAATCTGCATTCCTCATAACGTCTGTCCCATTCAAATGCGGTTCCGTTTCCGGATGCAACAAATTCATCACGGTCTCCTAATGCTTCAATACACGACTCACAACTGATTTGACATGATGCCGAGTCGATATTTGACAAATATTCTTCCTGAAATTCTGCCAGTGTTTTAAAGCAGGAATTATACGTTGTATCAAGATAAAGATTCAGGTAATGTTCCATAGCAGCTTCATTGATGCGAAGATGCTTGTATACCGTATAATTTCCCGGCTCAAGAGCAAGAGTGAAATTACGGTCGAAATTTAATGCTGTAGGATCTGTACACAAGGTATCAAATACAATTAATGTGTCTTCCATTGTAAAATGACCTATTATAGTGTCGGTGGAATATACCAGCTGCATACATTCATCGTGAATGCTAATGACCAGATCATACACACAATGAAAGCAAATATTGTCTTTCAGGCATGCATCATCTACAGTATCCACTTCGATGCTATAATTGAATTCAAAATTGGAAGAATACGCAACCAATAATTGAGTACTGAATTTAATTCCTGTACTATCTTGAGTAACAACATTTGTATTGCTGACTCCGTTTGAATTTTTGGAGAACAGGTCGATGGTCAATTGCACAGCAGCGCCATTTTCCGAATCGAGCGCAAGCAAATTCTGAGTTGTATCTCCGGCAAGCGAAGTGGCAATAACCCTGCCTTCCTGATCGAGATAAGAAACGGAGGCCTGCCCGTTGGGGTCAATTACCACATTCTTCTTGTAGTGAGCCGCATCGCCTGCTTCGGAGCCAAATAATCGGTCCAATTGAATCTGGTTAGGCTGACCATAATAGTAGAATGTTTCATGACCGCTTCCTAACTGAAATTCAGGTCCCACTCCGCCCTGACGACGAATTCGACCTGTATTATCAGGTGTGTATTCGACCTGAACAAGTGGATACTTTTCTGAATTCGGAACATAAGATTGGTAGCCGTTCTGATTTGGATTATCATTCGAATAATAATTGGACGAACCACTGGTCACCGACATTGGTGCCGCATTTGCCGCGCATGCCGAGTCCGGATCATCCAGATCGAAATCGTTTCTCCCATACAAGTTTAGGGTATCATCTAAATTAAAATTTGGATAATACTTAAGCGAATGATCAACAAAACTATTGTCGCATACCGAGTCCTGCACAGGAACCGGCAATACAGTCACCGCAGGTCTTCCCTGATGATCATAAATTGTTTGCCCGACTATTATATGATTATCCGAGTTAATTCTGGTTACAGTCTGGCGGTTTCTTAATGTTCCATCGAAATAACTGATTACCTCTTTTTTCTTTCCTTCTTCCGCGAATGTAGTTGTGACTTGCCAGTTTTTATTTGCTTCATGTGGAAAGATAACATGCACAACAGAAGTATCCAGATCTGATGCTTTAACCTTTTCAGGTAAGCTCCATACGCCAAAAATATAATTATCGGGTGATGAGTGATCCCTCCCCACAGGACGAACTCTGAATGCGAGATAGCCATGCTCAAATAACAATGGAATAGTATAGTTTTCCGCTTTAGTACTTACCCGTGTTGCATTGTTTCTGAAATCTAATGTTAATGCAGATGCCGGTTTAAATGTTAAGCTGTCATTGTAATCATTAACAAAGGACCACTCAAGATGATATTCTTCTGCTCCAGTTACTGCGGGCCAGGAAACGGTGATATGATCATCAGCTCCATCACAATCGACCTCAGATGTAGTTAATGCATTGAGTACAATTGGGGTAGTTGCTGCTGATGAAAAATTATAAAAACGATCAATATTGGTATATCCTTCTACAAATAATAAACCGGGAAGACTATCTTTTGGAACGCCATTTACATAAATACTGTCGATCTCTGCAACGAAACGATAGGCATTGGAAAATAAAAAGGAAGATTTATCCTGGTAAGCACCTCCAAAAGGATCGTACTTAATAGTGAGGTATTTGCTGCTTGTACCTACCAGTGAGTTTGCAGAATTGTACTGCGAAAGAGAAAACTTCACTTTTACCTCCATCGCAGTGGCAAAAAATTCACTGTAATGATGATCAACACCGAGAGTCAGAATATTACTGACTTTATAATCAGTAAATGATCCTGTTTTAGGATTTACTTCAATTTCAAGTTGATCGGTTACCAAAATATTGGAAACAGCAGGAACGCTAAAAATTCGGTTACTGAATTCAAGGTGACCTGCATTTACATTAGTAAATAATACAACAAATGCAATTAGTAGTCCGGAGTAGCTTATTTTTTTCATCATTACGGATGGAATATGTTAATCCTGTTATTGTGCGGTTGAATATCTTGTATCAATTAATTTATAGGAGAAGTATTCCTGCGTGGGAATTATCTGTCCTTTTTTATCAATGGTGATGTATTTCTCTGTAGAAAAATCATTTTTCTCAAAACGGGGATTTTCTATAAACTGAGAATATTTGATTTTTAGCATCGGCCGAACACTCTTGTTCAGTTGTTCAGAGAAATACTCACTGCGATAGAGTATCGTAATTTCATCAATTAAATTGGTTGCATTTACAATCATTTCAATACCAAATACAGGCCCGGAAATGCATTCTATCCTGTACACTGTTTTATCCTGGATCTTTTTCTGCAAACAGCCTTTGATGTTTTTCCTTGTTACTTTCCAATTATTGGATACCACTTCGTTTTTTGTAATGTCTTCCGGCTCACTAATCACCAGAATTTTCTGTGATGTATCAACAGAAACCCGTATTCGTTCGTTTTGAACTGATCTTACTCCACTCAAATAACTATGAAATTTAATTCCTTCCTTTTTGATAAAGCCCTCTGACTGGTCGGCCAACGGAGAATTTTCATTTTGTCCCTGAAAGGACGAATGTTGAATCAGAACTGAATAAGCCTTCAGTCTTTCATAGTTTTCGCTGATTTTTTTGCAATGTTCTTCATATTGTTCCAACGTTGCTGCATTCCAGGAAGCGAATACGGGTGAAACACTGAATATCATCAGAGATAAAACCAGACTTGAAAAAAATGTAGTTCTCATCAGTTTTTAATTAGGCTTGATTTCGATTCCTGAATGGTCATAATCCCTCGCTCAGTCTCTTTTTTAATTCTCAACAATTTTCCTTCTTCATCGTATTCATAAAATGTTGCGTAATTACGTTCATCCAATTCTGCTACTAAACGTAAATTGACAGGGTCATAAACGTAGGTTTTCATACTGCCTTCGAATGGATGAATACGTAAATCATCGAAATAGCAATCACCTGTAGAACAGCTTAGCTTCAACTGAAAATTTGTTGCGGAAATAGGCACAGTAAATTCTGTTTCTATTCGTTGCCAACCATCGATAATTTGTCCTGTAGGATAAACACTTGTTAACATCAGACTTAAAGAAGGAAATCCAACCTGAACGGAGGGACGGTCATACGATGTCTTTGTTGGCGCAGCACCTGATTCCTTGGTCCACAAACTCAGCACATATTTTTTTCCCGGTTCCAGCTGAAATGAGCCAATACAATTCTCGCAGGGAATTTCCGGGCAGGTAAGGTATTCGTTCTTTGAAATAAAACTAATGGACGATTTGCACGACTTTGCTTTTACTCGCACATAATAATATCCTACAGGTAAAGAACCACCCAAATCCATTGTGATCTGGTGCAGTATTTTTGTTGATGAAACCGTAAAATCAATAGTTGTTGTAGAATCCAGCGCATTACATGGTTGAGTCAAAGCTCCTGCAAAGGGGCCCATGATGGTATAGCCGTAGATTGAATCATTGCTAGCAATTGACATTTCAGCTACAGTGCTTCCTGCATTAAAATAAAACCATAATTCTGTTGTATCTGTACAATTATTCACCGAATAATTGTAAGTAAATTCCTTTGCGCAGAAAAACTGAGCTTCTGCACAAGCCTGAGGAGGAAGACTTGCAAAAGCCTTGGTTCCGGTGGCTACAAAAAGTAGGATATAGAATGCTTTCATCTTCAAAATTTATTGTGAAATAATCTTGCTGGTTAAACAACCCGGTTCGCGGATAATCACTTTTATCGTCCATCCGGTGCCATAGACTCTGAATTGACCGGAAACAATATTTATAACCGGATCACCCTGAATAACCTCGTAATCAAATTCGGCCCCTGATCCTTGTCCGGAAACAGTTACAATTATGTACCCTTCTCCTGTTGTTGTACCAATTTCGGTTGTACAATCCTGGATTAAACATGCTTCAAATGCTTTGGTCAGCACCAAGTCGGTACCTGAACTTACTTTTACACTGTACCTCCCCGAATGCGATGCAGCAGTAGACAACACCGGATTATCGAATTTAAAATGAGCATCTGCACATGGACTGAAACCGTAATCTTCAAAACCATCAAATCCAATTTCTGCATATTTAGCATTTGCAGCTACAGCAATGGGCTGTGTTTGCCGATAACCCAACTGCGAAGCAGAATAACGACCCAGGGCATCTTTATTTTCTATTTCTGACCCAAAAGGATTGAATTCTGTTACCTCGCTAACATAGGTCCAATTAAAATTATCCATTCGCCATCCATTGGGAGTGAATTTGTAAAATGGCGTATAGCTTGTAAAAATTCCATCTCTGCGGATGTTGGTATTATTGTTATAAGTGGATTGTGTCCTGCCGGCGAGGTGTGTCCATGAACGGAGCGGCTTCCAGTTTCCTTTTCTTCCAAGAATATAAGGATTGGTTGAATACGCAAACTGATCATCATTTCCGTCGAAGCAATCGCAGTATGTTCTCCAGACCTCTCCAAATTCAATGGCAGAGGAAGACAGTACTTTAGAAAAACTATTTGTTTTTATACCTGTTCTTGGATCGGATAAGGAAACCACAGCCGCAATAGGAGTAGATGCCTGATTTCTCCGACCGGAACGCAGCACGCTTAAACCGCTAAATGTACCAATTGCCGGAACTCCTGTTTTTCTGACAACAGTTATGGAATTTGCGCTTACTGTGGTAACCCAACCAATACCGTAACCCAAGATCATTAGCTCATCACCCTCTACAAAATAATTCGAGGCATTGGCAATGGTTGCTGTACCGGAAGTGTTAAATGTAACGGGGCTTGAGATGGTGTATCCAATATTCTTATAAGCCGGGCCCATATCATCATAATACCAATGTCCTGGAACTGTGAGAGAATAAACCAAATCGTTGAAATTGGTTTTTGTGGAGGTGAGTAAAATCTCTCCGGTTTCTCTGTCATAAAGTAAATTCTGCGTTGAAACTACTGATCCAAGATCTGTGGCAATAGTTTCCTTTAAAATACCGGAACGCTGAATTACTTTAGTTGTAGTTGCGCTTCTGAACTGGGTTTTTTCTTGTTGAACATTCGCGTGAATAGTAGGAATTACAACTGGAACTGGAATTGGTAAAACAAATGCATCAATATTCGGGTTAATTGCACCGCTATAAGCCTCTGTTTTCGACTCGCGTAAATCCGCAACCAAGTCCATAAACACTCCCAACTGACCGTCTCCAATGTTTCCTTTATTATCAATTGCAGATACATTGCTTCTTAAACGAAACGTATGCGGATACACTTCTGTAGTCGTGGTTTCATCGTTCCCGAAAGAATGTGATTCTATGTCATAAATATATTTAACTGATGTAATTGCATCAGGAGCACCTTCCTGGTAAACATGTTGTGATTTAGGTTTGCCATGCATATCATTCAACTCAATGGTGAACCCTTGTGAAGCCGTCAGGTAATCCATCGATCTTATATTAAGGAGTGATGAAATACTCCAAGGCATTGTTTTTTCTTGCAAAGGTTCAACATCAGTATTTCGCGTAATTACCGGAAACTCTCGCGCAGTGTAAAACTCGTGTACAATTTTGCCTGTTGCATGCCGGGTTACTCCCAATCTTTCCAGATTTTTAACTTCAACTCTTGCATATCCAACTGAGGGCCCTGGGAAAAAAGATTCTCCATAAGGTTTTTCTGAGTAGAATTGATCGTCGGGCATCAGCTTTACTTTTTCGCTGTAGCTATCAGGCTGCTTCCACGGATTTTCATCACCGCCCAATTGAGGTTCATAGGCCGCAACACCGGAAGATGTTCCATCTGCATTTTTATATTGATATTCTTGGCCATATGCAAATGATGTTTCCTGAAAATCGGTCATAGTATTCCAATTATCAGACATTAAAATTTTCTTAACCCTTGAACCTCCTCCATATTTTCTTTTGGTGGGATTATTTAACCTGATCCAGGATTTATGGGTAACAATTTTTTTACCAATCCCCTTATTCCATAAGGAGTTATTTGGCGTAGAAAATACCTGACCAATATTTGTAACTGAAAGAATAATTGCCGAAAGTATATCTGCTCCTAAACCTTGCGAATCATCAATCTGCGGTCTGTCCCAAACATATTCACCCAGATGTCTTCGCCCAAATTGTATGGCAGCAACCGAAATCGGATTATAAATTGTTGAACCGTTATCCCGAAGCTTTGCTGGATAGAGTTTTACATATCCAACAAGATCTCCATTCAACATCGTTGTTCCATATTCCTCGGGTTTTGCATATCCTGACACATAATCCAGCTTGGAATTATCGGAGGGATGCATATTGGACAAGCACCGGAAATATAAATCATCAATACCTTTAAAATACTCACTGATATTTCCATCAAATTCAGGATGCAATTCAAAGTAAAGCACCCTGTTTTTTATTGCGTCGTCACTAACTGAAACCAATTCATTTACGCCTTCAGTATTGGTTTCACCTTCTGTTCCTAGAATTCTGAACATTTGCATCGCCCGTTTATGCTGAACCCAACCATAGTCATCGCTTTCGTATTCAACCTGGATAATTCCTCCGGAGGGTAATTTGATTTGCGATAATGACCATGCTTGTGAAAAAAGATCAGCAGTATCCTTTATCATCGTGGTATAGGGGTATTCTGCATTGTTTAAATCACTGCTTAATGGGTGGCAGCCTGAATTTGTGTTTCGCTTATAATTTCCCCAACGATCATAGCCGGTGATATCATAGTCCGGATTTACAGAGGAATAAACAAAACGGTATGGGCTCATTTTTCCCTTGTTCGAATTCTGATAAGTAAACCATACTTTTTTAAGGGTAAGCTTTCCTTGTCCGGGGACTAACTGATTGGGAATATTTTTACATAAGGAATAGTCATATTCAAAATGAACCTCCTTTACCGGCAAAGCCTGTGCTCCGTGTTCGTTTCGATCTTTAACAACATACAAACTGATTTTTTTCAGAAGGCGTTGAGCTTTGGTGGTGTCTGTATTTTTACCTCCATCTTTTCCTGTTACTCCCAAACCATCTTGCCTGGCTTGTGTATGGAAAATGGCCACATGTGTTTTTCCGACAATAGAATCAAGGTACCACAATTCTTTTTCACCATACAGGTAACTTGCTTTATCATCACTTGCATTGGTTTTTAAACCTTCATTAAAATTT
>ERZ761609.1700-NODE-1700-length-18206-cov-56.196628_pt1 | contig 18206 bp, 15 predicted proteins | sample MGYA00511163_ERZ761609 | MGnify/ENA primary metagenome ERZ761609 (study PRJEB28899, sample SAMN02445070) | bioreactor sludge metagenome | biome: EBPR sludge | place: Australia: Brisbane, Thorneside Wastewater Treatment Plant | collected 2011-12-16 ... | reverse complement strand
TACGAGATTGGTCAGTGACTGGAGTTCAGACGTGTGCTCTTCCGATCTGTTTGCCTGCGCGCGGGATGGGCCCCTGGGGGTTCGCGACCCCGCGCGCAGGCAAACCCTGGCGTCCGAAGTACTGCCCCAAAATTGATGAAGACCTGTTCATCCTGAAACAGTCCGGGAAGGATACCTGCCCGGCGTGAAGTACGCGCGTATGACGGCTGGGCGCGGGTACCTGGTGATTCGATCTGATACATCCACCCGGTGCGGCCAGAGATTGAGGCCGCCATTCGTCCGCGACGGCTTCTCCGCGAATCTTCTTAAACATACGAATCTTTCACGTTTCCCGGCGCCGGAATCCTCCAAAAGGAATCCGGATTGCATTTCCCCCCTTGTCGACCCGAGCAAGAGATGTCTGGTCGCACTTGAAGTGGAAGGAAATCGACTGAATGAAACCAAAGACAATTCTGAACCCGATGGCGATCCTCGGGGTTGCTGTGCTACTGGCCGGGAGCGCCTTTGCCCAGACGACCGTGGAACTCCCGGATAGCAGCCAACAGACCACGCTGACGGCGAATGTTTCGGAGCAGGCGACGGTAGCGGTGCCGGCGAGCATCACGTTCGATGTCGATGACATCAGCGTGAGCACCGCGGCCGAGCCGGCCAGCGTCACAATCTCCAACATCGCCCTGGCGAGCGCAACCAAACAGTTGAAGATCTCAATCCAGGCTGACGCAGCCGCGTTCACCCCACCGGTTGCTGAAGAAACGACCTGGAATGCCTCCGATGTCACCTGGAACGCCGCAACCTGGACGAATGCCACCGGCGCGAGCGGGACGCTCGATCACGCAGCATCCAGTGAGGTGGCGACCTGTGCCGCTGATGCCGCAGGATGCAGCACCACGGGCCTCGTCTTCACACTGGCGCCGAATGCCAACGTCAAACGAGCGGGCGAACATGGCCTGTCGATCACGTGGACGTTTGAGAGCGTGGGAGCGTAATCCGCGCACATCACCGGACCGGGGCGGCGCCGTCCGGCGCCGCCCCGGTCTTCGAAAGGATTTCCATGCGCAAAATCGGGCAAAGCCTGCGGGTCAGTAGCGGATTCCTGCTTCTGGCCGGCACACTCTCGGCCAGCGGACTTCAATTTGTCGCCACCCTGGACTCAATCCGGATCACGGCTGAACCCGGCCAGACGGTCAATCGCGATTTCAGTCTGAGACTCGCAAGAGAGCAGCCGGACACCCAGTTCCGGGTGGCGGCCGCCGATTTCTGGCGGAGTGAAGACGGGAAGCAGTCACAGTACGCCGTGCCGGGGACCCTGGCGCGGTCTTGTGGGGAGTGGCTGACGCTGAGCCCAACCGAGCGACTGGTCACCGTGGATCAACCGCTTGCGGTCAGGATCAGCGTTGCGGTGCCGTTGACGGCCGAGCCGGGAGGGTACTGGTGTGTGCTGACGGTCCGGCAGGTCCCGGACCCGAGAGCGCAAGCGGAGCCGGGAGTGCGGGTCCGGTTTCTGGCTTCTGTGACCGTCGGGATATTTGTCAATATTGAACCGCTCAACCGCTCGATGAAAGTGACGGCGGTTGACCTGGGCGCTGCCCTGGCGGAGATCACGGTATTGAATGACGGAAACGTCCCTATCGGCGTCGAAGGCCGTCTTGAATTTCGGAAACCCGGGGAGGAAAAGCCGGTTTGGGAGGTGGCGATCGCCCGGCACACCGTCTTCACCGAGCCGCTCCGGACGGCCCGGCTGACTGCGAGTCTCCCGGACAGCCGGGTTCTGCCCTCAGGCGAGTACCTCGTCCGGGCCGTGCTCGACTACGGGGTGGATCACTTTCTCGGGGTGCAGCGCCGGGTCCGGATTGAACGATGACCGGTGGGCCGGGCGCATTGGTTCTGGTGTTCCTGGGCCTGGCCAGCGGCGTTTCGGGAGCGGAAGCCTGGAGCGTACAGCTTTCCGGCCGCGACCTGACCCGGGAAGCCCGCCCCCTGGAAGCAGGCGGGGTCCTCACCGTGGACCTCTCCGCCCTTGCTCCGATCCTGGGGGTCCGTGTGGATACATCGGGGGAAGGAGTCACCATCACCAACGCATCCGCGCAATCCTGGAGTCTCGCCCCCGGGTCCACGCTACTCTCGGGAACTGGCACAACCATCCTGCTGCCTGGCCCGGCGGATATCCAGGGAGCGCGGGTCCGGCTGCCCGTCGAAATCGTGGCCGAGATTGCCGGCAGGCAAGTGCAGGTCGAGCGCGAGCAGCGGCGTATCCGCCTCGCCGACTCCCTGCCGGGGCCCAAGCCGGTTCTCGATTCAGTGCCCGAAGGATGGGACGCAGTCGCCATCGCGAAGTCTCCAGGTGAACTCGAATACACTGCGCGAATGAACGGCAGTTCGCCCCGAAACCGCGCCGTCAACCCGCCCCGGATGAATCGTGGCCCCCTCAAACTGCCTGATTCCACCGGGCGCCTCCGGATTCAGTCCGAGCAAAGCTACATCTTCGGCGCCGACGGCGGCACCCGCCTTGCGGGCGATGGCAAGCTTTTCGGATACGACACTCATTTCAACACGATCATCACTGAAGGCCGCCGGGGATTGGGCATGCTGGGCGGAAGAGCGGGCCTCGCGGACGCCGCTCGCGTGTGGGAGGTGCAGGCTGGCGATCTTTTCAGCCCGCTCTGGGGATTTGCTCGCGGCCTCAGCTACGCCCGCCAGGCCGGAAACCGCAACCGGTTGACCAGCAGCCTGTATCTGAAGACCGCGCCAGATCAGCCCATCACCCCGATCTGGAGCCTGAGAGACGACCTGGAACTCAACTCCAGGTGGCAGTTTCAGGGAGAGACGACTTCGGATGGGTCGCTGTTCGGGCGAACCTCATTCCGAGGTGACCGGCTCACGCTGGACGGCTTCGGACGCGATGCGCGGTCCCGCATCGGACGCGGCTACGGAGGGTCGATCAGCTACGTGCTCCCCCGGAACATACTCGTCTCCGCCCGCTCGAACGAATTCGGACTCGGCGTCAATCCGGTCACGCTGCGGAGTCTCACCGGGCGGCTTCCCGTCTGGCGCCGGGTTGACCTCTTCGTCGAATCCACCTGGATTGAAACCATCGCAGCGAGGGCCACCGTTCGGGGGGCCACGCTTTCGGTCCCGTTTCGAACCTTCCGGGTGCGTGGGCGGTACGCTACGCGGTCAGACCAGCGTCACGCACTGGATGGCCTCGCCGGTTCGAGGGCCGGATGGCGTGAGTGGATGACGGCGGTCAATTGGACTCCGCATCGCTGGATCTCGCTCGACTCGCAGTACGTGAGCCGCAGCCGCGCATCCGGAGAGAACCAGGGATGGGACCAGTTGCTGCTCGCTTTCCGGCCTTCCCGCCGGCTCAGTTTCCATTGGATGGGCCGCCTGGCCGACCCCTTCGACGATACGCGCCTGCGAACCCGGGTCCAATGGCAAGCCTCCGAGACTCTCTATCTTGGCCTTGAATACGGCCAGATTCCGACTTTTCAGAACTTCGCATACGAGATCTCGAGCCGGACCTGGCGAATCAATGTCCGCAAGGATTGGGGGCTCAATTCTCCGATCCCCGGCGCCGAAGTGCGGGGAGTCGTGCTGGGCGCTCGCGGGCGTCCGGCCCAAGGGGTTGTCGTCGAAGTCGGTGAATACGCAGTCGAAACCAACGAACGCGGGGAGTACCAGATCACAGGCCTGCCCAAGGGCTCCTACGAGGTAAAACTCCGGGAACAGACCCTGCCCGCCGGTGCCTACGCGAGCAACGCCGACAGGCTCTTCGAGGCCGGAACCCGCGGCAAACACCGCTTTGACTTGCTGCTGGGCCGGCTCGGCCAGATCCGCGGTGTCGTTTTCATCGATGCTGATGAGGACGGCGAGCCGGGATTTGGCGAAGGACTCAGCGGGATTCCCATCTTCCTCGCTGATGCGGCCACCTCAACTTCGGAGGGGGGCGAATTCGAATTCACCAATCTGCCCGCAGGGCGTCACGAGATCCGCCTGGATCCTGCCCGTCTCCCCCCCAATCTCCAGCCCGCATCTGCTGCTGTTGTCGAAGTCATCCTCAGCGGCCCGGACCCAGGCAGCCGGGAGATCCGGTTCCGCCTCGAGAGAGTCGCCAAACCCATCGTCTTTCAGGACGAAGAGAACGAGAATCTGCTATGAGACCAAGCGCGCTTGCGCTCCTCCTTGCGCTTACATTCTGCCCCGCCCGGGGAGAAAATGCCCAGGTCATGGTGCCCGCCACGGTGTACTTCGACGTGCAAAATCTCGCCGCGCCGACGGGTTCGACCTCCAATCCTGTCGTGGTCTCGTTTCAGGCGGCGCAGTTGGAGTCCGGCAGAGTCCTCAAGGTCAGCCTCCGACCGGCCGCGAGCCAGTTCTCAGGCCCGGGCGGGACGGGCATAGCCGCCTCCAGGATCCGTTGGACCATCCAGGGCGCATCCAACGGCACCGGTTTCGCGGGCACAGCCAATCCCGACGGCTTCGTGACCGTCTTCCGCAGCAGCGTCCAGGCATCCTCCGGATCCGTGAGTCTGAACTTCACGCTTGATGCGCCAGGACCGGGCGTCCGGGCTGACGCGCATACCCTGGCACTCGAATGGCAGTTTGAATCGGAGCCCCAATGACACCCGCGCATCGCCGCTCCGGCTTCGCCCCCGGGCCGCAGTCAGTAAGGCCCGGTTGAACCCGACAGGGCGGCCTGCGTAGGGAACCGTCCCCCTCGGCGACTGGGCGCTCAGTGCTCACTTGATGCGCATCGCAGCAGCACGGGGACATAATATGAACCCAAGACCTCCCATGCCAGTAGCACCCCTGATCACGCGCCGCCACCTTGCCGGAATGGCAGTGGCCGCTTTCCAGCCTGCCGCCTCGCGGCGGGAGGAAATTTTGCGGAGGATGCAGATGGTGATGGGCCCGTTCCCGGCGCATCCGAAGGCGAATCTGCATGTGGAAGTCACGGAGGAGCGCGCGGGCGACGGGTACCGGATCGCTCTGATTTCTTACGCAGCGGAATCGGGAGACCGGGTGACGGCCTACCTGTTGGCACCCGCGAAGCCCCTGCCGTCGCGGCCGGCGGTGGTCTGTCTGCATCCGACGAGCCCGCTGGGGAAGGGGGTACCGGCGGGGCTTGGGGGTCTACCCAACCGCAATTATGCGGTGGAACTCGCACAGCGCGGCTTCGTCACGCTCGCGCCCGATTATCCCGGCTCGGGGGGGTATCAATTCAACGCGTACGCGCGCGGTTATGCGAGTGCGACGATGAAGGGGATCTGGAATCACATCCGGGCGGTGGACCTGCTGGAGGCGCGGCCAGACGTGCATCCGGGGCGCGTCGGGGCGATCGGTCATTCGCTGGGCGGGCACAATGCGCTATTTCTGGCGGCATTTGACGAGCGCGTGCGGGCGACGGTGACGAGTTGCGGGTTCACGGCGTTCGCGCGGTACAAGGGCGGGGATCTGACGGGGTGGTCGCATCGCGGCTACATGCCGCGGATCGCGGAGGTCTACGGGAAGTCGCCCGCGAAGATGCCGTTTGATTTCGATGATGTTCTGGAGGCCATTGCGCCGCGGCCGGTTTTTGTGAGCGCGCCGGTTCGTGACGACAACTTTGACGCGGCGGGGGTGGTGGAGGCGATCGAGTCCGCGTCGGAGCGTGTGGAGACGCGGATCACGCTGCGGCAACCGGACGCGGGTCATGATTTTCCGCTGGAGACGCGCGAGGAAGCCTACCAGTTTTTGGCCGGGGCACTCACGGCCGCCTGACGAGAAATCGGGTTCTTTTTGCGGAAACCGCTCTACAATACAGGGTGTGGACGCGCCGCGAGGCACCCTGGCTCCCGCTGTTGGCCGCATCGCCGGCCGGGAGGGCGACGCAGGCCGTTCGCGACTGTCCAACGCCACGCTGGCCGCGGAACTGGTGGGCCGCAACCATGTCCAGCTCAGTTGGATTGCCGTCGCCGCCCTGGCCGGGCTGATCACGATCCCGTTCTTCGCTGGGATGCTCCAGCGTGAAGTCGCCGACGCCCTCGACACCCGCCTGATCCGGGTTACCTTGATCACGGCCGTCCTGATCACGCTCGCCGTGATCCTCATCGAGCGCCTTGGCTGGTTCAAGCCGATGGCGCTGTTGCGGGTGGGCCTGCTCTACCAACTCGTGATCGCCGCCACGATTGCCGTTTTCGAGAATGCCATCCCCTGGCAGCCCGATGAGTACGTCCGGGGCACGTCGGCCATCACGCTTTGGCTGGTCTCGTTCGCACTCCTGGTTCCGGCTCCACCGCTGATGGCCGCATTCTACTGCTTCGCAGGCGCCGCCACCGGGCCCTTCGTCTACTTCCTTCTGACGCATGCCGGCTACCCCGACGTGGACCCGAGCCGTCTGACCGTCCACTACGCCCCCTGCTTCCTCATACCGATCGTCTCGGCGCTGGTCAACAGCCGCGCACTGCGCATGGAACGCCTCGCGGCGCGCGCCCGGGAACTGGGATCCTACGAACTCTACGAACCGCTCAACCAAGGCGGGATGGGCGAGGTGTGGAGGGCCCGCCACCGGTTTCTGAAGCGCGATGCCGCCGTCAAGGTGATTCGCCCGGATGTCCTCCTGCTGCAACCGGGCCGCACGGCTGATTCACTCCGCAAGCGCTTCGAGCAGGAGGCGCTCGCCATCGCACAACTCCAGTCGCCGCACACTGTCGCCATCCACGACTTCGGCCTCACCGAGGACGGCGGCTTCTATTACGCCATGGAACTGCTCGATGGGTATACGCTCCAGACGCTGGTCGAGCGGTTCGGCCCTCAGCCGCCGGGGCGCGTCGTTCATATACTGACTCAGGCGTGCGCCTCGCTCGAAGAGGCGCACCAACGTGGCATGATCCACAGGGACGTCAAGCCCAACAACCTGTTCCTCTGCCATCTGGGCACCAGCTTCGATTTCTGCAAGCTGCTTGACTTCGGCCTCGTCAAGCACATCCTCCAGCAGGATCAATCGCAGATGACCGCCTCGGGCGCCATCGCCGGCACACCCGCTTGCCTCGCGCCCGAGGTGGCCGCCGGAGCCCCGGCGATCGACCACCGGGTGGACCTGTACGGCCTTGGCTGTGTCGCCTACTGGCTGCTTTCCGGCCAGCCTGTCTTCGATGAACCCCATCCCACGGCGATGATCGTCGCCCACCTCCAGAAACACCCTTTGCCGCCCTCACAACGCGCCGGAATCCCGATCCCTCCCGATCTCGACAACCTCATCCTTCGTCTGCTCGCCAAGGAACCGGACGCGCGTCCGGGTTCCGCCGCCGAACTCAGCGGTCTCCTCCGGCAGTGCCGCGACCTGCCCCCCTGGACTCCCGCGGACGCCGAGCGCTGGTGGCACGCCCATGCGATACTGCCTCACCCGCACACGGGGACCCAGGCACACGCCACCCTCCACGTCGCAGAATCACGGCAGTAGCCCACGTTGGCTTTCTCTTTGGCAGGGACAGGTCTCGAACTGCCCATACCTCCACGGGGGCTCCCCCGTTGCCGCCCGCGCACCCAATATGCGATTCCTGATATCAGCTTGTCTCCCTTTGCTTATCCCGATTCGGTCCAGTTCCTCTACACTCTCGGCAACGAGTATAAAACCCTCAAACTCGGCCTTGACCGCATCGAAGCCCTCCTCGCCCGTCTCGATCATCCCCACCGCGCCACGCCCTTCGTTCACGTCGCCGGAACGAACGGCAAAGGCTCCACCTGCGCGATGATCGAGCGCGCGCTTCGCACCTCGGGGCGCCGCACCGGCCTCTTCATCTCCCCCCACCTCGTCGAACCCACCGAACGCGTGCAGATCAACGGCGAACCCGTGACGCCCGCGGATTTCGCCAGCGCCTTCGAGGAAGTCCACGAAGCCGCGCTCACCATGATCGCGGACGGCGTCCTGGACGGCCACCCGACCTACTTCGAGACGATCACCGCGATGGCGTACCTGCTGTTCCGCGGCCACAAGGTGGAAATCGGCGTCCTCGAGACCGGCATGGGCGGCCGCCTCGACGCCACGAATGTCGTCGATCCGCTCCTCTCCGTGCTGACGCCAATCGATTTCGACCACGAGAAGTTCCTCGGCACCACCATCCCGCAGATCGCCGCCGAAAAGGCCGGGATTCTCAAGCCGGGCCGCCCCGCCATCGTCGCGCTGCAGCGCCCCGAAGCGCTGGCGGTGATTGAACAGCGGGCCCGCGAGACCGGATCCCCTCTCCTGCATGCCTCGAGCTGGCGGGCCGAGGACCTCCACCAGGACGCCTACGGTAACCACTTCACCGCCACCTTCCGCCAGCATGCCATCCCGGTGGAACTCCCTCTCATCGGCGCTCATCAGGTCGACAATGCCCTCACCGCCGTCGCCGCCCTCGTCCACCTCGGCCTCCCCGCCGAAATCATCTCGTCCGGCCTGAAAGCAACCCGCTGGCCCGGCCGCCTCGAGTGTGTCCGGCGGCATCCCGACATCTTTCTCGACGGCGCGCACAATCCCTCCGGCGCCGCCGCTCTCGCCCGCTATATCCGGGAATTTCACACGAATCGCGCCGGTGGCGGCCGCGTCTGGATGCTTTTTGGCGCGATGAACGACAAGGACCTCTCCGTGCTCGCCCCCCTCCTGTTCCCCCTCGCCCACGAACTGGTCTTCACCACCCCCCACCAGACCCGTGCTTTCCCGGCCGAAACCATTCGCGACCTCACCGGCGAAACCCGCGCCCGCATCCTGCCCGCACCCGCCGGGGCCGTGGACTGCATCCTCCGCGAAGCCCGGCCCGAGGATGCCCTCTTCATCACCGGTTCGCTTTACCTCGTGGGCGAAGTCCGCCCGCTCCTCGTGCCATAATCAGGAGTTCCGCCCGCCAAGCATGGTGTTCAGCTACCTCATCGCCCTGTTCATCCGCGACCCGCTCATCATCGTGGCCACCGCCCTGATGGGCACCATCAACCTGCTCGCGTCGCATTGGGACAAGGACGGCAGCCTCCAACTGCGCATCGCCCGGAAATGGGCGCGGATGCTGCTCGGCATCGCGGGCGCGCGGGTCACCGTCACCGGCCTCGAACATATCGATCCCGCCCGCAGTTACGTCGTTTCGCCCAATCACGTCAGCTACATGGACACGCCCGTGCTGCTGGGTCATCTCCCCGTCAACTTCCGCTTCCTCGCCAAGAAGGGCCTGTTCGACATCCCCTTCATCGGCGGGCACCTCACCAAGGCCGGCCACATCGCCGTTCCCCTGGACGACCCCCGCGCCGCTCTCAAGGTCCTCTCCTCCGCCGGTCATGCCATGAAGGAGCGCGGCCTCTCCGTCCTGGTCTTCCCCGAAGGCGGCCGCTCCGAAGATGGCAACCTTCAGCCCTTCAAGGACGGCGCCGCTTATCTCGCCATCAAGGGCGCCGTGCCCATCCTTCCCATCGCCCTCATCGGCCTCCGCGAGATCCTCCCCATGCACTCCCATCACATGCGCCCCGGCAAGGTCACCATGCGCATCGGCCCCCCTCTCGAAACCGAGGGTCTCCCCATCTCCGCCCGCGTCGAACTCACCGAACGCCTCGCCGCCCAGATCCGCGCCCTCCACGACCAGGGCCACGCGGACTGAATGGTAAATTAGGGGTATCTCTCCCTTTCGCAAAGCTTTCGAGATCACGGCAGGCATCATCCTCGTGATCATCGGCCTCATCGGCGGCCTCATCCCGGTCCTGCAGGGCTGGATGTTCGGTGTGCCCGGCCTTATTCTGCTCGCCCGCCACTTCAAGTGGGCCCGGCGACTGCTCGATTGGGTCAAATCAAAGTGGGATAACGCGCGCCAGGCGGCTTCGGCGTCCAAGATCAAGGTCTCCGAAGACGGCCGCAATTCGGGCTGAACGCCATGCTCAAGAACATCTCGGTCCACGGCGCGCGCGTCCACAATCTGAAGGACGTTTCCGTCGATATTCCCCGCAACACGCTCACTGTCGTCACCGGCCTCTCCGGCTCAGGCAAATCCTCGCTCGCCTTCGACACCATCTACGCCGAAGGCCAGCGCCGCTACGTCGAAACCCTCTCCCCCTATGCCCGCCAGTTCCTCGACCAGATGGAACGCCCGGACGTCGACTCCATCGACGGCCTCTCCCCCGCCATCTCCATCGAGCAGAAGACCACCAACCGCTCCCCACGCTCCACCGTCGGCACCATCACCGAAATTTACGACTATCTCCGCCTCCTCTGGTCCTCCCTCGGCACCCCCCACTGCCCCGATTGCGGCACCCCCATCGCCCGCCAGAACACCCAGCAGATCCTCGAACAGATCCTCGCCCTCCAGCCTCCCCCCGGCCACGACACCCCCCGCCTGATGATCCTCGCCCCCGTCGTTCGCGGCCGCAAGGGCGAATTCAAGAAGGATCTCGAGAAATTCGCCCGGGCCGGTTATCTCCGCGCCCGCATCGACGGCGAAATGCGCTCGCTCGATGAAGACATCAACCTCGACAAGCGCCGCAACCACTCCATCGACGTCGTCGTCGACCGCCTCCTCCTCAAACCCGGCGCCGAAAAGCGCCTCGAAGCCTCCATCGACACCGCCACCCGCCTCGCCTCCGGCATCGTCACCGTCGCCGTCGTCGATGGCCCCGAATTCCTTTACTCCCAGAAGATGGCCTGCCCCGATTGCGGCCAGTCCGTCCCCGAACTCGAACCCCGCTCCTTCAGCTTCAACAGCCCCTTCGGCGCTTGCGAGGCCTGCAATGGCCTCGGCTCCACCTGGGCCTTCGACCCCGCCAAAGTCATCGCCGACCCCGCCAAACCCCTCTTCGACGGCGGCCTCGGCCCCGGCGGTTCCTCCGCCACCATGCAGCAGGCCGTTGCCGATGCCGCCAAACGCCTCCGCATCGACCTCAAAAAGCCCTTCGAAACCCTCTCCCCCAAACACCAGTCCGCCCTCCTCGATGGCGCCAACGGCTTCCCCGGCATCCTCTCCCTCCTCGACCACGCCTTCCACCACTACACCGACGCCTACCGCGACTGGCTGATGACCTTCATGTCAGCCACCCCCTGCACCGCCTGCCGCGGCGCGCGCCTCCGCCCGTCTTCCCTCGCCGTCCGCTTCCAGGAACTCCCCCTCCACGTCTTCACCGGCCTCTCCATCGCCCGCGCCCTCGACTCCGTCCGCACGTGGCACCTGAACGCCCGCCAGGCCACCATCGGCGCCCGCCTCGTCGATGAAGTCCGCAACCGCCTCGAATTCCTCGCCCAGGTCGGCCTCGACTACCTCTCGCTCGACCGCTCCGCCGCCACCCTCTCCGGCGGCGAAGCCCAGCGCATCCGCCTCGCCACCCAGATCGGCTCGCGCCTCCGCGGCGTCCTTTACGTCCTCGACGAACCCTCCATCGGCCTCCACCCCCGCGATAACTCCCGCCTCCTCGATACCCTGACCCGCCTCCGCGACCTCGGCAATACCGTCCTCGTCGTCGAACACGACCACGAAACCATCGAACGCGCCGACTTCGTCATCGACCTCGGCCCCGCCGCCGGGCGCCTCGGCGGTGAACTCATCGCCGCCGGCACCCCCGCGGCCATCGCCCGCAATCCCCGCTCCCTCACCGGCCAGTACCTCTCCGGCGCGCGCGCCGTCGAAACCCCCGCCGTCCGCCGCTCCGGCAACGGCCAGCGACTCATCCTCCGCGGCGCACGCGAACATAACCTGAAGAACATCACCGTCGAGTTCCCGCTCGGCACCCTCATCGTCGTCACCGGCGTCTCGGGCTCAGGCAAATCCACCCTCGTTCACGACCTCCTCTATCGTGCGCTCGCCCAGTCCATCTACCGCGCCAAAACCAACCCCGGCGCCTTCGACGGCCTCGACGGCATCGACCTGATCGACAAAGTCGTTGAAATCGACCAGGCCCCCATCGGCCGCTCCCCGCGCTCCAATCCCGCCACCTACACGGGCGTCTTCACCCCCATCCGCGACCTCTACGCCCAACTCCCCGAATCCCGCGAACGCGGCTACAAACCCGGCCGCTTCTCCTTCAACGTCAAAGGCGGCCGCTGCGAAGCCTGCCAGGGCGACGGCATGAAGCGCATCGAGATGAACTTCCTGCCCGATGTCTTCGTCACCTGTGACGTCTGCCACGGCCGGCGCTATAACTCCGAAACCCTTCAGGTCAAATTCCACGGCGTCAATATCGCCTCCCTCCTCGACACCACCATCGAGGACGCCCTCCCCCTGCTCGCCAACTTCCCCCAAATCGCCCCCAAACTCCAGACCCTCGCCGATGTCGGCCTCGGCTACCTCCACCTCGGCCAGTCCTCCACCACGCTCTCGGGCGGCGAAGCCCAGCGCATCAAACTGGCCCGCGAACTCTCCCGCCGCCAGACCGGCCGCACCCTCTACATCCTCGACGAACCCACCACCGGCCTCCATTTCGAGGATGTCCGCCGCCTGCTTGACGTCCTCAACCGCCTCGTCTCCCTCGGCAATACCGTCCTTGTCATCGAACACCACCTCGATGTCATCAAATCAGCCGACTGGCTCATCGATCTCGGCCCCGAAGGCGGCGAAGGCGGCGGTTCCATCGTCGCCGCCGGCCCCCCCGAAGCCATCGCCCGGCACCCCGATTCCCACACCGGACACGCCCTTCGCCAATTGCTTACACTGGAAAAACAACGCTCCCCCCGGCCAGGCTAGGGAAGGATTGTCCGCACCTTGAACGATCTCACCCCGCAATTTCCCGAATCCGCCCCCGCTCTGACCCCATCCCCGGCCAGTGCGTCCGGCCCCGCCTCGCCGGACTACCCCTTCTGGAACTGGCGCGATGCCGCCCTGTTCGCCGGCATGGCGATCCCCTGCTTCCTCCTCGCCATCGCTCTCACCCAGGGGATCTTCGCCCTCCTGCCGACCAATACCGCCGCCCCCCGCCTGATGACCATGCAGTTCTCCGGCTTCGCCTTCTGGTTTCTCTGTCTCTATGCCATGCTCCGCGCCCGGTATGGCCAGCCCTTCTGGGCCTCCCTCGCCTGGACCGCCCCCTGGCCCGGCGCCGCCTTCACCCTCTTCCTCGGTCCCTTGCTCGCTTTCTCGGTTGTCGTCCTCGGTATCCTCCTCCGCACCCCCGAAATCCAGTCCTCCATTCACCTCCTCATGCAGGACCGCTGGTCCACTCTGCTCATCGGCGTCCTCGCCACCACCCTCGCCCCCCTCTTCGAGGAACTCCTCTTCCGCGGATTCCTCCTCCCCCTCCTCGTCCGCTCCTTCGGCACCCTTCTCGCCATCCTCCTCTGCAGCCTCCCCTTCACCCTCCTCCACGGCCCTCAATACCAGTGGACCTGGCAGCACCTGCTCCTGCTTTTTTGCGCTTCCGCCGTCTTCTGCCTCGTCCGCCTCCGAACCGGCTCCACCGCCGCTTCCACCCTCGTTCACGCTACCTATAACCTCACTTTCTTCACCGGCTACCTTCTCTCCGGAAAGGGCTTTACCCCCTAATCATGGAACCGACCATCCAATGGACGCCCGAAGGCGTCGTCATGATCGACCAGACCCGCCTCCCCCGCGAGGTCGTCTTCGTCACCTGCCGCGATTACCTTGAAGTCGCCGATGCCATCAAGACCATGATCATCCGCGGCGCCCCCGCCATCGGCGTCGCCGCCGCCATGGGCATGGCCCTCGGCGCCCTCCACGCCGACCCCTCCCGCCTCGACGACGAGATCGACACCATCGGCGATACCCTTGCCGCCACCCGGCCCACCGCCGTCAACCTCTTCTGGGCCATCGACCGCATGAAGCGCCTCTACGCCTCCCTCCGCGGCCAACCCGTTGAACAGATTCGCGAAGCCCTTGTCCGCGAAGCCCAGCAGGTTTACCTCGAAGACATCGCCATCAACGAAGCCATCGGCCGCCACGGCGCGCCCCTGGTCCCCGACCACAAAACCGTCCTCACCCACTGCAACGCCGGCGCCCTCGCCACCGCCGGCTATGGCACCGCTCTCGGCGTCATCCGCGCCGCCGTCAGCGCCGGCAAGTCCATCGATGTCTTCGCCGACGAAACCCGCCCCTTTCTCCAGGGCGCCCGCCTCACTGTCTGGGAATTGATGCAGGACAACATCCCCACCAAGCTCATCACCGACAACATGGCCGGCCACTTCCTCCGCTCCGGACGCATCGGCTGCGTCGTCGTCGGCGCCGACCGCATCGCCCGTAACGGCGACGTCGCCAACAAGGTCGGCACCTACTCCGTCGCCGTGCTCGCGAAGGAGAATAACGTCCCCTTCTACGTCGCCGCCCCCATCTCCACCCTTGACCTGACCCTCGATTCCGGCGACCAGATTCCCATCGAACAGCGCCCCGCCTCCGAAGTCACCGAAGTCTTCGGCGTCCCCGTCGCCCCCGAGAACACGCTCGTCGAGAACCCCGCTTTCGACGTCACCCCGGCCCGCTATGTCACCGGCATCATCACCGAACACGGCGTCGCCACCGCCCCGTTCGAAGTCTCCCTGCCCGCACTCGCTAAACTGAAATCATGACCCGCCGATCCCTGGCCCTCGCGGCCCTCAGCCCCCTTCTTGGCCGCCCGCTTGCCGCCGGAGTCTTCGACGGCAAGCGCGCTCCCAGTTTCTCCCTGCCCGACGGCAATCAGAAGTACCACGACATCCTCGACTACCGCGGCAAACCCCTCCTGCTCGACTTCATGCTCACCGCGTGCCCCCACTGCACCAGCCTTGCCGCCACCCTCGAACGCGTCAAAAAAGCCCTTCCCGGCCGCGTGAACATTCTCTCCATCGTCACCCCCCCGGACACCAACCAGACCGTCGCCGCCTTCATAGAAAAGCAGAAAATCACCTCGCCGATCCTCTTCGATTGTGGACAAACCGCCGCTTACTACCTCAACGCCACCCCCAAAAACCCCCGCGTCGACCTCCCACAACTCTTCCTTATCGACGCCAAAGGCATCGTCTCCCAGTCCTGGACCTGGAGCGAGGCCAACAAAGCCATCTTCGAGGGTGACGCCCTCCTCCCCCTCGTCCGCAAACTCGCCGGCGGCGCTTGACACCCGCCGCCCTGTTCCGCAAACTCGCCTCTATGACGCCCCCGCTCCGCTCTCTCGCCGTCGTCGCCATGCTGACGGCCGCCGCGGGCGCCTTCGCCCAACCCCGCCCCCCCTCCACCGGGCCCATGCAGGACGCCGGCGCCGCCAACCTTCCGGGCCAGGCGGTCGGCCCCAATGACCTCCTCGCCATCTCCGTCTACGACGCCCCCGAACTCACCCGCACCGTGCGCGTCTCCTCCGAAGGCTACATCCGCCTCCCCCTCCTCCAGGAGCGAATCCCCGTCTCCGGCAAACGCCCCTCTGAACTCGAAGACCTGATCGCCGCCCAACTCGTCAAGGAAGGCATTCTCGTCCAACCCGTCGTCATGGTCACCGTCGCCGAATACGCCTCGCGCCCCGTCAGCGTCGTCGGTGCAGTCAAACGCCCCGTCACCTTCCAGGCCGTCGGCCGCGTCACCCTCCTCGACGCCCTCGCCCGCGCCGAGGGCCTCTCCGAACTAGCCGGTCCCGAACTCCTTCTCACCCTTCCGCCCAGCCCCGCCCAGGACGCCCGGCCCATCACCCGCCGCCTCCTGCTCCGCGACCTGATGGATGACAACTCCTCCGATCTGAACATCCTCCTCCACGGAGGCGAGGAGATCCGCGTCCCCGAGGCCCGCAAGATCTTCGTCACCGGCAACGTCAAGAAACCAGGCTCCTTCCCCGTCCGCGAAGGCAATGAACTCACTGTCATGAAGGCCCTAGCCCTCTCTGAAGGACTCGCCCCCTTCCCCCAGAAACTCGCCTACGTCTACCGCAAGGACGACCAGGCCGGCGGCGTCCGCGAGATCGAAATCCCCCTTCGCGCCATCATGCAGCGCAAAGCCGTCGACTTCCCTCTCGAACCCGAGGACACCCTGTACATCCCCGAAGCCGGCGGGCGGAAGACCGCCGTCGCCATCACCGAGAAAATCGTCGGTTTCGGCATCGCCACCACCTCCGGCATCCTCATCTGGCGCCAACGCTAAACCCCGCCCCCGTGTCATACTACGAAGCGAAAAGCGCGCTAAACTGCTCCAATTCCGCGCCCGGATAGCCCTTTTGCGCCCCAAAATCCTCTCTTTTACTACCGTCTTCCCCCGCCCCGGCGATGAAAGCCATGGCCTGTTCGTTCGCGCCCGCCTCCTCGCCGCCGCCCAATTCGCCGATATCCACGTCCTCAATCCCGTCCCGGTCCTCGAGTACGGCAACCCCGCCCACATCTTCACCCCCCTCCGGGATGTCCCCCTCCTCCGCTCCGACGGACCCCTCACCATCCACCACCCCCGCTGGTTCTACCCGCCCCTGTTCAATGCCGCCAACCCCTTCTGGCTCAACCTCTTCACCCGCGGCCCCGCCCGCCGCCTCCATGCCTCTTTCCCCTTCCAGTTGATCGATGCCCACTGGGGCCACCCCGAGGGCGGCGCCGCCCTCCGCCTCGCCCGCTCCCTCGGCCTCCCCTTCACCATCACCCTCCGTGGCAGCGAAATCGACCACGCCCGCCACCCCGCCCGCCGCCGCGCCCTCGCCCGCGCCTTCCAGAACGCCGCCCGCATCATCGCCGTCTCCCAACCCCTCGCCAGCCTCGCCACCTCCCTCGGCGCCTCTCCCGCCCGCGTCCACGTCATCCCCAACGGCCTCGATTCCACCACCTTCCACCCCCGCCCCCGCGACGACGCCCGCGCCCGCCTCGGCATGGACCCCGGCGCCGTCCACCTCCTCTCCGCCGGCCACCTCACCGAACTCAAAGGCCACCACCGCCTCGTCGAAGCCCTCGCCCTCCTCCACACCCAGGGCATGCCCGCCCACCTCTGGATCGCCGGAGGCCCTGGCCGTCCCGCCGACTTCACTCCGGTCCTCAACCGGACCATCCAGGACTCCGGCCTCGCCCCCTTCGTCCACCTGCTCGGCGTCCTGCCCCCGGACGCTCTCGCTTCCGCCATGTCCGCCGCCGACCTCTTCTGCCTCGCCTCCAGCCGTGAAGGCTGGCCGAATGTCGTCAACGAAGCCCTCGCTTGCGGCGCCCCGGTCGTCGCCACCCGCGTCGGCGCTGTCCCCGAAATCCTCTCCGCCCCCGGAGTGGGCGTGATCGTCGAGAACCGCCGTCCTGCCGTGCTCGCCGCCGGCATCCGCCAGGCCCTCTCCCGCTCCTGGGACCGCGACGCCATCGCCCGCCACGGCCAGTCCCGCGACTGGGCCCAGACCGCCCGCGACCTCACCGCCCTCTGGCTCGAATCCATCCAGGAGGCCGCCCGCTAAGCCCATGTCCACCACGCCGCCCCTCCTGCTCCACGTCTTTCATTCCTTCGATACCGGTGGCGCCGAGGCCCGCACCGCCACCCTCTTCAACGCCCTCGCCGGCCAGTTCCGCCACCGCGTCACCGCCATCAACGGCCACTACGGCACCCGGGCCCTCATCGATCCCGCCGTCGACTGGACGCCCCTCCCCGGCCCCTCCTCCCGCCGCCCCTGGTCCGCCGCCTCCTCCTTCCGCCAGATCCTCCGTCAACTGAAACCCGACCTCCTCCTCACTTACAACTGGGGCGCCATCGACGCCCTCTTCGCCCTCCTGCCCTCCCAACTCTGCCCCGCCGTCCACGTCGAGGACGGCTTCGGCCCCGATGAAGCCGCCTCCCTCAAACGCCGCCGCGTCTGGACCCGCCGCCTCGTCCTCCCCAGAACCACCACCCGGATGGTCGTCCCCTCCCAGACTCTCTTCCGCCTCGCCTCCCAGCACTACGGCCTCCCCCCGGGCCACCTCCTCCAGATCCCCAACGGTGTCGATATCCACCGCTTCCAACCCTCGCGCCGCCCCGATCTCCGCCACTCCCTCGGTATCCCCCCCGATGCCCCCGTCTTCGGGACCATCGCCCGCCTCCGTGGCGAAAAAGACCTCCCCTGGCTCGTCCACCGCTTCGCCGAAGCCCAGATCCCCCACGCCCGCCTCCTTTTCGTCGGCTCCGGCCCCGCCGAACCCGAAATCCGTGAAGCCGTCCGCGCCCACAACGTCGAAAGTCAGACCATCTTCGCCGGCAACGCCCCCGACCCCGCCCCCTTCTACGGCGTCTTCGACGCCTTCGTCATGTCCTCCGTCACCGAACAGATGCCGATGGGCCTCCTCGAAGCGATGGCCTCCGGCCTCCCCGCCCTTTGTACAAATGTCGGCGACA
>ERZ761609.1699-NODE-1699-length-18209-cov-51.513496_pt1 | contig 18209 bp, 19 predicted proteins | sample MGYA00511163_ERZ761609 | MGnify/ENA primary metagenome ERZ761609 (study PRJEB28899, sample SAMN02445070) | bioreactor sludge metagenome | biome: EBPR sludge | place: Australia: Brisbane, Thorneside Wastewater Treatment Plant | collected 2011-12-16 ... | reverse complement strand
GCCCATCATGCCCGCCGGTCCCGCCGGGCCGGACCCTGCCGGGGCAGTCCCAGCCGGTCCCGCCGGCCGCACCTGTCCTTTCGGACGCGGCGGCTGCGCCTGATTCGCGCGCAACATGCGGTCTTCCAGCGGCGCCCGGTCGAAGCGGCGGATGATTGAATTCATCTCCTCTTCATTGGGCGCTTCTATGAAGGCGAAGCCCTTGGATTCCTGTGTCTCCGGATTGCGGATGACTTTCACGGAATCGGCCACCAGGTTTTCCGCCACGAGCCACGACTTGATATCATCAGCCGTGACCCACACCGGAAGATTACCGAGAAAAACGGTCGAACTCATCGATTGAGGATGTTAGCTCCGTAGGGGGTTTTGGACCAGATCGGAGAAGAGCTTGTCCATGAGGCACTTCTATCCTATCACGCCCCCACCCCTTCGGCAATCGCCCCACAACAATTTTGTGCGCGATATGTTAGTCTCCAGCCAAATGCCCCCTCCCGAGGTGACCCCATGTCCAAACGCCGCGCCTTCCTTCAGTCCGCCGCGGGCCTCCCGGCCTTGACCTCCCTCGCCGCCGCCCAAAACCCCGCCCAGCCACGGGCCCCCCGCGACTACTTCCGCGAACTCGGCCTCCGCCCCTTCATCAACGCCGCCGGCACCTACACCACCCTCACCGCCTCCCTCATGCCCCCAGAGGTCATGGACGCCATCCACTACGCCTCCTCCCGCTTCGTCCACCTCAACCAACTCCAGGACGCCGCCGGCGCCCGCATCGCCTCCCTCCTCGGCGCCGAAGCCGCCATGGTCACCTCCGGCGCCGCGGGCGCCATGACCGTCGGCACCGCCGGCGTCATCACCGGAACCGACCAGGACAAGATCCGCCGCCTCCCCGACCTCACCGGCATGAAATCCGAGGTCCTCATCCAGAAAGCCCACCGCTTCGGCTACGACCACGCCGTCCGCGCCACCGGCGTCCGCCTCGTCGAAGTCGAAACCGAAGACGACCTCCGCCGCGCCGCCGGTCCCCAGACCGCCATGATGCTCTTCTTCAACGACGCCCAGTCCCGGGGCAAAATCGACGCCCCCGGCTGGGTCCGCCTCGGCCGCCAACTCGCCATCCCCACCTTCAACGACGCCGCCGCCGACACGCCCCCCGTCAGCCGCCTCACCGAATACAACAGCCTCGGCTTCGATCTCGTCTGCTTCTCCGGCGGCAAGGCCCTCCGCGGTCCCCAAAGCGCCGGCATCCTCATGGGCCGCAAACCCCTCATCGCCGCCGCCCGCCTCAATACCTCCCCCTACTCCGACACCATCGCCCGCGGCATGAAGGTCAACAAGGAAGAGATCCTCGGCATGCTCGTCGCCCTCGAACGCTTCCTCCAACTCGACCACGCCGCCGAGCGCCAGGCCTGGGACTTCCAGATCGAAACCATCACCCGCGCCGTCCGCGACATCCCCTCCGTCTCCTGGACCATCGACGTCCCCCCCATCGCCAACAACACCCCCCACCTCAAACTCCGCTGGGACCCCAGTCAACTCAAGCTCACGCCCCCCGAAGTCCGCCGCAAACTGCTGGAGGGCGAGCCCTCCATCGAGGTCACGCCCTCCACCAACGAATCCGAACTCGTCCTCACCGTCTGGATGCTTCAGCCCGGCGAAGCCGAAATCATCGCCCGCCGCCTCGCCGAAATCCTCCGCCCCGGCTGAACCGCGCCGGTCACTGAGGCGACTGCGGCGGCTTCAGCAGCCGGAAGCTCATCTCGACATTCGAAATCACAGCCACCGGCTTGCCCTCCTTCGTCGCCGGCCGGAACTTCCACTTCGCCAGAGCTTCTATGGCCTTCTCGTCCAGCCCCATCCCCAGCGGACGGACCACCTTGATCTGCGTCGGCGTCCCCTCCGCATCGATCACCGTTGACAACATCACCCTCCCCTGGAAGCCCGCCGCCCGCGCCTCCTCACTGTACTCCGGCTCCACCTTGAAAATTGGCTGCGGCGCGCTGACGCCCCCACCAATCCGGAATGCCCCGCCTTGCGCAGCCCCTGGTCGAGCCGCCTCCTCCTGCTCCGCCAGCGTGAAGTTCACATCAATCTGCGTCTTCACCTCCACCGGCTCCCCATTCAGCAGCGTCGGCTGGTACTTCCACTGCTTCACCGCTTCGATGGCCGCATCAGCGAGCCGGTCATCCACCAGCTTGTTGACCCGCTCCACCGACTGCACCGCGCCGTCCTTTGCGATCACTGCCTCCAGGATCACAACCCCCTCGATGCCCGCCGCTTTGACCTCCGCCGGGTACACCGGGTCCACTTTGGTCACAAGCCGCATGCGCTGCACGCCACCACCCACCGAGATTTGCTTTGGCATCGGCGGGGGAGCCAGTTTGGCCGGCGCTTCCGCCGCGCCCTCCGCTCTCGCGACCGGCTGGGGTGGCGGAACTCGCATCGGCTGGACGTCGCCCGCCGGCTGCAACTGGACCCGCAAACGCGATGGCGCCGATGCGCTCACCCTCATGGATGAGATCTGGACCGTACCAAACCCTTCCTTGTTCACGGTCACCGCGTACGAGCCTTCGGGGAGCCCGTCCAGCCGGAATGTGCCGGTGGCGTCTGTCCGCACCACTTCCCGCACCGGCCTCGGTGCCCCGAATCTTCTGACCTCGACCAGCGCCCGCTCCACCGGCCGCCCCTCCGCATCCTCCACCACCCCCCGCACCGACGCCTCCCCCGCCGACTGCCCCGGCGCACGCAACGAACTCAACGGCGCCATCACAAACGCCACCGCCAGCAGCACCGCCACCAGCGTCCCCCGCGCCGCCGGGCGCCGGTTCACCCCAGGATTCAGCATCGCCCGCAGGCGCCGCTCCAGTTCAGATACGCGAATCATTGGAAGACCTCCCTGATATCGAACCTCGTTCACCGAAATCGTCCGCACCATCGCCACCAGGTGCGTCGCATACTCATCCGCCGGCGTCCCTTCCGCCAGCACGCCATCGTCACACGCCTGCTCCGCCTCGCGAATCAGGCAAACCAGCCCCAGCCACACCAGCGGATGCGGCCACCACAACGCCGCCGCCACCCGCGCCGCCGTAAACCACGCCGGATCCCCCCGCAAGATGTGCATCCGCTCGTGCGCCAGCACCACCCGCAACCGCTCCTCGCTCCACTCCCGCGCCGCCGCGGGCAGCAGAATCACCGGCCGCCAGATCCCGTAAACCGCCGGCACCGCCACCTGTTCGCTCAACCGCACCCGCGCGTCCCCCCCAAACTCCACCGATTTGGACACCACCCACTGCCCCCGCGCCCACCGCGCCGCCTCCCGCAGCAACAGCACCCCCGCCCCCACCGCCCAGATCCACTCCAGCGGCCAGCGCCGCTCCGCCGGAGCCTCCACAGGCTCCCCCGCGAACACCGTGATCACTGTCCGCACCGGCGCATCCGGCGCGGCCGCGGGCGTCCATTCCGGCGCCAGTTGCACCGTCAACGGCAGCAACAGCAGCGCCGCGAACACCGCCCGCCACACCAGATGCCGCAAATCCGCCGACCCCTTCCGCAACACCACCACCGCCGCAAACGCCAGCGCCAGCAGCAACGTCGATTTCGCGACCCACGGCAGGAGTTCCATCACTTGCCGTCCTTTCGCGCCTTCTCGATGATCTCCGTCAGCCGGTCCAACTCCTCGCCCGGCAGGTTCGCCGAACGCTCATCCAGCAGCGCCGCTGCCGCCGCCCCCGCCGATCCCCCGAAAAACGTGTCCACCAGGTGTTGCAGCGCCGACCGCCGCGCCTCCGCCGGACGCACCGCCGGACGGTACACATACCGCAAGTCCTCCGCCTCCTGCTTCACATGCCCCTTCTCCAGCAACGTCCGCAAATGCGTCCGCACCGCCGAATTACTCGGCGGATCCGGCATCGCCGCCAGAATCTCGTTCGCCGTCCCCCGCCCCAACTTGAACAAAACATCCATAATCTGCCGCTCCCGCCGCGACAGCTTCTGGTGCAATGGCGTTCCGTTTGACATGTTGGTTTTTTCGTCCTCTGCTAAAAAACTAACCGATCTGCGCGTGCCTGTCAACTAAAAAATGACCACGCCTGGATAAAGAAGAAGGGGAGGAGATCAGAAGGAGGGGAGGGGACGGAAGATGGCAATCCGGACGCGACAAAGGGGGCGGCCCGCCGCCCCCTGCTCGAAATTAAGCGCGGCCGCGGCGGTAAACCACCCAGCCCAAACCTGCCCCCAGCAACGCCCACGTCGAAGGCTCGGGAATCGGCGCCGAAGCAGACCCCTCCCCGCCCAGAAGCACCTGATTGATGCCGAAGTCAAGATAATCCGCACGCTCAATGGAGAAGCGGGCAAAATAGATGTCCACCCCGTCGCTCACCATCCCCAGAAAGATCGCGGACCCATCGCCAGCACCGTTCGAGTCGCCAGTCCGCGTGTAGGACCCAAGCAGATTGTTCCCAATCCCATACACCGAGATGGTGCCTTCGAAGGGTCCGTACTCATTGCCTTGGATGTTCGCCCCCACCGCCGCAACCGGCGAGGCGAAGGCGAGGGTCAGCGGGGCGTCCTCCCCATACAAGAACAGCACGGCATCGCCGGGACTGAAGTTGCCAGACCAACTGCCAGACTGCTCCTGGCGGAACATGTTCCCGATATCGAGATCGAGGTTCGACACCGTCACGGTCGCGCCCCCGGTCGTCTGGATGTTGAACGAACTGGCTGTCATCGTGTTATCCGGGCCAATCGCGCCCCAGTCAATCGTGTCGGTCACCGTCATGCTGGCAGGACTGCTGATGCCAATGACCGCCGCGCTGGCAGGAGCCAGCACCAGTGCGGAAAGCAAAAAGACCCGCAAGGGCTTGAGTCGGTACATGTGTGTTTCTCCGTTTCAGACTGCGGACCCAAGGTCCGCGAGTTGTTGACAGAGTAGCACGATTTCGCATTCAGCAATCCATCGATAGGGTCGAAACTGGAAATCACAAAGAACCCGAAAACGCAAAACGCGGGGACAGGACACGCAATCCCCAATTCAACCCCCGCCACCCGCCCGCTCGCCACAGCCATGCTACCCTGAGACTTCCTGCTCCCTCATGTCTGACTCAGGCAGTCCTTCCCCGGGCGCACGCTTCGAGCGCCTCCTAGAACTGATGACCCGTCTGCGCGCCCCTGGCGGCTGCCCTTGGGACCGCGAGCAAACCTTCGACTCCATAAAACCCTACACCCTCGAGGAAACCTACGAAGTCCTCGACGCCATCGACCGCCGCGACTTCCCCGCCCTCGCCGAAGAACTCGGCGACTTCCTCCTCCAGGCCGTCTTTTACGCCGAAATCGCCCGCGAACAGGGCCTCTTCGACATCTCCACCGCCCTCGACCACATCAACCACAAACTCGTCCGCCGCCACCCCCACGTTTTCGCCGATGGCGACGCCAGAACTTCCGACGAAGTCAAACAGCGCTGGGACGAGATCAAAAAGACCGAAAAGTCCGCCCCCCAGGGCCTCCTCGACGGCGTCTCCCGCGCCCAACCCGCCCTCGCCGAAGCCGCCCAGATCTCCTCCAAAGCCGCCGCCGCCGGATTCGACTGGCCCGATATCGATGGCGTCCTCGACAAGGTCCGCGAGGAACTCGACGAACTCAAGCAGGCCGCCTCTCCCTCCGAACGCGAAGCCGAACTCGGCGACCTCCTCTTCACCCTCGTCAACGTCGCCCGCTTCCACAAAATCGACCCCGAACAGGCCCTCCGCCGCACCAACCGCAAATTCCGCGACCGCTTCGCCTACGTCGAAGCCGAACTCGAAAAACGCGGCCGCACCGTCCAGCAATCCGCCGCCGCCGAAGGCATCCGCGAACTCGAATCTCTCTGGCAGGAGGCCAAATGCCGGAACCAGTCCTGATCCGCCGCCTCGAAACCCTCCCCGAATTTGAAGAGGCGGTTCGCCTCCAGCAGGAGATCTGGGGCTTCCGCGACATCGAACTCCTCCCCCAACGCCTCTTCGTCGTCGCCTCCAAGGTCGGCGGCCAGGTCCTCGGCGCCTTCGTCGACGAACGCATGATCGGCTTCCTCCTCGCCATCCCCGGCCTCAAACCCGGCAAGGACCACCCCTGGACCTACCTCCACTCCCACATGGCCGGCGTCCTGCCCGAATTCCAGGGCCGCCACATCGGACGTCTCCTCAAGCTCGAACAGCGCCGCCTCGCCCTCGATACCGGCATCCGCCTCATCGAGTGGACCTTCGACCCCCTCGAAATCCGCAACGCCTGGTTCAATATCGAGCGCCTTGGCGCCGTCGTCCGCCGCTATGTCCTCAACCAGTACGGCGTCACCACCTCGGCCCTCCACGGCGGTCTCCCCACCGACCGCTGTGTCGCCGAGTGGTATGTCGACTCCGCCCGCGTCCACGCCATCCTCAGCGACGAACGCCCCGAACCCCTCCCCGTCGAGGCCCGCATCCCCGTCCCTGTCACCATCGATACCCTCCGCCGCGACGACCCCCGCGAAGCCCGCGCCGTCCAGGCCCGCGTCTCCGAACAGTTCGTCGACGCCACCGCCCGCGGCCTCACCGTCATCGGCTTCGAAAAATCGCCCGAATTTGGCACCTATTTACTTGGACCATGGAATTCACCATCAATGCCGTAAGGCTCCACCACATCTCCATGCCGCTGGTTCACTTCTTCGAAACCAGCTTCGGCCGCACCTACACCCGCGACATGATCCTCGTCGAGGTCATCTCGGACGGCGTGTCCGGTTGGGGCGAAGTCACCTGCGGCGAACACCCCTTCTATAACGAGGAGTGGACCGAGGCCGCCTGGATCCTCCTCCGCGACTACCACGGCCCCGCCGTCCTCGGACAATCCTTCGCCTCCCCCGCCGATGTCGCCCCCCGCCTGCCCAAAGTCCGCGGCCACAACATGGCCAAAGGCGGCCTCGAAGCCGCCTGCTGGGACCTCGCCGCCCGCCTCGCCGGCGAACCCCTCTGGAAAACCATCGGCGCCGGCGCCCGCCGCGAAATCCCCTGCGGCGTCTCCATCGGCATCCAGGACTCCATCCCCCAACTCCTCGAAAAGATCCGCACCGAACTCGAAGCCGGCTACCGGCGCATCAAAATCAAGATCAAACCCGGCTGGGACGTCAACGTCATCCGCGAAGTCCGCCGCGAATTCCCCGATATCCTGCTGATGGGCGATGCCAACTCCGCCTACTCCCTCGCCGACATCGACCACCTCCGCCAGTTGGACGAGTTCAACCTGATGATGCTCGAACAACCCCTCGCCCACGACGAAATCATCGACCACGTCCAACTCCAGGCCGCCCTCCGAACCCCCATCTGCCTCGACGAGTGCATCCGCTCCGCCCACCACGCCGAACAGGCCCTGCGCCTCGACGCCGGCCGCATCATCAACATCAAACTCGGCCGCGTCGGCGGCTTCTCCGAAGCCCTCAAAATCCACGACCTCTGCCAGGAACGCGGGATCCCCGTCTGGTGCGGCGGCATGCTCGAGGCCGGCATCGGCCGCGCCCACAACATCGCCCTCGCCTCCCTCCCCAATTTCACCCTCCCCGGCGACGTCTCCGCCTCCCAACGCTACTGGAAACGCGACATCATCGACCCCTGGGTCACCACCACCCCCCACGGCACCATCGAACTCCGCGACGAACCCGGCTTCGGCTACCCCCTCGACCTCGACTTCCTCCAGTCCGTCCGCGTCCGCCTCCAGGATTGTTCGTCCTCGTGACCTACTCGCGCCCCCTTGTCTACGGACTCGTCTGCCTGATGACCTTCATCTGGGGCATCAACTTCGTCATAGCCAAAATCTCGCTCCGCTTCTTCCCCGCCCTGATGATCGGGCCGCTTCGCTCCATCTTTGCCGCCCTCCTGATGCTCCCCATCTACTTCTGGAGCCAGCGCCATAACTCCCGCCGCTCCGAACCCTGGACCTGGCGCGAACTCCCCCTCATCGCCGCCCTCGGCGTCTGCGGCATCACCCTCAACCAGATCTTTTTCATCGTCGGCATGGACAAAACCTCCGTCTCCCACGGAGCCCTCGTCATCGCCACCACCCCCATCGTCGTCCTCCTCCTCGCCCGCCTCCGCGGCCAGGAGATCATCACCGCCCGCGCCGCCGGCGGCATGGCCCTCGCCTTCGCCGGCGTCGCCTCCCTCAACCTCGGCCCCGGCAAGGATGCCCACGGCGCTACCGTCCTCGGCGATCTCCTCGTCTTCCTCGCCGGTTTCACCTTCGCCCTGTTCGCCGTCTTCGGCAAGGAAATCACCCGCCGCCACGACACCATCACCGTCAATACCCTCGGCTATGCTTCCGGCGCCATCGCCGGTCTCCCCCTCCTGTTTTGGCTTGCCCGCGACTTCGACCTCACCTCCGTCCCCCTCGAAGGCTGGTTCTGGATCCTCTATCTCGCCGCCCTCCCCTCCGTCGCCGGCTACATGATCTTCTACTACGCCATGACCCACCTGCCCGCCTCCCGCGTCGCCGCCTTCAGCTATGCCCAACCCGTCATCGCCGCCTCCGCCGGCCTCGCCGTCCTCGGCGAACCCGTCACCGCCACCGTCGCCATGGGCGGCGCCCTCGTCCTCAGCGGCGTCTGGCTCACCAACCGGCGCTGATTTGTCCATTGTATGCGTACAATAGACAAATCCAATCCTCGCTTCGGCCATAATGCCAACATGGGTAGTCTGAAGGGTCAAACCGTGCTGGTGACCGGTGGCGCCAAGCGTATTGGACGCTGTATTTGCAAGCACTTGCATGCCCTTGGGGCCCGCGTTCTGATCCACTACGGAGGCTCCGCCACCGACGCCGAGCACACCGCCGCCGAGTGTGGCGATGCACCCCTTTTTCAAGCGAATTTGGAGCGCGTAGACGACATCCGCAGGCTGTTTGAAGAGGTGGAAACACGCGTTGGAAGGCTCGACGCCCTCGTCAACAACGCCGCCCGCTTCACCCGCATCGACCCCCTCGAAGTCACTGAAGCGCAATGGGATTTCATCCACTCGGTCAACCTGAAGGCCTATTTTTTCTGCGCCCAGCAGGCCGCCCTCCTGATGCGCCGCCAAAACCCCGGCGGAGCCGGAAAAATCGTCAATATCAGCTCGATGGGCGCGTTTCTGGCGTGGCCGGAACATGTCCATTACTGCGCTTCCAAGGCCGGGGTGATCGCGCTAACCCGTGGACTGGCAAAGGCTTGGGCGCCGGCGATCACCGTCAACTCAGTGGCGCCGGGGGTGATCCCCTTCGAGGAGGCCGAAGACCCGGAAATCCAGGCGATGGCCCGAAAGACGCCCGCCGGCCGCCCCGGCACGGGCGAGGACATCGCCGCCGCCGTCGCTTACTTTCTTCAATGTTCTCAATTCGTTACGGGCCAAACCCTGCAGGTGGACGGCGGCCTCGGCCTGCGCTGAAATTCTCCCTCAAGAACTCAAAATCCAGTCCGATGAGGTCAATGTGACCAGCCCATTGGCCCACCGTGCACAGGAACTGCTGGATGCGATGCGGGATTCGCTCGCCTCGGGAGGAAGTATTGAGACCTGGGTCGCATTCGAGACGGCCGAAGGCGGTTTGACGCTGCTGGAGGACTGCCACGACGCGCCGGAATCGTTACGGTGGTCGCGGGGTGCGCAGCGGATCTGGCGGGTGCGCCGGGTCGGCAACCGTTTGATTGCAGAGGGTTTCGCGGGCGATGTGTGCTGCCGTCTGGAGGCTCCGGCACCCCGGTCGGAGGTGACCAGGCTGCTGGAGCGGGCGATTCCCTACGAAGTCAGGCCGGGTTAAGGGCGAGCGCGGAGCGCTTCAGCGATCGAGAATTCGTAGAGCGCGAGGGCTCGAAAGTACTCGTTGAGTGCGCTGACCTGCTTGATTTCGGTGTCAAAAGTGGCCTGTTCGCGCAGGTTGACGAGGAAGAGGTTGCCGTCGCCGAGATTGAAGCGGACGCGTTCGGCCTCTTCGAGCTGGCGGGTGACGTCGAGTTCCTGGGCGAGGACTTCGGCGCGGCGGAAGGCGGCGATCAAAGCGGAGTAGGCGTCGCGGACCTCGGCGGTGATGGTATCGCGGGCGAAGCGTTCGCGCTGATCGAACTGGTTGATGCGGGCGAGGGCGGCGAGTTCACGGCCTTTGGCCTGGCGCCGCTGGTATGGAAGATCGAAGATGATGGAGGCGATGAGGTCGTTGGGGCCTCGGCGGACGATGCGGTCGCCGGTTTCGCGGACGAAGGCGATCTGGGTATCGACGTTGGGGAGGAGTTGGTTCCGGGCGAGGCGGCGGTCGACGTCGACCTGGTCGCGCTGGGCGGCGAAGCGCTGGATTTCGGGGCGGCGGCGAAGGGCGAGGTCGATATCGTCGCGGAGGCGGTCTTCGGAGAGTGCCTGGATGGCGGGGAAGTCGGGGGGGAGTTGGGCGGATTCGGGGAGGACGGGTTCGCCGGAGGCATCGCGGTAGAAGAGGGAGAGTTCGATGGCGGCGAGCTGGAGTGCGCGTTCGGCCTCGACGAGGGTGGAACGGCGGGTGAGGATGGCGCGGAGGTTATCGGTGACGTCGATGGCGGGGATCTGGCCGAGCTGATTGGCTTCCTTGAGTTGGGAGTCGCGTTGTTCGGCGACGCGAAGGACATCGCGGGCGGCGCGGAATCGGCGTCCGGCGGCGATCCAGTCGTAGTAGCGGCGGGTGGCGAACTGGATGATGACGAGGCGTTGCTGGTCGACGCCGAGTTCGGCGACGCGGCGGCCGATGAGGGATTTCTGGAGGGCGGCGCGGCGGGAGTCGATTTCACGGTCGCGGAGCAGGGGGAGGCGGGCGCCGGTGGTGTACTGGCCGAGGGAGTCGGTCTGGAGTTTGCCGTCGTAGCTCGGGTAGGAGCCGCGGCCGAGTTGGTAGCCGGCGAAGACGCTCATGCCCTGCATCTGGGTGTCCTGCTGGATGCCGGCCTTATAGACATCGTTGCGATAGAAGCCGAGGTAATCGCCATCGAAGCCGGACCTGAGTTTGAGGTCGAAGCTGCCTTCGGCGAGGGTGACGTCGGCATCGGCGATGACGCGGTCCTGGAGGGCGATGAGCAGGGGAGGATAGTGGCGGTCGACGGAGTCGAGGACCTGTTCGAGGCGGAGCCAGGAGGCCGGGGGCGGGGCGGCATCGGCGAGGCGAGGGGGAGCGGTGGGGATCTGGGCCGGGGCGGCGAGAGCGAGGGTCAGGAAGAGAGCGGGCAGTCGTATCATTTGCCGGCGCGCTCCTTGGCCTTGATGATGCCGGGTTCGTCGTCGGCAATGATGGGGGGGAAGCCGTTGAAACGGCGCCAGAGTTCCCAGCCGAGGGGCACGACGCGGAGCAGGACCCAGGCTTTGGCCTGGACGCCCTGGCGGAGGTAGTTGGCGGAGGGCCAGGGGTCGTCGTCGGGGTCGGGGACGACGAGGATGCGGAACCGGCCAGCGCGGGTATCGGTGGCGTCAACGAGTTGGACGCGGCCGCCGAAGGTGCCGACGGCGACGGAGGGCCAGCCGACGAACTGGATGGCGGGCCAGCCATTGAACATGAGGCGGACGGGGTCGCCGGGGTGGACGAGGGGCATATCGACGCCATCGAGCCAGACCTCGACGGTGGGGGTGTAGGCGTCGGGAACGAAGGTGGCGACGGGGTCGCCGGATTTCATCAGTTCGGAGTCGGGCTGGGCGAGGAGGCGGAGGATGGTGCCATCGCGGGGGGCGGTGATTTTCTGGGTGGACTGACGGGCGATGCGGGAGTCGGTGCGCTGGAGTTCGGCGCCGATGCTGGCGGCTTCGGCGCGGGCGGAGTTGAGATTGGCGCGTTGGGATTCGATGGAGGCCTGGGCGTCATTGGTGATCCGGCGGAGGTCGTCCTCGGCGGCGAGGCGTTCATTGCGGGCGGCGCTGAGGGCGGCTTCGGCCTGGAGGACCATGGCCTGAGCGGTATTGAACTCCTGGCGGGCGAGTTCGACGTCGCGAAGGGCGGAGAGGCCGCGATCGAAGGATTTCTGGCGCAGGTCGAGGTTAAAGGTGGCGAATTTGAGGCGCTCCTTGGCGGCGGTGATGGACTGTTCGGCCTGACGGACGCGATCGGCGGTGACCTGGACGCGGGAGGTGGCGGCGGCGATGGCGTTTTCGCGGGATTCGACGAGGCGGGCGATCTGATCGGAGATGGACCCGGCGCGGGCGACGACGTTGTTCTGGCGGTCGACGAGGAGGAGGCGTTCGTTCTGGATGCGGGTGAGAATTTCGGGGTCGTTGTCCTGGATTTCGACGATGAGGTCGCCTTTCTGGACTTTGGAACCTTCGGTGACATGCCAGAGCAGGACGCGGCCCTCGACGGGGGAGGAGATGGTTTGGGTACGCTCGACCGGCGTGAGGGCACTGACTTCACCGTTACCGGAGACGGACTGCTGCCAGGGGGTGAAGATGAGGGCAACGGCGGTGGTGATGAGCAGGACGGCGAGGATCTGGGCAAGGACGCGGGCGTTCTGGGCAGAGCCGACAAGGTCGAGGGCGGGCAGACTGGAGCGGAGGACGCCCGGGGGGGCGGGTGGCCGGCTGACGGCTGGATCCTGCTGGGTTGAGGTGGTGACCGAAGTGGGCATGGTGAATGTATCCTTGATCGATCAGGAGCCGAGGGGCCGGACCTGGCGTCCGGCGAGTTCGAAGACGCTGTCGCAGCGGCCGAGGATTTCGGGGCTTTGGCTGGTGACGATGAGGGTCCAGGGCCGGGTGCGGTCGAAGAGGCGGTTGTAGAGTTCCTCGCGCATGGGGAGGTCGTCGAGGTGGTCGAGGCACTCGTCGAGGATGAGAAGGCGAGGTTGCCGGAGGAGAGCACGGGCGATTTCGAGTTGGACGCGCTGGCCGGGGGAGAGAGGCTGGCCGCCGGTGGAGAGATGGGTCTGGACGCCGTGAGGGAAGGCGAGGATGTCGGACAGGAGGCCGACTTCGGCGAGGGCTTCGCGGGCCTGGAGGCTGTCGAGTTCGTGTTCGAGGCCGAGGCGGAGGTTATCGAGGATGCTGCCGTCGAAGATTTCGGGTTGGCGGACGATGGCGATGTGGGCGCGGAGGTCGGCGAGGCGGACGTCGCGATAGTCGCGGCCGTCGATTTCGAGGAAGCCGTCGGCGGGTTCGCGGAGGGCGTAGATGAGATCGAGGAGGGTGCTCTTGCCGGAGCCGGTGGGGCCGACGACGCCGACGCGGGCGCCGGCGGGGATGTCCCAGTTGACGGCTTCGAGGAGGCGTTTTTTCTCGTCAAAGCCCATGGAGACCTGGTGAACGCGGAGGCTGGCTCCGAGGTTGGGCCGGGGGAGGGGTTCGCCGGTGGTCCGTTCGGTGGGGAGGTCTTCGAGGTAGCCGAGTTTGTCGATGGCGGCCATCAGGTCATAGAAGGTTTCGAGGTGCTTGCCGAACTTGGTGAAGCCGCTGACGACGAGGGCGACGACGATCTCGGCGGCGACGAGCTGGCCGAGGGTCAACTGGCGGTTGATGACGAGCCAGCCGCCACCGCCGAGGAGGATGGAGAAAGCGAGGGCCTGGACGGTGTACATGCCGAGGACCTGGCGAAGAAGAATGCGGAAATGCTTGGCGCGGTAGGTGAGATAGGTAACGACGAGGCCGTTGGTTTTCTCCATGCCGAAGATGGAGCCGGCGCGGGTTTTGAAGGCGAGTTGATGGCGGGCGATTTCCTCGAGCCAGGCGACGACGGCGTACTTGGCCTTGGACTCGCGAACGGCCGTGGGGATGGCTCCGGCGCTCATCGGGAACAGGACGAACGCGATGAACAGGATGAGCACTACGTCAAAGACGAGGAGGAACGGATGATAAATGGCCAACAGGGCCATGCCGATGAGGGTCTGGAAGGCGACCGAGAGGCCGTCAACGAGGAGAGTGGAAGCGGCTTTCTGGACAGTGACGACGTCGAGGAAGCGATTGACGAGTTCGGGACCGTGGAAGCGGTCGAAGGCTTCGGGGCGGACTTCGACAAGGCGGAGGGTGGAATCGCCGGCGATGCGGACGAAGATGCGCCGTTGCATGACTTCGACGACCCAGAGGCGGTAGGCGTTCATCACGGTGTTGAACATGAGGGCGATGAACACGAGGATGGTGAGGGCGACGAGCGGCTGGACGAGAGTGCCGAAAGCGATGGTATTGACCATGGCCTGGGTGGCGACGGGAAGGACGAGAGAGACGAGGCCGATGGCGAGAGAATAGACGACCACGATCCACATGTCCGAGGATTCGGGGGAGATGAAGTTGCGGAGGCGGGTCCAGGGATGGATGTTGTGCCAGCTATGGGGTTGATTGGCAGGAGAAGCGGCCGGCGCGGGGAGGCCAGGGGCGGCGCCGTTGCCGGAGTGGTGCTTCGAGTGGTCGCTATGGTGGTTCAAGCAGATACCCGTCAGTCCAAAAAAATCGTTTCCGGCCGGTGGAGTTGACCTTCCGCGAGACGGCGGAAGGGGAGCCCGGGCGGCGGAGGCCGGGCACACCACGCGTCAGGCTTTACAGATGCGCGGGGGGCGGCCGTGGTTACTTCTATTTATTCATACATCCAAATATTTGCGTTTTCAAGAAGTATAACTCATACTGGAAATTCAGGACATCACCCCGGGGAGGAAAGTTCGGATGCCAGGACGTGCGATTGTGGCGAAGGAGTTGGCTGGGCTCTTGAGCGCGCTGGCGCATCCGCACCGGTTGCGGATCATCGAGGAGTTGGGGCGCGGCGAAATGGACGTAAACTCGCTGCAGCAGGAGTTGGGGATCAGTCACTCTGGGGTTTCGCAGAATCTGGCGATACTGCGGGCGCACCGTCTGGTGGTGGAGCGGCGGGAGGGACGGCACGTGATTTACCGGTTGGCGCATCCGGGTCTGGCGGGGTGGCTGTTGGGTGGGTTGGACTTTCTGGAGCGCGAGATTTCGGCGGGGGCTCATTTGCGGGACGTGCTGGAGACAGTACGAAGCCACTGGCAGAAGGGTGCGGGGGAGGGATGAGCCTTTAGGCCCTGGGGCGGCATCCAATCGGAGGTGATGGAAAAACATCTTGACCGGCCCGGGCTCGGACTCCTTGTGTTGCGGGTGATAGCGGCCTCTTTCATGTTGACGCACGGATGGCCGAAACTCCAGAAGATTTTCGCGGGGGACTGGACGTTCGCCGATCCGGTGGGGCTGGGGGAGGCTCCGAGTCTTCTGCTGGCGGCGCTGGCGGAGTTTGGGGGAAGCGTGCTGGTATTGGTGGGGTGGAAGGCGAGGCTGGCGGCGATTCCGGTGGTGATCACGATGCTGGTGGCGGGGATTCTGGTGCACGCGAACGATCCGTGGGCGAAGAAGGAACTGGCGTTATTGTACGGAGCGTGTTTTGCGGCGGTGGTGTTTTTGGGGGCGGGGCGGTATTCGGTGGACGGGTGGCGCGGAGGCGCGGGCGAGACGGACGGCCGGGTGGCGGGATAAACTGGACGCGATGCCGCTGACGATAGGTTTGAGAGAGTTGGGGGATGTGACGGTGCTGGAGTGCGAGGGGGATCTGCGTCTGGGGGAGACGAGTTCCACATTCCGGAACACGTTCAGGGAGACGTTGAAGGGCGGGGCGAAGAAGGTGGTGATCGATCTGGCGGGGGTGGGTTATCTGGATTCGACGGGGATTGGGGAACTGGTGGGGGCGCACAGCGCGGCGGGGGCGGCAGGGGCACGGATCAAGCTGGCGCGATTGCCGGAGAAGGTGCAGAATCTGTTGCGGCTGACGCGGCTGTCGACGGTATTTCAGATTCACGGGGAGGTGGAGGAGGCGGCGGGAGCGTTTTAGATTTGTTCTGGGGCTAAGGGGACATTGTGGATATCGTTGGGGTGACGCGGGGGTTGGACGCGGCGATGGTGGAGGCGGCGTACCGCGCCGGGCGGTTTCCGATGGCGACGGGGCGGGTGATCACGTGGCACGAGCCTCCGGTGCGGGCGGTGATTCCGGTGGACGGATTCCGGGTGTCGTCGTCATTGCGGCGGACGCTGCGGCAGGGGCGGTTCCGGGTGAGTTATAACGAGGATTTTGTGGGGGTGATGCGGGGGTGCGCGGCGCGGGCTGAGACATGGATTGACGCGCGGATATTGCGGGTGTATTGGGAATTGCACCGGCAGGGGAAGGCACATTCGGTGGAAATCTGGGTAAATGGGGGATTGGCGGGCGGGGTGTATGGGGTGGCGTTGGGGGGCGCTTTTTTCGCGGAATCGAAGTTTCACCGGGTGCGTGACATGTCGAAAGTGGCATTATTCATGCTGGTGGAGCGGCTGCGGGAGCGGGGATTTCAATTGCTGGACGTGCAGTATTTGACGGAGCACCTGGAGAGTCTGGGGGCGGTGGAGATTGGGCGGGTGGAGTATCGGGAACGGCTGGCAGCGGCATTGAAGGTGGAGGCGCGCTTCGATTAATTACCAGGCAACGTAATAGCCGTCGCGCCGTTCGACGCGGAGGGGGACGCCGAATAAATCGCGAAGGGTGGCTTCGGTGAGGATTTCGTTTTTGGGTCCATCGCGGAAAATGCGGCCGTCGCGAAGGCAAATGACGCGATCAATTTCGGGAATAATATCGGGGAGGTGGTGGGTGACGAGGAGGATGCCGAGTCCGGCGGCGGCGAGTTTGCGGGTGGTGTCGCGAAGTTCGGACTGGGCGCGGAGGTCGAGGGAGTTGGAGGGTTCGTCGAGGACGAGGGCTTTGGGGTCGTGGACGAGGGCGCGGGCGATGACGGCGCGGCGGACTTCGCCGGAGGACATTTCGTTGACGGGGCGATCGGCGAGGCGGGTGATGTCGAGGAGGTCCATCAATTCATCGGCGCGGGCGTGCATTTCGGGGGTGACGTGGTGGTTGGGCCAGATGCCGATGGAGGAGAAGAAGCCGGAGAGGACGGTTTCGCGGACGGAGTAGGGCTGGGTGCACTGGGTGGCGAGGTCGTTGGTGACGATGCCGAGGAGGGGGCGGAGGTCGAAGACGTTCCAGGTATCGCGGCCGAGGATGCGGACTTCGCAGGCGGGCGGGGGATAGCGGGGGTAGAGTTCGCGGGTGACGGCCTGGATGAAGGTGGATTTGCCGCTGCCGTTGGGGCCAAGGATGGCGACATGTTCGCCGAGGGCGATGGAGAGGGAGACGTTTTCGAGGCCGGGGCGCGTGCCGCGGAAGATGGTGACGTTGCGGAGTTCGAGGAGCGGGGTGGACATGGGCAAACCTTCAGGGTAGCGCGGGATTCAGGGAACCGGCGAGGGGGCGGGGGCGTTAGTCTATAGTGACGGACGAGGGCCATGGACATACTGAACCTGTTGGGGACGACGCTGGGGCTGGGATTGGCGGCGGGTTTGCGTCTGTACGCGACGGTGCTGGCGCTGGGGGTGGCATTGCGGATGGAGTGGTTGACGCTGCCGTCGGAGCTGGCGCCGCTCCAGGTTCTGGCGCATCCGGCGGTGCTGGCGGTGGCGGGGGTGATGTATGTGATGGAGTTCGTGACGGACAAGGTGCCGTGGCTGGACAGCGCGTGGGACGCGGCGCACACGGTGATCCGGCCGTTGGGGGCGGCGGGACTGGCCTTGACGGCGTTCGGGCAGATGGACCCGGCGGCGCGAGTGGGGCTGGCGCTGTTGTGCGGTGGGGTGGCGTTGAGCAGTCACGCGACGAAGGCGGCGACGCGGCTGGCGGTGAACCAGAGTCCGGAGCCGGTGTCGAACGCGGGGTTGAGTTTGTTGGGAGACGCGGCGGTGCCGGCGTTCGTGTGGTTCACGATGGAGCACCCGGTGTTGACGCTGGTGGTGAGCGTGGTGGTACTGGTGGTGTTTTTCTGGATTTTGACGCGGATTGTGAAGCTATTGCGGAGCGGGTGGGCGGCATTGCGGCGGCGGTGGAGCACGGCTTGAGGGGCGGGCTGTGATACTTCTGTTTTGATGCGTTTATTTTTGACTGGTCTCTTTCTTCTCTTCCCCGTTGCGATGGCGGCGGTGGATTTTTCGCGGGCGGTGGTGGTGACACGGGGGGTGGCGGCGCCGGTGGTGGAGCAGACGGCGGCGCGGGTGCTGGTGGAGGAAGTGAAGAAGCGGACGGGGATTGAGTTGCCGGTGACGGCGGAATGGCCGGCGGGGAAGGCGGTGATCGCGATCAGCGGCGGGGCGAAGCCACCGGCGCCGCCACCCCCCGTGTCACCACCACCGCCCGCGAAAAATCAACCGCCGCCATCGCAACGGGGAAGAGAAGAAAGAGAC
>ERZ761609.1698-NODE-1698-length-18216-cov-13.268542_pt1 | contig 18216 bp, 21 predicted proteins | sample MGYA00511163_ERZ761609 | MGnify/ENA primary metagenome ERZ761609 (study PRJEB28899, sample SAMN02445070) | bioreactor sludge metagenome | biome: EBPR sludge | place: Australia: Brisbane, Thorneside Wastewater Treatment Plant | collected 2011-12-16 ... | reverse complement strand
CCGATGATCAACGCTCAATCGCCTTGAGCGAGCGGTTCATGAAATATCCGGGCTAAACCGCAATGCGATCTCTGAGGCCATGAGCGTCAGCGGCCTGTCGCTCGAAGACCTTGAGCTTACCGGCCTGCCACCTGCCGAGGCCATGACCGCGTTTCGCGACTGGATCGCGCGAGCAACGCAAGATGGAACGAGGGCAGTGTTCGTCGGACTGAATACCCCATTCGATTGGGGATTCGTCAACTACTACTTCCATCGCTTCTTGGGTGAGAACCCCTTCGGATTCACCGCGCTCGACATCAAGGCGCTCTACATGGGTGCCACGGGCTGCACCTGGGACCAGACGGGGTCGAGCAAGATGGCAAAGCGACTGAGTCCGAGGCGGACGGGCACGCACGATGCGCTTGAGGATGCCCTGTATCAAGCTGAACTCTTCCGCCTGACCCGCCGTATCTCGGGCCGTTAGTCGCGGCCCCGCTCGGCCCAACATGCTTCCGGGCAGAGTGCGTCCGGAGGACGGTCTGTCAAGACCGGCGCTGGGCGGCAAGGCCGCGATGGAATGCCTGCACATCTTCCGTGAGGAAACTGGAGAAGCGCCGAGCATTCTGTCGGATCGACTCGTGCGGCGAGTTTCTAGCCCGTTCCGACCAATGCGCGATTCCTCCGGCATAGGCGTTGCTCGTGAATGCAACCGCGTTCGCGGTGTTCGGACGAATCGTGCATATTTCGGACCGTCCTGGACACTCGTTTCGGTCCGAGCTGGACACGCAAGACGGCTCGACTTCGACACCGTGCTCGGCCGAAGTGGACAGCTACGCTTCGGCCACCTGGACGATGCTGGGCCGCCGAGCAGGCGTGATGTCGTCAAATTCAAGGCCTGCCTGCTCGTAGGACGGCCGGCCCGGAGAGGCTCAAACCTGATCTAAGCGGCGTCGCACTGCAGAAATCAGCGGCGGGATAGCGGACTTCGGAAACGGAGCGACGCTGCTGACGTTGATCTCGCACAGCACGTAACGCTCTACATCGCTGGCTTGGGATTCGCCGAGCATGAAGGTAAGCGTCCGGCGATCCCGTCTTGACGACGGGCGCAGTGCTCAAGCTGCTGGTTTGGGCTGCCAGCGGTGGGGCAGCAGCTCGGCGATGCGACTGGCCGGCTGCGTTGGCAACCGCTCGAGCACAGCCCGCAGGTAGACGTAGGGCTCGTGGCCATTGAGCCGCGCCGAGTGCACCAGACTCATGACCGCCGCCGCTCGCTTGCCCGCGCGCAGGCTGCCGGCGAACAGCCAGTTGTTTCGTCCGATGGCAATCGGGCGGATCTGCTTCTCGACCCAGTTGTTTTCGATGGGCAGTTCACCATCGTCGATGTAGCGCGTCAGCGCCGCCCACCGTTTGAAGCTGTAGCCGACGGCCTTGGCCAGTGGCCCTCCGGCACCCTCTGACGGATCTGGAGCAGCCACTCGCGCAACGCGTCGGCCACAGGTCGTGACCGTCGTCACCTGAACCTGCTGCATCGAATGACGCAGGTACGCCAAAACCTCTGCGTGGTATCTGCGGTTGAACCGCTCGACGAAGGCGTTCTCGTGGGTCTTGTCGGCCTTGTTCCGAACCGCGTGCCCGTTGCCGGGTAAGCGTCCGGCGAACCCATCTTGACGACAGGAGCAGTACTCAGGTCGATGCGTTTGGTCGCCAGCTATGAGGCAGCAGTTCGGCGATGCGGCTGGCCGGCTGCGTAGGCAAGCGCTCGAGCACATCTCGCAGATACGCGTAGGGCTCGTGGCCATTGAGCCGCGCCGAGTGCACCAGACTCATGATGGCCGCGGCTCGCTTGCCCGCACGCAGGCTGCCGGCGAACAGCCAGTTGTTTCGTCCGATGGCAATCGGGCGGATCTGGTTCTCGACCCAGTTGTTGTCGATGGGCAGCTCACCATCGTCGATGTAGCGCGTCAGCGCCGCCCAGCGGTTGAGGCTGTAGCCGATGGCCTTGGCAGTGGCCGATCCCTCCGGCACCTTCTGACGAGTCTGGCGCAGCCACTGATGCAACGCATCGACCACATGACGTGACCGTCGTCGCCTGACCTCACAGCGCTGCTGTGGGTCGCAGTCAGCCACCTCGCGCTCCACCTCGTACAGCCGAGCGAAGAACTTCAATGCCTGCTCGCCGACCTGGCTCTGGTGGTTCGCCCACAGCTCGTGGAACTTGCGTCGTGCGTGCGCCATGCAGCCCACCTCGGTCACCCCGAGTTCGAAGCAGGCCTTGTAGCCGCTGAAGTCATCGGTGACGAGCTTGCCCTGCCAGCCCGGGTTCTGCTGCGTACCGGGCAACCCCAGGAAGTCGCGCACATGCTGGCCACCCCGGCTGTCGGCGAAGTCGAAGACGACGGCCTTGAGCGGGTTGAACTGCGTCGTGCAGTAGCTCCACAGGTACGCCCGGTGCGTCTTGCCATCTCTGAGGTGCGCCGGCTTGAGCATCGCCACAGGCGTCTCATCCGCGTGCAGCACATCGTGGCTTCGCATCTCGGCGGCCAGTGCGTCCACCAGCGGCTGCAGCTGCACACCACACTCGCCGACCCACTGCGCCAGTGTCGAGCGTGCGATCGCGTGGCCTGCTCGCTCGAAGATGGCTTCCTGCCGGTACAGCGGCAGGTGATCCAGGTACTTGGCCACCAGCACCTGGGCCAGCAGTCCGGTGGTCGGCAGGCCCTTGTCGATGATGTGTGGCGCGACCGGCGCTTGCACGAGCTTCTCGCAGCAGGCGCAGGCCCACTTGCCGCGCACATGCCGCTCGACGGTGAACACGCCCGGCTCGTAGTCCAGCTTTTCGGCCACGTCTTCGCCGATGCGCTGCATGGGGGTTCCACAGCCGCAGGTGGTGCTCTCGGGCTCGTGGCGGACCTCGCGGCGAGGCAGGTGCGGTGGCAGCGTCTGGCGCTTGGGGCGCTTCTTCTCGCCAGCCGGCTGGGTGGCGAGAAGAAGCGCCTCGATCTCGGCAGCAACCGCCGCCAGGTCCATGTCCAGGGTCTCTTCGAGCAGGCTCTTCTGCTGGCCCGTGTACGCCTCGCTCTGGGCCGCGAACTTCAGCCGCTTGAGCACGGCGTTCTCGTGCGTGAGCTTGTCGATGGTCGCCTGCTTGAAGTGAACTTCCTTGGCCAGCGCGCGCACTGCGTTGCGCAGTTGCTCGGTGTCCAGTGAGTCCAGGGTTTGCAGGTCGATCACGGGGTGTGATCCTGCCAGCCACGCGCCGTGCTGACATCGGGAGCAGCCGCAATTGCGCTACAGCAGCGTGATCACGCCAGCTTCGCCGATGCGCTGCCAGGGCAGGCCAAGCACGAGTGCGTCGAGCTGCGCGTGCGTGAGCGTCAATGTGCCGGTCACGTCCCTGGGCCAAGTGAACTTGCCGCTGTTCAGGCGCCTGGCGGCCAGCCAGACGCCGATGCCGTCATGCACGAGCACCTTCATGCGATTGGCCCGCCGGTTGGCGAAGAGGTAGGCGTGGTGCGGCCGGGCGGCGCCGAAGACGTTGACCACCTTGGTCAGCGCCGTCTCGGTGCCGGCGCGCATGTCCAGGGGCTCAACCGCCAGCCACACGGCGTCGATGCGGATCACCGCAGCAGCTCACGGGTCCAGGCGGCCAGGTCTGCTGCGGCACCCTTCGGCCAGACGACCTTGATCGTCAACGCGCCTCGGCGCAGCTCGACCTCGATGCGCTCATCAGGGGTGCGAGCCTCGGGTGGCGAGGCCGGTTCAACAGCGACCGGCACGAACTCGCGCTGCACCAGACCCGTCGACAGGTCGCGCTGGCGAGCCAGCTTGCGCCAGCCGTGCACGATGTTGGCGTTGATGCCGTGTGCCATGGCCACCTTCGCCACTGACGCACCGAGTACTTCGCACTCGGCCAGGATCTCTGTAAGCAGCCAGGGAACACATGTTGACCGATGTAGAGCGTTCGGTCAGATGGCCGGGACCCAGTGATGAGGCAGCAATTCGCCGATGTCGCGGGCCCGCTGTGTCGGGAGCCGTTGCAGGACGTCCTTCAGATAGGCGTACGGGTCATGCCCGTTGAGCTTGGCTGACTGGATCAGGCTCATGATGGCCGCGGCACGCTGCCCAGCGAGCAGTGTCCCGGCGAACAGCCAGTTCTTGCGTCCCGTTGCCCAGGGACGGATTTGCTGCTCGTCATGGTTGTTGTCGATCGGCAGCGCCGGGTCGTTCAGGTAGCGCGTGAGCGCCGCCCAGCGGTTGAGGCTGTAGTCGATGGCCTTGGCCGTGGCGGTGCCGTCCGTGATCTTGCCGCGCTGCGCGAGGAGCCAGTCGTGCAGCGCCTTGGCAATGGGCGCTGCGCGCGTTCGTCGCTCGTGCAGCCGCCGCTGCGCACTGAGCAGCTTCACCTCGCGCTCGACCCCGTACAACTGGCCGATGAGCTCGATGGCGGCCGCCGCGATGGTGCTCTTGTTGGCCTGGTGCAGCTCGACGAACTTGCGCCGCGCATGCGCCATGCAGCCGGCCTCGGTCACACCCAGCGCGAAGCTGGCCTTGTAGCCGCTGTAGTCGTCGCACACCAGACTGCCGCGCCAGTCACCGAGGAAGGCCCGGGCGTGTTCACCCGCTCTGGACTCGGTGAAGTCATAGACGACGGCGCGCAAGGGCTCGAACGCACCGGCCGCATAGGCCCACAGGTAGGCACGATGTGTCTTGCCGCTGCCAGGAGACAACATGGCCACCGGCGTCTCGTCCGCATGCACGACTGGGCAGGCCAGGAGGTGCGCCTTCAGCGCATCGACCAGCGGCTGCAGGCGCAGGCCGCAGATGCCGAGCCAGGCGCCCAGGGTCGAGCGCGGCAGCGCAACGCCGGCGCGGCCGAAGATGGCTTCCTGCCGGTACAGCGGCAGGTGGTCGGCGTACTTGGCGACCAGCACCTGCGCCAGTAGCCCGGCAGTGGGCAGCCCCTTGTCGATGATCTCGGCCGGGACCGGCGCCTGGCTCAGCGTGCGGCACTGTGCGCAGGCCCACTTGCCGCGGATGTGGCGCTCGACGGTGAACACGCCTGGTGTGTAGTCCAGCTTCTCGCTGACGTCCTCGCCGATGCGCTTGAGCGCACAGCCGCAGGCGCAGGTGGTGTTCTCGGGCTCATGGTGGCGATCCACGCGGGGCAGATTCGCCGGCAAGGCTGCGCGCTTAGGCGCCGCACCAGGCGATGCCGGCGGCTTCTTCTTGCCCAGCAGTTCTTGAAGCTGCGCCTCGGCCGCGGCAATGTCGGCGTCAACGGCTTCGTCGAACAGCGCGCGTTGTTCGCCATCGAGCTGCTCGCTCTTCTTGCCGAACTTCAGGCGCCGCAGTTGGGCGATCTCGAACGAGAGCTTCTCCAGCTTCACGTCGCGCCGGTCGATCTCCTGGCGGTCGTGCTCGATGCGGCGAAGCAGCTTGGCGCCGACCTCGCCAAGACCCGCCGCCTCCAGGGCGGCGAGTTCCTCGGCAGAGATGGGTGGGTCTGCAAGCATGGCAGGCCAGTGTGCACAGCGCCAGGCATGCTGACCATCGGCGCACGCACCAATTGCCTTGGCCTCAGGTCAGGCCAATCACGCCAGCCTCGCCGATGCGCTGCCACGGCAGGCCCAGCACCAGGGCGTCAAGCTGCTCGCGGGTCAGGGACTGCGGCGCACCGCAGCCGCCAGGCCAGATGAAGCGGCCCTGATGCAGCCGGCGCGCGGCCAGCCAGATGCCGATGCCGTCGTGCACCAGCACCTTCAGCCGGGTGGAGCGCTTGTTGGCAAAGACATAGGCGTGGTGCGGGCGGGCCAAGCCGAAGACCTGCACCACCCGCGCCAGCGTCGTGTCGGTGCCAGCACGCATGTCCAGCGGCTGGGTGCACAGCCAAACCGCGTCCACACGGATCATCGAAGCCAGTCCCTCAGCCACGCGGCGCAGTCCCGGGCTGCAGCGGCAGGCCAGACCAACTTGATGACCGTGCCGGCGCGCTGCAGTTCGATGCGAATCTCGCCGTCCACCGTCGGCGCTGGCAACGCCAATGGGATGAAGGTCGGCGGCGGCATCGCCGGCGACTCGGGCTCAGGGGGCACGCTCACTGGCGGCGCCTTGATGTTGTGCTCGGCGTCGATGACCCACTTGCGCAGCATGTTGGCGTTCAGACTGTGCGCCAAGGCGACCGCAGCGATGGAAACGCCGGGCTTAAGGCACTCTCCGATGACCGCCGCCTTGAACTCTGCCGTATGCCGCCGCCGACGCCGCCGGCCCATCAGATCGACCCCATAAGTGTTCACGTGTCCGCCTCCTTCTAAGAGGACAGATGTTCACTACCGAGGCACCGTCAGATCAACATGTGTTGCCTGGCCGCTTACGGATCTCTGCCTTCAGCTGTGGGCTGTATCGCCTGCGTCTACGACTCTGCTCTGTTCCCATCGTGTCCAGCTATTTGCTTCGTGGACATGATCGTTACCGTCGTGGATTCCAATCTCAAGATGGGTTTGCCGGACGCTTACGCATGAAGTCGCAATCCCAAAGGAAAGGCAATTGCTCTCGCGAGAGTCCCACACGCGCACAAAGCAGCTCGATCCACTCAGTCTCTAGGTGCTCCTTCAGACCCCGAAACTGAAGAAGATCTGCAGCGTGGTACAGCCTTGGGCCGGGCTGCGGCGCTGGCTCTTCAAGGGTACCGGGGTAGAGAGCATTGACCGACTGGAGTCCGAAGCCCTCCACCCGGTTCTCGACCAGGTAGGCCCGCACCATGCCGTCCACCAATCGCGGCTGCCAGGCCTGGTCGATCATGTGGCCCCCATGCTCTGGCTCGAAGTACGGAGCCAATGTCGCCAGAAGCGTCGGAAGATCCATCAGCTCCTCGATGCTTCCGCGTTGTGCTTGCCGAACCCTGAGACAGAGAGGACCGGTAACGAGATCAGCCTTTTCGACGCGCCACACCCCGATCCCGCTGTGGCCGCGGTACTGCTTGAGCACCCGCGGGCCTGCACGTAGCCTCTCCGGTAATTCCTTTGCGAGCTGATCAAGACTCTCGACTCGGTAGACGTCGCTGCCGAAGGGTAGATCGCGGGTGTGGAAAAGGATGTCCTTGGTCCCCAACTTGAGGATGGTGTCCGGGTGCGCACTGACGACAACACCAGAGTCGGCGACTCGCCGAAGCATGGCATCCAAGCAGTCCCTCCGTCTGCCGCCTTCGATGGGGTTGCACCAAACCAGTACAACGCGACAGCTGCGCAACTGCGCTTCCACTTCTTCGGCGAAGTCGTCGTTGTATACGGCAGGCACAGCCGTTACACCCGCGTGCGCGAAAGCTTGAAACAAGGCGGCAAACCGGCTCTCAGCCGGATCGGCGCGATCCCGCATGGAGCGATCGCCTGGGTACAGAAGCGCGACGGAGGGTGTAGGCAAGTTCAGCTCCAAAAGCGAGCGAGATCCGATTCAGTCGCAACTATCCAGTCAGCGCCGGTCACCGAAATGAGCGTGCGCTGGGCGCCGCCAGACTGAGGACCAACGGCGTATGAATTTCCCATGTAGTCTGGTTGAAGATGCCGCGGACTGTTGCTCTCACGGACGCGCGTTCCCGTAAGTGAAATCGTCGAACGCCGTGACGCTGTCAGCCTTCGTCCAGACACCGACCGCTCCAGAGCCGGTGATGCGGTCGTCATCGAGTTCAATGCAGCGTTTCCCGTTCAGGGACACCGCGATCCGCGTCCCGGCGAACTCGACTCTTAACGTATGCCAGGTGCCCAGGCGCACCGGTGCATCGACGTACTTCAGTGTCTTGCGGCTACCGCCTTCTGTGTAGTAAAGCGAGATATTGTTTTCCAGGGCGTTGGCACGTGCAACGTAGTATTTGTCGCCGCCTTTCCAGCGCCACACGACGCCGCCAGCCTGGTCCTGCCGGCCAGAGATCGCCTTGAACTTCACTTTGACGAAGCCGTCTGCCACTGCAGTGCCACTCTTGATGCACCAGGGAAAGGCGCCGCGGCCGCTTTGCATCAGTACGTTGGCCTTGCTCGGAGCGCTGGGGTCTGCGGTGACGGCCCAACGCGCGCTGCCACTGCCGGTGACGCCACAAGACCAATCTACTGGTGCGGAGCCGATGGCGTCATTGTCGAAATTGATTCCCAACGCCATGACTGGCGTTGTCAAAAGTGAAGCTGCCAAAACTGCTGGAGCGTATTTCATACAGTCCTTGTGTCATTCAGACGGAACAGGAGGGCCTCGACCAGCGATAACGGGCTTTTCCCGTCCTGTCGACTTGTAATGTCGAGATCGTTACATGATGGTATGATCATGACATGTCTTCGTCTGTTCTGCCGCCATGGCTGCTTCTGATCGTTTCTTTACCGACGTCGAGCGCCACCGCCCGGACACGGATCTGGCGGGCATTGAAGTCGCTAGGCTGTATGGCCTTAAGGGACGGGGCGTATCTGCTGCCCACTGGGGAAGAACGCGAGCCGGCATTGCGGGAACTGGCCGAGGAGTGCCTGCGCGAGGGCGGCTCAGCATGGCTGATGTACGTGCAGCCGCAGTCCGCCGAAGAAGCAGCGGCCTACCGGCAGCTCTTCGACCGCAGCAACGATTACGCCGAGCTGCAAAGGTCGTGGAAAGAGGCTACCCGCAAGCTCAGCGGGACGGGCCGGCCCGAAGTCGCTCGCCTGCAGCGCAGGCTGCAGCGCGATCTCGACCTCGTGCGGGCGATCGATTTCTTCCCCGGCGAAGCGAGCCTGGAGGCCGAGGCGACTTGGGTGGAGTTCACCCGACGCATCGAGCGAGTTTTATCGCCGGATGAGCCGCACGAGATCGCAGGCACCATTGCCAGGCTGGATCGGAGCGAATATCAGGGCCGGACGTGGGCTACGCGACGGCGGCCCTGGGTGGACCGAATTGCCAGCGCCTGGTTGATCCGCCGTTTCATCGACCAAGAGGCGAGCTTTCGATGGCTGGCCCAGCCGTCGGATTGCCCAGAGAGCGCGCTCGGTTTCGATTTCGACGGCGCCGCATTCACGCACGTCGGCGAGCGCGTGACGTTTGAGACGCTGATGGCCAGCTTCGCCCTGGAACAGGATCTGGCGCTCATGCGCATCGCAGCGCTCGTGCACCTGCTCGACGTGGGCGGCGAACCGGTCGTCGAGGCTGCGGGCTTCGAGGCGGTCTTGGCCGGTGCGCACCAACGCCTGAGCGACGACGACGAGCTGCTTGCCGAGGTCAGCAAAGTGCTCGACTCTCTCTACGCGCACTTCGAGCACGAGGGCCGTCGCCCAGGATGACCTGAACGCTCTCACCACCTCCGACACATAGACGCCCTTCGCGCCAATTTTCGCCAAAACAGAGATGAACCCGATTTCGACTTCAGAACCGAATCCGACGCTCAAGCAGCAGGACGGCCCAATCACCGCTGATGCCGCCGGCCGGGAGGCTGTGCCTCCCCCACTGACGTACCTTCAGCTCTTCTTGCGTTTCCTTAAATTCGGCTTCCTCGCCTGGGGTGGGCCGGTGGCGCAGGTCGCCATGCTGCGGCGAGAACTGGTCAACGAGGAACGGTGGATTTCGAGCGAACGCTTCAATCGGTTGCTAGCCGTGATGCAGGTGCTGCCCGGGCCCGAGGCGCACGAGCTGTGCGTGCATCTGGGCATGCGGGCGAAGGGGCGGCTGGGCGGCGTCCTTGCCGGTCTGGCATTCATGCTCCCGGGTTTCCTGCTGATGTTGGCGCTGTCATGGCTCTACTTCCGAATGGACATCGCCGGCACGGCGCTGGGCGCCGCCTTCCTCGGGGTGCAGGCCGCAGTGATTGCCCTCATCGTGCGGGCTGTGCACCGCATCGGCGAGCACATCCTGGTGGACCGCTGGCTGTGGGCCGTTGCGATCGTGGCGGCATTGGCATCCGCAGCCGGCGTTCCTTTCTGGATCACCCTGCCTGCGGCCGGCGTTGTCTACGCCCTGTTGATGCTCAAACGTGGCGGGCTCGCCCTGCTGGTCGCCGCCAGCGCGCTTGCAGTGGCCGCGGCGATGGCCCTGTGGGTTCCGCGCGCGCAGCCGGTGGTTGAGACGATTGCCCAGGGCCAGGCTTCGCTGTTGCTCATCTTCATCGCCGGATTGAAAGGAGGCCTGCTCACCTTCGGTGGCGCCTACACCGCGATCCCGTTCATCCGCAATGACGCGGTCGGTCGCGGCTGGATCACCGATGGCCAGTTTCTTGATGGCCTGGCGTTGTCCGGGGTGCTGCCTGCGCCGCTCATCATTTTCGCCACTTTCGTGGGCTACGTTGCCGGCGGGCCGCTGGGGGCGCTTGTCATGACTGCCGGCGTCTTTCTTCCGGCATTCGCCTTTTCGCTGATCTTCTACGACCGGCTCGAAGCAGTGCTTGAGGTCAAGGAAATGCATGCCTTCCTTGACGGCGTCGCCGCCGGGGTGGTCGGCCTGATCGCTGCGACTACGGTCGACCTGGCCCTTGTCACCGCCGCGCGGGTGCCCTCGCTGGCGGTGGCAGCGTCGATCTTCGTCGTGGCCCTAGCGTTCCTGTATGCCTGGAAGAACAAGCTCAACATCGCGGTGGCGATCGTAGGCGCAGGGGTGGCGGGCTGGCTGTTCATGCCGAGCCCTTGACGGTCCAGGATATGGTCTCTGGTGTCCACACCCTCTGCATGCTGCTCGTGCTCAGTTCAGCTATCTCACCGGCAGAAGCCACCGGTCCCACTGCTTTCGTTCCTTTGAGTGAACACCAGATTCGGTCCGCAATCCGGAACAAATCCGTCGGGGACGGGAGACATTGGGAGCATCGTTACCTCGTCGATGGCCGACTTGTTCGCGCCGAGAGTGGTAAAGCAAAGGGGGGTCGCTGGTCCGTTGAACGTGATCAGCTTTGCTTGCTCAAGCCGGAGATCAGCACCACGCAGCCGGCGTGCTTCTCGGTGCATCGACGCGGCAACGAGCTGCAATACCTCGATGGAGAGCGGCTCGTTTATCAAGGTTTTCTCGCAAGGAGTTCACGATGAGCACACCCCCAGCATTTCAAAGTCAGGACGCGCCCAAGCCGCTGCCGTTCGATCCGTCCAAGTTAAAAGGACTGTCCGAACAAATGATCCGATCCCATTGGGAAAACAACTACGGCGGCTCGGTCAAGGCGCTGGCTGCGGTCAAGGCACGGCTGGCGCAAGCGGCAGGCGACAAGGACCTGCCGCCATACGTCTACAACGACCTGAAGCGCGAGCACCTGATTCGCACCGGCTCGGTCGTGCTTCACGAACTCTATTTCGAGAACCTCGGGGGCAGCGGCAAGGCCGCCCCTGCCGAGCGCGACGCGATCTCCGAAGCCTTCGGCAGCTTCGACGAGTGGGAGGCGGAATTCCGCCGCATCGGCACCGGGTTGGCCGGGGGGTCCGGGTGGGTAATTCTGGGCTTCAACCTGCACACCCGACAGCTAGAGAACTACTGGATGGCAGACCACGCGCATGGGCCGGCCGCGACCGTCCCAATCTTGGTGATGGACATGTACGAGCACTCCTATCAGATCGACTACGGCGCTGCGGCGGCGAAGTACGTTGATGCCTTCTTCCAAAACATCCAATGGGCGATCGTGAGCGCCAGACTTGCGGGCGCTCGCGCAATGTGAGTCTGCGCGCGCCCGAAGCGCGAAAAGTGCCTAGAGGTCGATTTGCGGCTGCTCCAAGCCATCCAGAATTGGCTCTTAGGCAGATGCCAGGGCCGCCCGTCCTCTGAGTTTTCGCATCGACTCACCCTTGAGCTGCAGGCGATGCGCCTGGTGCACCACGCGATCGAGGACGGCGTCAGCGATTGTCGGATCAGGGAAGAAGTCGTGCCACTTCTCAGAGGGATACTGGCTGGTAATCAGCAATGAGCCTGAGCGCATTCGACGGTCGGCGACATCCAGCAGCACCTGCGCAGCCACGGGCGTCATCTCTCCAATGCCGAAGTCATCGAGGATCAGCAGGCTGGGTTTGTAGAGCGCGGCCTTCAGCTTCGGCAGTGAGGCGTCCAGCACCGACTCAGAGATCGCGCCGTACAGGTCGCTGACCCGATGAAACGCCGCCGTCATGCCAAGACGACATGCCTGTTGTCCGAAGGCACTGGCCAGCCAAGTCTTTCCAACGCCAGTAGGTCCTAGGATCATCAGGTTCTGCCTTCGCGCGATCCAGCTGCAGCTGGCTAGCGACGAAAGCAATGCCTTGTCGAGGCCGCGGCTCGCCCGCGTGTCCAGGTCCTCGAACGCTGCCGTCTCGGGCAGGCTTGCCACGCGCACCAGCCGGTTGAGCTTGCGAGACTTACGGGCGGCAGTCTCTGCCTCCAGCAGCAACCCGAAGCGATCGTCGAAGGCGAGTTGATGCAGCTTTGGCTGTTCCTGTTGCAGCTCGTAGGCCTGTGCCATCGCAGCAAGGCGCAGCTCGCGCATCTGGCTGGTGTTCTGGGTGTTTGTGCTCACGTTCATTCTCCGAAATACTGGGCGCCGCGCACGTTAGGGTGCAGCGGCCGGGGTTGGGTAGGTGCGGGACGGGGCGGCCGCAGATCAGCCTGGTTGGCCAAGATCGAGTTCATGCTGCGCAGCGCGGTGATATTCAGCGGCCAGGCATACGCGCACGCGGACTCGAACCGCCCCTCGCCGTAGTCACGCGCCAGATTCCGCATGTGACGCGCTGCGCGCAGGCCGTTGGCGAGGTCGCGACGGTCCTGCAGGTGGTAGCCGATCATCTTTTCGCAGCTGGGCCCGACGCTGGCCGCCCACTGCAGCAGCGCCTTGGGCTCGCCTTCCAGAACCCGCTGATGCGCCAGCGGCCGATGCTCTGGCGAGGTGCTGTTGGCGCCAGCCTCGCGCAGCAGGGCATGCAGCGCCACCCGCCGGCCGGCATGGAACACCTCCAGCATGTTCTCGGTGGTGCGCAGATCGATGCGCTCTCCGACCAGGTGAGACGGTACGGAGTAGTAGCAGCGTTGGTGCTCCACGTGGTGGTCACCGCCCACGCGCACTGAACCGCCCCGGCTTTCGAGGAGGCTCAACACTCTGAGAGGATTGAGCCATGAGCAAGTCGAACAAGTTTTCACCCGAGGTGCGTGAGCGTGCCGTGAGGATGGTGCAGGAGCACCGAGGGGAGTACCCGTCGCTGTGGGCGGCCATCGAGTCCATCGCGCCCAAGATAGGCTGCGTGCCGCAGACGCTCAGCGAGTGGGTCAAACGGGCGGAGGTCGATGCCGGCATGCGAGTCGGCGTGACCACGAGCGAGGCCCAGCGGGTGAAGGAGCTGGAGCGCGAGAACCGGGAGCTGCGCAAGGCCAACGAGATCCTGAAGCTAGCGAGCGCGTTTTTCGCCCAGGCGGAGCTCGACCGCCGCACCAAGTCCTGAAGGCATTCGTCGACCAGCATCGCCAGCAGTTTGGGGTCGAGTCGATCTGCCGCGCCGTGCAGATCGCCCCGTCGGCGTACTGGCGTCATGCAGCTCGTCAGCGTGATCCGGCGCTGTGCTCGCGTCGCGCGCAGCGAGATGCGATCCTTGTGCCTCATATCCAGCGCGTGTGGCAGGCCAACATGCGGGTCTACGGTGCGGACAAGGTCTGGCGCCAGCTCAAGCGCGAAGACGTGGCCGTTGCGCGCTGCACGGTCGAGCGGCTGATGCGCCAGCAGGGACTGCAGGGCGTGCGCCGCGGCAAGACGGTGCGTACGACCGTGCCCGACCTGAAGGCCCCATGCCCGCTGGACCGGGTCAATCGGCAGTTCCGTGCCGAGCGGCCCAACCAGCTCTGGGTCTCGGACTTCACCTACGTCTCGACTTGGCAGGGCTGGGTCTACGTGGCGTTCGTGGTGGACGTGTTCAGCCGGCGCATCGTGGGCTGGCGCCAGAGCAGTTCGATGCACACGGAGTTCGTGCTCGACGCGCTGGAGCAGGCGCTGTATGACCGCAAGCCCGCGCAAGACGACGGCCTGATCCATCACTCGGATCGCGGATCGCAATACCTGTCCATCCGCTACAGCGAGCGTCTGGCCGAAGCGGGCATTGAGCCTTCCGTGGGCTCCAAGGGCGACAGCTATGACAACGCCCTGGCCGAGACCATCAACGGGCTGTACAAGGCCGAGGTGATCCACCGGCGTGGGCCGTGGAAGACCAAGCAGGCGGTGGAACTGGCCACGCTGGAATGGGTGGCCTGGTTGAACCACCACCGACTGATGGAACCACTGGGCTACATCCCGCCGGCCGAGTTCGAGGCCAACTACCATCAACAACGCGCTGGTCAGGCCGCGACCGTCTGACTTAAACCAACGGGCCTCCGCGATTGCCGGGGCGGTTCACACCTCGTAGCGCCAGTCGCACAGCTGGAAGATCATCTGGGGCAGCGGCTTGAGCGTCCCGCGCTCTCCCTCCTCGAAGCGCTGCCGCCGGCAGCCTTGCAGCTTCTTGAATGAATGGACGTTGAGCTGTTCGGTGAGCTTCAGCAGCTCGATGTTCAGCTCCTCGACACTGAAGAAGGCCCGATCGCGTAGGCGGAACAGAATCCAGCGCTGTGCGATCTGGACACCCACTTCGGCCTTGGCTTTGTCCTTCGGCCGTCGCGCGCGGGTCGGCGCCGGCGCGGTGTCGTAATGCTGCAGGCACTCACGGTAGGTGGGGTTGATGATTAGCTGATCGCGCTCGCGGCGCCAGACGGCCGCCTTCAGGTTGTCGCTGACGACCCAGGCCGGCACGCCGCCTAGAAACTCAAAGCACCGCACGTGGCACTGCACCCAGTCCGCAGTGGTCTGAGTGGGCACCGCGTGGACGAAAGTGAGGTTGGAGTAGCCAAGCACCGCGACGAACACCTGCGCGAAGGTGGACGGCCCTCCGTTGCGGTCACGGATCTCCACGGTCCGACCAGCAAAGTCAACGAACAGCTTGTCACCGGGCCGGTGAACACGGCGCATGACCACGTGCAGCTGGCGCGTCCAGGCTCGATACCCGCAGCTGAACTGCGTGTATGCGACGCCGTCAGGGCAGCTTTCGCGCCACTCGCGCCACAGCTGCTCCAGCGTGGCGTCGGGCCGCTGCATCTCGGCATGCACCCAGGCCCAATCGGGTGCGGGCTTGCGCTGGGCGATGCTGTGGTCTTGGGTGCCCAGCGCGTGACGCCAGGCCTCATCGTCCAGTGGTTGAAGCGCCGCCCAGTCCAGTGATTGGCCGCGTAGCCGGTTGCGGAACGCACCGACGGTGGATGGGGACACCCCGATCGCTCGGGCGATCACCCGGTCGGACTGACCAGGATCGTAGAAATGCAGGCGAGTGATCTCGCGCTGCAGGCGAACTGCAAGCCGCATGGGCTCCTTTCGTCGCCGGGTGGGAGCACACCTGGCAGGGACGAGTTTGCCCAGCGCGCCCGCCTCTTGACGGAGGGGACGCTGCGGCCGATACTCCCACCACGAGATCCCTTTCAAGTCTCTCTGCTGGCTTCGGCCGGACGAGCAGCCCGAGTTCCAGCTCGGGCTTTTTCGTTTCTGGGCGGGGTGTGTTCAGAAAGCTGCGCTGGTTCGGTGTGTCCTTTCGTGTGTTGCCCCCGTCCAAGTCGCCGTAAGGCGTGTCCAGGTCGCCGATTCGGCAAGCAGGACGTACCTGGCGGTGTCTCAGGCGGGGTGATCGGCCATCCTACGGAGGACGGCCCACGCAAACTACTGGCCGATCTGGACACTTGAATGCCGCTGTACCTGGACGACTTTGAGCCTCCCGATGTGCCGGACGACTACCTGCGCGCTTTGCTGCGGATCGCCGCGTCGGCCAGAGATCAGCCGATCAATCCCGCAACTGCGGTCAATCTCCTGCGTTCCTTCGTGATGCCGCTGTTGGCGCCGGAGCATCAACCGTTCTTCATGCTTTCTGGTGCGCAGCCGTCCTGGGAACGGCTGTATCTGCTGTACGCCAACCTGGCCGGTGCCAGTGAAGGACGAGACCCGGATCTCCTTGCTGCAGCGACGCTGGTGGACAGGGTGATCCGGCACACCACCAGTCCACCCCGTGAGATGAGCTTTCCACAGCACCTGGAGCTTGCCTCGTTCGAGCGCGTCGTCACGTACCTCGGGTTGCCGGCCGGGCATCCAACCGTGCAAATCGGCGGCCACGTCCTCAGGCTGTATGACTTCTGCAGGTACTGCTGGCTCCCGGCAGGCGCCAAGGGGGTGTGCCGGCAGCATTCGACACGGCGCGTCGAGATGGCCACACCGCTGTGCGGTGCAGCGACGCTCAAGCAGGTTCAGCGGCTGGCGCCGCGGTTCGCCGGCGAGCTGACACGGCTGGTCAGCGCACAAGAGTGGGAGTTCCACGAGTCGAACTTCTCCTCTCCCATCCTGTTGCCGCCCTCTGGCTTGCGCGACTGGCTGAAGGAGCGGCGTCCCGCGCTGGCAGCTCAGCTCGGTCAGGTGCCATCGAGTCCGGCCCGGACGCTTGAAGCCCTGCTGCAACTGCTGTATGGCTCCACCGGTGTGCACGTCCTGGAGGCGGTGGCCGGCTCGGTTCACCTCCTGACGCCGATCACTGCTCGCGCAGAAGCCTGGTACACCGCATGGCAAGCCCGTCCAGGTTGGGGTGGCCAGCGCCCGGGTGCCGGAAGACGCACAGATGGCGCGAGCGCACCCTAGAATGCGGCTGATGGCACGCAAGGTGATGTTCCTGCTCGCGTTCTTGGCTGCATTCGGCCAGGCGGTCGCGATCGCGGCGTTCCCGCGTGCCGCGGCCGATGAGATCGGCCATGCCTTCGCCCATGTCCAGGAACCCAGCCACCATCACCACGACGATGGGCTGATGCATGTGGACGAAACCCAAGAGTCCACCTTCCACGTCCACGTGGGCGACGGGGCCAGCGTGGCGTTGGTCAGCAGTGCCGTGGTGCGGCTCCCCGCGCCGGCGCCCCAAGGACCGCCGCAGCAAGTACGCCTTTCGCTGCCAGCGCCGCTTCTTGACGGCCTGTTGAGGCCGCCCCGACAAGTCGGCTGAGCCGGGCGGCAGCCCGGTTCCACGTCGCTTCGTCGCGTCGGCAAGTGCCGGCGTTTCTGCCTGCCGTGATCGGCAGGCTCCTCACATCAAAATTCATGAACCTCATCGTTCGCGCCTTGCCATGGGCTGCGGCGTTGCTGCTACCAGCGGTAGCGCTCGCTCATGGCATCTCTGAAGAAGACAAGGCGGCCATGCTGGCCGGCGGCTACCTGCAGTACGCACTGCTGGGTGCCAAGCACATGCTCACGGGCTACGACCACCTGCTGTTCCTGTTCGGGGTGATCTTCTTCCTGACTCGGTTCGCCGATGTCGCCAAGTTCGTCACAGCCTTCACACTGGGCCACTGCATCACGCTGATCTTCGCCACGTTCCTGGGCATCACCTGGAACTACTGGCTGGTGGACGCCGTGATCGCCTTGACCGTCATCTACAAGGGCTTTGACAACAACGGCGGCTTCCAGCGGCACCTGGACATGAAGTCGCCCAACATGCTCGGGGCCGTGTTCGCGTTCGGCCTCATCCACGGGTTTGGCCTGTCCACGCGATTGCAGCAACTGCCGTTGGGAGAGGACAAGGCCGGCATGCTGGGCCGCATCCTGAGCTTTAACGTCGGCGTCGAACTGGGTCAGATCGCGGCCCTGACGGCCATGCTGGTGCTGCTGGCTGCCTGGCGGCGGCGCCCGAGCTTTGCCAAGTTCTCAGTGGCCGCGAACACGGCCCTGATGTTCATTGGCGGCTTGCTGCTCGTGATGCAGTTGCATGGCTACTGGCACGACTCCGACCCCGACGGCTTCCGCTTCCCGACCGAGGAGCACAAGCACATCCATGAGGACATGGAGATCAGCAAACCCGATCCCACCCGGGACAACATCAACTGACCCACTGAAAGGACATCCAATGAAACACCTCACCATCGCCATCGTCTCTGCCGCCGCGCTCTTGGGCGCCGCTCCTGCCTTCGCCGACAAGGGCAGCTCCTGCCACTTTCATGGCTCCAAGCCGGCCGCTGAGGAGACGGTCCTGACCTGTGCCGCCCAGCGCAAGGACTCCTTGGTGTCGTCCGGCAAGCTGGACGCGAGCTGGAAGGCGGTCAAGCACGAGAAGATCGAGCAGGTAGACGGCAAGAAGGGCAAGGAGTGGAAGGTCACCTTCAAGAACCCGCAGGTGACCGACGCGAGCAAGCAGACGCTGTACGTGTTCCTCAGCCTGCCCGGCAACGTCGTGGCGGCCAACTTCACCGGCAAGTGAGCACGCCCGGCCTGCG
>ERZ761609.1697-NODE-1697-length-18228-cov-71.636219_pt1 | contig 18228 bp, 16 predicted proteins | sample MGYA00511163_ERZ761609 | MGnify/ENA primary metagenome ERZ761609 (study PRJEB28899, sample SAMN02445070) | bioreactor sludge metagenome | biome: EBPR sludge | place: Australia: Brisbane, Thorneside Wastewater Treatment Plant | collected 2011-12-16 ... | reverse complement strand
TCGTATCGCCGGGGAACACCCACGCCAGCGGACGTCCATTTTTTTCGATGTTGCTGGTCACGATGTAGGCGGGAATGTGATCGGTCTGTTTCTCGTCCAGCCAAACTTCCTGTCCATCTTTTTCAAAACAGGCTTTGGCAACCCAGGTCGTCTTGCCGAACTTGCGCCACTGCGGCTTTTTGACACCCACCAACCACATAAACGCCTCGGCGGCAACGCGTCCAATTTCCTCTGGCTGTTTGTAATTGCCCGGAGCGGTCTTCCCAGCCTTGTCTTTTTCTCTGGGCTTCAAGTCAGGCGGGGTGGGCAATGGCATCGGCGCGTAGTGAGTCTCCAACGCGTCAATGCCTTCCAAACGCAATTGAACTGCGCCGTTCTCTTTGGTCAACTTTTCGGTAAAGGTATCTTTGTTATCGTTTTCCAGTCTGTCCCATAGGGCGGGGTTCGCGGCTTTGAACATCATCGAGTCACCATCCGGTGAATATCCCACCACATGCAGCGAACCTTTGATCAATAAATATTTCATTGAGTTTCCTCGGTAACAAACAGGTTGGATTGCTTAAGATTGCGTCGAGTGTACCAAATTCTCATCTGCTTGCGCAGAAAAACATATCTCAATAAAACAGGGAGATTGGAAAATTATTCTGCTTACCCCTTCTTCTTGCGGCGGTAAGCACCGGCAAGTCCGCCTTCGGAGGTCTCGCGGTAGAGTGAAGGCAAGGCATGACCCGTTTCACGCATGACTGACACTACATCGTCATATGAGATGCGGTGTCCTCCATCCGTAAAAAGCGCATAATCCGCGCTGGCAAGTGCCTGAGCCGCGGCAAACGCATTGCGTTCAATGCAAGGAATTTGCACCAACCCCGCCACGGGGTCACATGTCAAGCCGAGGTTGTGTTCCAGTCCCATCTCGGCAGCGTATTCGATCTGGCGCGCCGTGCCGCCCAGCAGCTGCGCAGCAGCGCCCGCAGCCATCGCACAGGCAACGCCCACTTCTCCCTGGCAACCAACTTCCGCTCCAGATATCGAAGCGTTATGTTTGGCGAGGTTGCCGATCAAGCCAGCCGTCGCCAATGCCCGCAGCACGGCATCATCCGAGCAATTCAAGGTCTCTTGCAAGGAGCGCAACACAGCCGGCAGAATGCCCGCAGAGCCACACGTAGGCGCAGTGACGATCACTCCCCCGCTCGCATTCTCCTCCGAGACCGCCAGCGCATACGCCGAGACCAAACCCGCGCGTTGCAAAACGGCTCCAGAAAGAGTCGCCTTGCGATAGAACGACCATGATTTACGCGCCAACCCCAACCCGCCGGGGAGGACTCCCTCAGCATGCAGTCCGCGTTCGATGGCGGCACGCATCACAGCCCAGACCTCGCGCAGGTGATCCCAGATCTGCGGACCCTCTCGCGCCTCGACATATTCCCACAACGCCTGACCGGTTTGTTTGCATTGATCGAGGATCTCGCGCATCGATCTCAAATCGTAGACGTTCTGCGGAACAGGCAGGGTTCCGTCATCGCGCAACGCGCCTCCGCCTACCGAGTACACCTCCCAACGACCCAGGACTTTCCCCTCCGCAGAGAGCGCTTCGAAACGCATCCCATTCGGGTGCAATGGCAATTGCTTCTCCGGCTTCCAAACGATCTCAAGTTTTTCGGGCTCGAAGAATTTTTTTAAGGCCGCATCCGTCAAATGTCCGCGCCCGGTGGCAGCGAGGCTGCCGTACAACTTCACACGGTATGCCGCCGCAAAAGGGTAACGTCCGCGAAAGATTTCAGCCGCACGACGCGGTCCCATGGTGTGACTGCTCGAAGGTCCAACCCCGATGCGAAATAGTTCCTGAATGGATTCCACATTTGCTCCTGAAATATATTTTTACGAAGAAAGTATACGATAAAACCGACAGAGCAATCCGCGGCGTGGGCAGCCCGTTGAAATATACTGGTCAATGGCTGAAGCAACCTCGAATGTTACAATCCCCCAAAACTTTTCGCCGAGGAAACCCATGTCTGCCATAAACACATTCATCCTGAAACACATCCGCATCTTTGAAATGATCGGTGTCGTCATGCGCATCTTCAGCTTCAGCCTCGTCAGCTGGCTGGGACCGTCCAGCCCATTCATGTTCGTGTGGGTCTTCAACACGCTCGACGCACTCCTGCTTTCGTGGTGCGCCATCCTCAAGAAGGACAGGGCATATACTTTACTGAATGTCTTTTGGGTGCTGGTTGGGCTGGTCGGGATTTTTCGGTCGGGAGATCTGATTCATTAATTAAAAACGCCCCCTTCAGCGAGTGGATACGAGGTGTTTCGCTTCCCTGGAATAGCCAGCGACCCTGTCTTTCAAACGGATTAATGGCTCTTCCAACAAATGGTAACTGATGGAGGAGAGCAGTAAGGTCGCCGCAAAGGCGATCAGATAGCTAAGCGGGCGTGACACACTGCCCACTCCGGGCACATCGTTCAAGCGTCCTGCGAACCAAATCATTGGTAGATGGTAGACATAAAGCCCGTAGGAGATCTTCCCCAGATACTGTAAAAGGGGGATTTCCAGAAATGGCACAAACAACTTTTCGTTTACCACGCAATAGATCAACAGGGCGAACCAATAATTGATGATAGTGTATGCCCATAGGAACTGGTAGGCGTTCGGGAGGGCAACCGGATACCCAAGCGAAGACAATCTCCCCAACTCGCCGACATACAGGTATTCGGACGCAAACCCAATCACCGGGAGGAGTATACCCAACCATATAAGTTGTTTCTTCGCATGGGGAATTGGGAAACGCGAAATGTAGGCTCCCAAGGCAAAAGCATCCACATGCGTGAATGGAAATGGATACAGGGCGGCGGAGACGGGCTCCCGAAAATATGCAGATAGGCCTGCCTGATAAGCAAAAAAGAACGCCACTCGAAATAGCGGTCCCACAACGATCCCTGCAAGAAACATCTTCCGCAGCAACTTCTCGGGCGTCAGATAGATCAATAGGGGCCAGATCAGATAGAACTGCTCCTCGACCGAAAGTGACCATAAATGATCGAAGAATGGCGATGCTTGATAATCTTTGAGTGTGAAAAAGAAATCGTATACATACAGGAAGGCGTAGGGAATCTGCTCTTGCAAAACTTCCATCATTCCAGGGCGGTAGGGAATGGAAAGAAACCAGATGGAAACCCCGAACATAAGGAAAAGAAAAAAATAGTAAAGCGGAAAAATCCTCAGAATCCGTCGGACGTAAAACGTATACAAATATTTCCCCAATGGCAGGGATTCCTTCATCCGCAATAGAATATCAGTGATCAAAAACCCCGAAAGGACAAAGAATAATTGCACACCCATCCAACCAAACTGAAGGGAATCGATATGGATGCCAAACACAATCAAAAAAGCGATGGCGCGCAGCCCATTCAAACCAGATATCATGATGGAGCCTTTTTGTTCAAGGTCGGGTCACTGCAACCTGCGGATCAAAATCCCGAATCGACTTAAAAATACCCCACCCAAACTCTTCCTGGTGGGTGGGGTATCGAAAATGATGTCTTTTTTACGGCGCGTGAACCTGGTTATACAACTGCTGTTTGATGGAGACGATATCCTGTTCCAAACGGCGGTCGGCGTGGATCTGTTCCTTGATCTTTTCGTACGCCGACATGACGGTGGAATGGTCGCGCCCGCCAAGCACTTCCCCAATCTGAGGGAAGGATATCTTCGCTTCTTCTCTCAAGAGATACATGGCGATCTGCCGTGGAAGCGCCACTTCCTTGGTGCGGTCACGGCTGAGGAGTTTTTCAGTGGTCAAGCCAAACTTGCGAGCAACCAGGTCTACAAGGTAGGTAGGCTCGATGTCATTGCGGGAAGGGATCAAGTCTGCCAGCGCCACTTCGACCAGGTTGGGCGTCAATGGCGATCCGCTCAGGTCGGCGTAGGCAATGATGCGATTAAGCGCGCCTTCCAGTTCGCGTATGTTGGATTGTACGCGCTGTGCAATGCCCTCGAGGATTTCGTCGGAGATATTGCGTCCGGTTCGCTCGGCTTTGGAACGCAGGATGGCGAGGCGGGTTTCGAGGTCGGGCGCCTGAATGTCGGCGGTCAAGCCCCACTCGAAGCGCGAACGCAGACGTTCTTCAAGCGTGATCAACGACTTCGGCGGTCTATCCGATGAGACGATGATCTGTTTGTCCTGTCCGTGCAGGGTATTGAAGGTGTGGAAGAATTCCTCCTGGGTGGATTCCTTCCCGGCGATGAATTGAATATCGTCGATCAGAAGCACGTCGGCGGAACGGTATTTTTCGCGGAAGGCTTGTGTGGTGTGCGTGCGGATGGCGGCGATCAGGTCGTTGGTGAATTCCTCGGAGGAAACGTACAAAATATTCAATCCGCTGGCATGACAGGCGTTGCCGATGGCGTGCAGCAGGTGGGTTTTGCCGAGTCCCACGCCCCCGTACAGGAAAAGCGGGTTGTAGGCGCGAGCGGGCTTGTCTGCTACTGCCTGACAAGCCGCGTGCGCGAGGCGGTTCCCGGAACCGACGACGTAGGTGTCGAAGGTGTAACGCGGATTCAAAGTCACGTGGCGGGGTTTCGGTTCCGGCGGGGTGATGACTATCGAGGCAGGAGAAGCATCCGGCTCGGTGGAGGCGGAGTTTTCGTCGTTCTGAGAGACGATAAAGCTGACGGAGACCTTCGAGTTGAGGGTTTCGATCAATAATTTGTTGACGGTGGCGGCAAGGCGGCTGTCGAGCCAGTCGCGCGCGTACGCATTGCGTACGCCAACGGTCAAAATCCCGTTCTCGTATCCAACAGGGCGTGTATCACGCACCCATGTGTCAAAAGATGCACGGGGCATGTCCATTTGAAGTTGTGCGATTACGGTCTGCCAAGCCTGCTCTGCGTTCATAAACGTTCCTTGAAGTATGGAATATGGTCTATTTTTTGCGTACATCGAACTAGCCCGCCCGTTCAGCGGCTTGTTCAAGGGGTTTTGCTTTGTTTGTAAATTGTCTTACAGGGATTTTGGATGCAAGGGACAAACATCCATCATATCAGCGTGACGTTATTCTAGCAGAACATCTGCAAAGATAACAGTCGTTCAACCTACGATAAGTTAAAAAGATGTGTTTTTTTAAGGTTGGCAAATGTTAAAGAATTGTTATGTATTCCTTCGCTTTATACGTTTTGTTTAGAACGGGTGTTTCAGCCAAGAACGCCTGTCCACTTATCCACACCCCCCATATATGGGCATTCAACCCCTTTTTCGGGCATAAACGCCATATTCATCTTAAAGAATGATGTGTGACAGGGTTTCGATTTATTCCGGTTGAGACTCTAATTCCTGTGACTCGTTTTGGAATGCATAACGAATCGCAGAGTTTATTGCCGGATGCCGCGCGGAACCCATACCATTATGGTCGTTCCTTCGTCAACAGCGGATGATATATCAATGTCGCCACCGGTGGAACGTGCGCGAGTCTGCATGTTTGCCAATCCATGACCGATGAAGGTATGCATCTTTTCAATCTCGAAGCCTTTTCCATCGTCACGGATCTCCATCAAAGCGCGTTCTTCGGTCGTCCAAAGCGAGATTTGCACGTTTTTTGCCTTGGCATGCTTGGCTGCGTTGGCTAACGCCTCCTGGCAGATGTGGAAAAGCGTCAGAGATTGCGTTTGGGTCAGTTCTTTCAGTTCCGAATCGGGCGCAGTGAAGTGAACTTCGGAAAATGTATTGGCGCGATACTCGGTGATCAAGCGCCGAATGCCGCTCAGTAAGCCTTCATTGCCAAGTTGGCGCGGTCGTAAATCCAGAATATAGGCGCGGATGTCTCGAATCGCCTGGTTCAAACCGTCGATGGCACGGTGGATCTGTTCTTTTGTCGAGTTCGGATCCTCATTTAATGAAAGTTGTACCCCTTCGAGAGCCAAACCCACCCCGTAAATGGATTGGATAATGCCATCGTGCAAGTCCATGCCGATGCGATTCCGCTCCTCCAGCACTGCCAGGCGGCGGGCATTGGCATGCAAACGCGCATTTTCAATGGCGAGTCCCGCCCAGGTACCGACAGCGGTTAACATTTGCACACTGCGATCTTCAAAGGGAGTGGTGGAACGTGTTGCAACACTCATGACACCCATCAGGTTTTCGCCGGAGAGCATCGGAATACATACGATCTGCTGAAACCCCGCTTTTACCACGGCATCGCGCAGGAAGCCGGGTTCGTTTGCAAGGTTCGTGCCGATGCGCGGCTCGCGCAATTTGGCAACTTTACCGATGAAGCCGTCGCCGATGTTGAAGATATTCCTCGTCCAGAATGCTTCGGCTGCCTGTCCACGGTGCAGGACCATGCGCAGAGTGGATTTATCGTCTTCGAGCAGGAAGATCTCCCCCGCTTCGACCTTCATGTAGTTCATCACCAAGCCAAGGGTTTTGTTCAGGATCTCGTCGAGTTCAAGGCTGGAGGTCAGAGTGGAAGCGATGCTGTTCAAGAACGCCATATCCACGTTACGGCGCGTCAGGGCGAGGTCGCGTTCCTTCATCTGATCGATCAGGCGCGCATTCGCAATGGCAGTGGCGGCGTAGGTGGCAAGCATCTGGATGATCATTTCATCGTCGGAGGAAAACTCGAACGAATCCAGTTTTTCCGTTAGATAAATTTGCCCCAGCTGCTTGTCATTGGCGCGGATGGGCACACCCAAAAATGAGACCATGTGCGGATGATTCTCGGGGAATCCCACCGAACTGGAATGGCTCTGAAGGATCGGCAGGCGCAACGGCAAATCAGTATCCATCAGCTCGCCGATCAAACCGCGCCCCACCGGCGGATGCACAATGCGTTTGATCTCATTCTCGGTCATGCCTACAGTGATGAAGTTTGCAAGCCTCCCATCATCGTCCAGCACACCCAACGCCGCATAGCGCGCCCCCGCCTGCTCACATGCCGTGGATGCGATCCGCTCCAACAAGGTCTCCAGCGAAACATCCTTCACCAGCTCAAGGCTGGCAGCATGGAGCGCAAATAAACGTTCCTGCAACTGCTCACGAGTCAGCAACATGAAGATGACACCTCGCCAACATTATACCCGTCAAAACTCAAAAGATGCCTTTTCAATTTTGGCGGTCAGACCAAGCCGGTTATTTTTGATAGAATTTGAAAGAAAGCCAGCCGTACACTTGGGACAATTCCTATGAAAACTTCTCGAATTTCCGGTTTTTACAACATGACCATTGAGGAGCGCCGCGCAAAACTGGCGGACGCTGCGCCTCTGACCCCGCCCGGGCTTGCCCCTTGGACCGACGGCGGACTCTCTCCCGAAGCCGCCGACCACATGATCGAAAACGTCGTCGGCTTGCACAGCCTGCCGCTGGGCATTGCACTCAACTTCATGGTCAACGGACGAGACGTGCTCGTGCCTATGACGCTTGAAGAGCCGTCGGTTGTGGCGGGCGCGTCGTTCATGGCGAAACTCGCCCGCGCCGGCGGCGGATTCCACGCCACCACCTCCGAGCCACACATGATTGGGCAGATGCAGGTCATCAATGTGACCAATCTCAATGAAGCAAAGTTGAAAATCTACGAGAAAAAAGCCGAATTGCTCGAAGAAGCGGACTCCATCGACCCCATTCTCAAAAAGTTTGGCGGTGGCGCGCGTGACCTCGAAGTGCGTATTTTCGACGACTCCCCCATCGGCGGTTTTTTGGTCGTTCACCTCATTTATGATGTGCGCGACGCAATGGGCGCCAATGCGGTCAATACGGCTTGCGAGCGCCTTGCCCCCAAAATTGAGGCGATTACCGGCGGAAAAGTCCATTTACGGATTTTGTCGAATTTAGCAGATCGCCGCATTGCCCGCGCACGTTGCACCATCCCTGTGAAGGAACTAGCGTTTGATTCTTTCTCGGGCGAAGAAGTTCGTGACGGAATCATCGCAGCCTACGCCTTTGCTTCTGTAGACCCATATCGCGCCGCAACCCACAACAAAGGCATCATGAACGGCGTGGATTCGGTGGTCATCGCCACCGGGAATGATTGGCGTGCCATTGAAGCAGGGGCACATACCTACGCCGTGAAAAACGGTCATTACACCTCACTCTCCACCTGGGGCAAAGATGCAGATGGAAATCTTGTTGGCACGCTCGAAATGCCGATGGCGGTGGGGATCGTCGGCGGCGCTACCAAAGTCCACCCGGCGGCGCAAGCGGCTGTGAAACTTATGGGTGTCAAAACCGCCAGTGAGCTGGCTGAGATCATCGTCTCCGTTGGTCTCGCGCAAAACATGGCGGCGCTGCGTGCATTAGCCACCGAAGGCATCCAACGCGGGCATATGTCACTACACGCAAGACAGGTCGCGATTGCGGCTGGCGCTACCGGCGATTTGGTTGAAAAGGTCGCTGCCCAAATGGTGGCGGAGAAGGTCGTAAGAATTGACCGCGCGGAAGAAATCTTGAAAGCGAAGAAATAATATTGCATGGGCAGACGGGTCCGTCTGCCCATGCTTTGACGAAGAATATAGGAACCCAAATGACAACTCCCCAGTCTTCCCCCACCTTACTTAAACCCGTCAAACCGGTTGGAATCGTCGGCTATGGCGCGTATGTGCCGCGATTCCGTCTCCCGGCAAAAGAAGTTGCCCGCGTATGGACCGGCAAGACAGGCGGACTACCTATCAAAGAAAAAGCCGTGCCCGGCTTGGACGAAGACGTGATCACCATGTCCATTGAAGCGGCGCGGAATGCAATGGCGCGTGCCCAGATCGACCCGACCGAATTGCGCGCCGTGTGGGTCGGCTCGGAATCGCATCCGTATGCGGTCAAGCCGACATCCACCCTCGTCGCCGAGGCGATTGGCGCTGTCCCGAACACGCAAGCCGCAGACTGGGAATTCGCCTGCAAAGCGGGCACCGAAGCGATGGTCGCCGCGATGGGTCTGGTCGGCTCGGGCATGGGTCACTATGCTATGGCAATCGGCATGGACACGGCGCAGGGCAAACCCGGCGACGCACTTGAGTACACCGCAGGCGCGGGTGGCGGCGCGTACATTATCGGTCCCGCCGAAGAATCCCTCGCAACCATCAACGCCTCGTATTCCTACGTCACCGATACGCCCGATTTCTGGCGGCGCGAATATCAAAAATATCCCGAACATGGCATGCGCTTCACAGGCGAACCCGCCTACTTCAAGCACATCACCGAAGCCGCCACCCACTTAATGGAAGCGGCTGGCACGACCGCCAAAGACTACAAGTGGGCGGTCTTCCACCAACCCAACACAAAATTCCCGCAGCGTGTGGCGGGTCAACTCGGGTTTTCAATGGAACAGATCGAGCCGGGTCTGCTCGTGCCCATCATTGGAAATACCTACGCAGGCGCGGCGATCATCGGCTTGACGGCGACTCTCGACATCGCCCAACCCGGTGACCGAATCCTCGTCGTTTCTTTCGGGTCCGGCGCCGGATCTGATGCCTTCGACATCACTGTCACCGACAAAGTGACCGCCAGGCAGGGTCTCGCTACGAAGACACAGGAATACATCAAACGCCGTACTGAAATTGACTACGCCACGTATGTGAGATTCCGCGGCAAATTGGCAATGAAATAAATTCGTTGGGGCACGACATGTCGTTCCCCAACATGAGGAAAACCTTACATGACAGATGTCGTTATTGCAGGAATAGGACAAACTGAAGTCGGCGAGCATTGGGATATTGGTCTGCGCGACCTCGCCTATGCCGCCATCCATGATGCCATTCAAGATGCCGGCGGACTCAAACCGCAATCGTTATTCGTAGGAAATATGCTCGCGCCGAATCTCTCACGGCAGGCGCATGTCGGCGTGCTGCTGGCAGATTTTTCCGGTCTGCTCGGTATCGAAGCGGTAACCGTCGAAGCGGCGGGCGCTTCGGGTGGAGCGGCGCTGCGTCAGGGCTACCTTGCGGTTGCAAGCGGCATGGTGGATGTCGCGCTCGTCGTCGGCGTGGAAAAATTTACAGACAAGGTCGGTTCGGCAGTGGATGAAGCCCTCGCCACCACATCCGACTCCGATTTCGAAGCGGTGCAAGGCATGACTCCCGCAGCCCAAGCCGCATTGCTGATGAAGCGTTACATGCACGAGTACAACGTCCCTGCGGATGGGTTTGCAGGTTTCGCGCTCACGGCACACATGAACGGTGTTGGCAACAAACATGCCATGTTCCGCAAAGCCATCAAACCGGAAGTATATGCCAAGGCGGAGATGGTCAGCGACCCACTCAATATGTTCGACATGGCTCCCAATGCGGATGGCGCTGCCGCGCTCGTTCTGACTCGCCGAGACCTGCTCCCATCCAGTTGGTCTCAGCCACTCGTGAAGATTGCTGGTTCAGCAGCGTCTTCAGATACTCTGGCGTTACACGACCGCAAGGACATGCTGTACTTCGACACGGCACAACTCTCCACCGGGAAAGCAATGAAACAGGTCGGTATGACACTCGATGGCATTGACTTCTTCGAATATCACGATGCCTTCAGCATTTTCGCCGCGCTGCAACTCGAAGCAGTTGGGTTTGCGATCAAGGGCAGCGGCTGGAAACTTGCGGCTGATGGTTCGATTGGATTGAAAGGAAAAATCCCCTGCGCGACGATGGGCGGCATGAAGGCGCGCGGATTCCCCGGAGGCGCTGCGGGCGTGTATCAAGCCGTCGAAGCGACGGTCCAGTTACGAGGTCAGGCTGAAGCGAACCAGATTGCAGATGCAAAATTCGGGTTGATCCAGTCGCTGGGTGGTCCGGCATCCACGGCAGTGAGTCACATTCTGCAAAGACTTGATTAGACGATGGACCGTGGACCACAGACGATTGACGAACATGTTCTATCGTCCATCGTCTGTGGTCATTTTGAGCAACGGGGGAATTGCAAAAGAAGCGAATAACGCTGACAACCCAAACAACATGGCAGGGACAAGCCAGCGTGCGTTGACGATGAATCCCTGATATAGCAGTATAGATTGAATGCGAAGCTTTGCCAGCGATACCGGCGGCAGGCTTTGTATGGTGATAAATAGCGCGCCGATGGTCAGTGCAATGACCAGCGCAATGACAAAGTCATTCCATGTGACGAGGGCGGGGCGGTTTTCCACTTGAATGCGCGACATTACATTGGCGGTGATGCTGCGCGGCATGGGGGCGAGCGGTTGTGACCCGAGCGCATCTTCAATAAGCGCATCTTGTTTTAGGCGGTGATCCATGATTCCTCCATTTGTGCGAGCGACTTGCGGAGTTGTTCCTTGGCGCGGAAAATGCCTGTTTTGACGGTACCAAGCGGCAGGTTGAGAGTCGAGGCGATCTCTTCATACGAAAGTTCGTTTTGATAGCGAAGGGTGATTAGTAATTGGTAATTTGAGTCAAGATTTTCAATGGCGTGTTGCAAGTAGGTTCGAGTTTCGTTTGACTCGAAAATTTGGGCGGGGGTATCCAGATGCGGTTCTGGAATATCATCCATCACGTCATCGCCGAGGTCGTTGAGCGAGCGTCGCAGGTTGGGCAGACGGTTGTAGCACAGGTTGGTGACAATACGATATAGCCAGGTGCGGAGTTGGCTTTGCCCCTTGAAATTGGGAAGAGCCGTCCAGGCGCGCACGAAGGTCTCCTGCGCCAGATCAAGCGCCTCGTTCTCATCTTTGACGACGCGCAGGGCAAGGTTATAGACGTAGCGTTGGTGTTCATTTACGAGCGCGGCAAAGGCATCGGGGTCGCCTTTTTGCGCTTTCTGAATGAGGGCTTGCTCGGAGATGGACATGATGGTTCTATGGGTTTAGACAGGGAAATTGCAGAAAAGTTTCAGCATTCCTGTCATTGCTTCGCCCACTCCGTGGACTCGCAATGACAGGAATTTTCTTGAAACTTTTTCGCCGGATGCCTGTCAAACGTAGTGAGAAACTCACCGCTTTGCGGTACTTTGTAACACAAGGAGCAATAAAATGAAAAGACCCCTGATTATTGGATTATTGGTCGCCGCCATCCTATTTGTGCTGGCGGGCATCGGCGCGGTGATCTTCTTCACCCTGCGCGCAGCGGACTTTGCGGTCTTCGACGTACCGCTCGTTTCCGCCATAGCGGAAGAGAGCAAGACCCTCGAAGTGGACGCGGACAAGCCGGTCACTCTCAGCGTGAACGATGATGCGGGTGATGTATCCGTTGTCGGCGGAGATGTTGAGGCGGTGGAAGTCCAGATCGTCAAAACCGGTTATGGCGCCAATCAAAACCGCGCAGATGAAGCGCTAAAGAACATCAAGTATGAGGTAAAACAAAATGGGAACATCATCACCATAACTTATAAACTGAGCGGACGCCAAACCCGCGAAGTCAATACGGTGGACTTTCTCATCACCGTGCCAACGAACACCGAGGTCGAGATCGATAACGGGTTCGGCGTTGTGGATGTGTCTGACCTGAACGGCGATGTCGACATCTCCGGCGATTTCGGCGATGTGACGGTGATGAACATTGAAGGCGCGCTGGTCTTGGATAATGCCAGCGGCGAGATCGAGATCAGTAATGTGGATGCAGGCTCACAGGACGTGCGGATCGAAGCCGATTTTGGCAAGGTCACGCTGGAAAAGGTGAACGGCAAAGACATCACCATCGACTCAAGCAGCGGCACACTCAATCTCAATAACGTGCGCGCCACAGGTGAACTCTTTGCAAGCACGGATTTCGGCAACTTTGATTTCGAGAACGGCTCCGCCGCCTCCGTCACGGTCGATTCCAACAGCGGCAAAGTGACTCTCACAAAGGTCAATATTCGCGGCGCATTGGTCATCACGTGCGACTTTGGCGACATCACACTGGCACAAACGATGGCTGGCTCGTATGACCTCGACTCGAACAGCGGCGGCATCACCGTGGACGGCATGAAAGGGAATGTCAAAGCGCATACCGATTTTGGAAGCATCGACATTCAAAATGCAGAGGACGTGACGCTCGACCTGCGCTCCAACAGCGGCGGCATCGACTTCAGCGGCTCGTTGGGAGAAGGTCCGCATCGTGTCGAATCCGATTTTGGCGGCGTCACGCTTGCCCTGCCTGCCGACTCTGCCCTGAACGTGGAACTCAAGACCGATTTTGGCAGCATCAGTTCGGATATCCCCATCACGGTCATCCTCGACGGTGAATCGCAGAAGAATCATCAATTCGGGACGATGAACGGAGGAGGCGCAGAGATATTCATCCGCACCAACAACGGGTCCATCGAGATCACCGCCATCAAGTAAAATTACAGGGCTTGGAGAAATTCCAAGCCCTGATTTTTCGGTGTAAAAAGCACAAAGGAATTCCCATGAACGATCTCATTCCCTGTCTCGGTGTCGTCGCCGTCCTCGCCATCATCTTCGGCTTTTTGGCTTTCCTGCGTTACATGAATTATAAGGAAACCCTCGCCCTCGCCGAAAAGGGATTGACACGTCCCGAGAAAAAATCGGGCAAAGGTCTTTTACGCTGGGGAATTGTGATTGCCGCAATTGGATTTGCCCTCTCGCTAGGACTCTATCCCTTGGGATTTGATTCCGGCGCCAACTATCCGCTTCATCTTGGACCCTGGATGCTGGGCGGCTTCGTTCCGCTTTTTCTAGGCTTGGGGCTGGTGCTGCTCCATTACTTGACAGAGAAAGAGTAGTTGCCAGTAACCAGCAACCAGTGACCGGTTTAGGGAAGGTCGGTTTTGGTTTGGTTGACGAAAAGAGTATCGCCACTGACTTCAATGGAGTCAGCCTCAAAACCGAAGAATGTATAGAAACGGGCAGTAGTTTGATGGGCTTTGAGCAAAAGAGAAATGGCGGGATCTTTGTGGGCGTAGTAACGCGAGCGCCAGCCATACGTGGAGTTGGGGTCGGCACGGAGGATGGAAAATTTGCCTTCGCCATTCGTTAGACCAGTTTGAATTTTGTAGGTACTCGCTTCATACTTCAGGTGAAGTGAGTTTTTGTTTTGTGTGAAAGGTACATCGTTCAGGAGCCAGTGCAGGGTGTAGTGATGTGGCTCATTCGCTTCGAGATCGTCGATAACCAACCACCTGTCCCCTTTCAATGCCATGACCGTGCGTTTGTGGCGGACGGGTTTGTAGCCGTCGTGTTCGCCTTGCCAGAGATTCTCAGTTTGTTTGAGGACGTTGCCCTTTGCCCAGTTCGTCCATGTAAAGCGGCTGACCATGGTCATTTGGTCTTTGCCATCTACGGTGACGGTGTTGTGCGCGGACGTGCGGGCGAGTCCGTTGCGCCAGATGCCTTCGCCAGAGTAGAGATAGGTTCCCGCGTCTATGGCAATGTTGTCGCTGCCCATCCACAAGTCCATGTGAAGTTGGTCGGCGTGGGAGGGGCGGGAGGTGAAGTCGGTGCAGCGGAGGATGGCGCGGGAATTTTTGTTGCGGAGGATGTAGGTGCCACCTTGAGGGAAGGAGTCTCCCTCATCCCCAACCCTTCTCCCAATGGGAGAAGGGAGTCGTCCCCCTCTCCTCTCAGGAGAGGGGTTAGGGGTGAGGTCGATTTCTCCACACAGCCAATAGACATCCTCATCCCATTCACCAGACTCAAACATGGGTTGACCGGTAGTAATGATCGAGCCCAATTGCAATAGTGGACGATAATCGGTGAAATCGCAGTTGTTGAGTGGCAAGACTAATGCGCCGTCGTTGGAGCCGTAGACGGGCATGTGTCCGGTAATAGGGTCGATGAGGTGGGATAGGAATGAGATTGATTTCGAGATTGAGTCTTTTAGGTAATTGGTAAATGGTAATTGGCTGAGTTCGCCTAGTTGAATAGCATAAAGATAAAGATGCAAAATAAAGCGATGGTAGTTGAGGGAGTACATGGAATAACCACCATCGGGGAAGATCTGATTTGTGGCTTCTTCTTCGAGGAGGCGTTTGCCGAGGGTGAAATATTTTTCGGAATCTCTTAATTCGGGGAAAAGCAGACCGACCATCCACAGACCAAAGGCTTCGCTGATGGTGTGATTGCTGCGGGTGGAGATGGCGTAGCCGATGTTTTTGTAGATGCGTTCGGCTTGGGATGCCAGGTATTGGGTAAATTGGGAGATTTGTAGATTGGTGGTGGATGGCGAATGGATGAAGGCATAGAAGCCAAACGTCCATGCCATGAGACGGAGGGCGATCTCTTGTCCGTCTTTCCAGTTGGCGCCGGTGTTGGGTGGATTGTGTTCCGCCCAGTCTTGGATGAGTTGCCAGAAGGCTTGGGGGTATTTTTCGTCTTGGGTGAGGACGTGGGCGCGGACGAGGGTGTAGACAAAGGCGAAGCGGTTCGGTTCCCAGATGAATTTGATGTCGGTTGCCGAGTCGTCGGAGATTTGAGACCAGTGTTTATGTCCCACATCGTGCCAAACGGGAGGAAAGCCGGTTTTGCGATATTCATGGGAGAAGTATTTGAGTTCGCCGGTGAGAAGGCGGTTGGATTCTTCGATGGCGTTGTTGCCGAAATCAGGGCGAGAGGACCTCGCCCCTACGGTGGTGAAAAATTTTGGGGCGTTTTGTTTGCGCCACTGGGCGTAGGAATCGGGTTCGGAGGGGATGGTGGGTTTGAGCCAATGATTGAGCGGACGGTCGTCCCATTCGTATTGCGGGGTTTGCCAGCGGATGAGTCCGGTGCGGAGGCGGAAGGCGTAGGCGAGGCGAAAGGCTGACCAGCGTGGACCAAGTTCGAGGAAGAGCGAGGCGAGGGTTTTTATCCGATTGAGCATGAGATTATTGGACGCGGACGAGCGCGGAAAACGCAGATAAAAAAATCAGCGTCCATCAGCGTTCATCTGCGTCCTATTTTAGCCGTATAACGAGAAAGAAGAAGCCAGAGAAGCGGAAGTCCGATGATGATTAGGGGCGGGGCGTAGGGTTGTCCCCAGGACCAGGCGTAGGCGAGGGCGGCGGCGAGGAGGGTGAGCAGAATGTAGAGTGCGCTGACTTGGGCGTGTTTATAGCCGCCGATGACGAGGCGTTGATAGACGTGTGTGCGATGCGCGGCGAAGACGTTCTCGCGCTTGAGGGCGCGGCGGATGAAGGTGACGCCCGCGTCCATGATGAAGGTCCACATCAGGAGAGTGCCGAGCATGAGGGCGTCGCCGCCTTCATCGGCGGAGAGGAGCGGCAGGACGGCAAAGGTGTACCCGAGGAAGGTGCTGCCTGCGTCGCCCATGAAGATCTTGGCGGGTGACCAGTTGTGAAAGAGAAAACCCAAACTGCCCGCGGCGATGGCGAGTGCGATCCAATACACGAAGTGTTGATCCGTGTTTGCTGCGAGGAACATCCAACCGAGAGCGGCGGAGAGGGCGACCCCACCCGCAATGCCGTCGATGCCGTCCATGAAGTTGTAGGCGTTGGTGAGACCGACGATCCACAGGATGGTGATGATGAAGCCGACGACGCCGAGTTGCAGTTGACCAAAGAGTGGAATGGTGACCGATTTGAAATAGCCCATGCCGAGCACGGATACAAGTGCAACCAGCCCTTGCACGGCAAAGCGGACACGCGGACTGAGCGAATGGACGTCGTCACGCCAGCCGAGATAGGCGATGACCACGCCGCAGACAAGATAGATCAGGCTTTGAGTTAGATTATTTTGAAAGGCAGCAACACATCCTGCCGCAAGAACGACGATGACAATTGCCATACCCCCACCTCGCGGAGTAGGTGCGGAATGCGAACTGCGTTCGTTGGGATGGTCAATGATGCGGCGGCGTTCGGCGTATTGACGGATGATCCACACGCCGAGGGCGGAGAGAATGGTGAGGAGTGCGAAGATGAGGATGGAAGTCACGGGGGTGATTCTAAACGAGAAATCGGTTTGGTTTTAATTTGATACTGCCTTATATATTTTTATGGTGTCCTCAACCAACCGACAGGTTCTAATGCCTCACCAATGAGAAAAGCACGGTTTTCTTTAATATCCAGCAAAATTGCTTGGGAATCCAAAGCGTAATGTTCTCCCATCTGGCTTCTAAAAACAATTTGCTTTCCATCTGGCGACCATAAAGGTGGTGAATATATATTCGCGCCAATTTGAGCATCAAGTTCGCCACGGAAACAATAATTAGTTGTTACCCCTGTTTTCAAATCGAAAATACCAAGGTAACGATCTGCCGAATCACCAAACCAAGGCTGTACATCAGACCAATAAGAATACCAGAAAGCAATATGCCGATTTTCTGGTGACCAACTCAAGTCAGATATATAAAACCAAGGATAATAATCTGACAAATGGGTCAATTGGTTAATCTTGCCATCTTGCGAGACCTCAAAAATTTCATACGCTGGAAAATCTTCTGGTTTTGAAAACAAGTTAAGCGCCATAGCAAATCGACTTCCATCTGAAGTCCATCGAGGTCTTACATGCATATCACCTCTAGGATCAAGTTGGGCAAGCACAGCATTGCTGTTAATATCCCACAATGTGTAATAAAATGGTCCAGAAATACCACCTTGTAAATATACAACTTGGTCAAGATTTTTATCGTATTCAATAACTCTATACCAATAGTCATAAAAAACTTCAGGGTAGTTTGCTTCAAGGAAATAACGCTCGCTGGTAAAAGGATTTAATACAAGAAATTTAGAAACTGTATCAAAACTACTCTCTTCTTGAATTAGATCGATAATCAATTGTTCTTCATTTAGCCATTTTGCATATGACCAGTCTTCCTCCATAGGTATAAGTTTAGCCTGAGCGTTTCCATCCCCAATGACCAATTCATCTGTTTTGCCCGATATATAAGAAATCCAGTTATGTTCGGGGGACGCGGCAAAGAAATAAAAATTATTGCCTGGTTGACTTAATTGTGTTTTCACAAGTGAACTCATATCCATTAGATAGGTTTCATCTCCATCAAGGATAAGAGTTCCGCTTGAATTTAATTTTGATAAATCTGTTTCTATTTCGGGGCATTTCTCGATAATTTTTGGAGAAGAACAACTTACAAGAAAAGACAAGAGTAATAGGCTCAAAGACCAGTTGTTTATATTTTTCATTTATCCTCCTCTGTATTTATTATCTTTCGAATAATTTTTGAAAAAGTTTACTGCCTTACAAACTCCTGCACCTGCGATTCTGAGAAGTCGACACCCAAATATTAACCCAAATCCTTCGTCATAAAATAGCGTTGATGTCCCTTCGGAAAATCCTGCAACTCGCCATAGACGCGATAGCCCTGCTTCTTGTAAAACTCTGGCGCTTGGAAACTGAAGGTATCCAGATACACGTGCT
>ERZ761609.1696-NODE-1696-length-18234-cov-6.753177_pt1 | contig 18234 bp, 18 predicted proteins | sample MGYA00511163_ERZ761609 | MGnify/ENA primary metagenome ERZ761609 (study PRJEB28899, sample SAMN02445070) | bioreactor sludge metagenome | biome: EBPR sludge | place: Australia: Brisbane, Thorneside Wastewater Treatment Plant | collected 2011-12-16 ... | reverse complement strand
GGCGACCAGGGCCGTGCACACCCAGTAGAGAACCGGGCCAGGGAGCCCTCCTGCTGCGCCACCCCAGGCGGCCGCCGGATCACCCGGCGATGACGCCAACGGTCCCATGGCTCTGACCGCGTCGCCGACGCCTCCCGAGAGAGTCCCGCCACCGAGTAGGGCGGCCAACCAGGCGCCGCCCCACACGATGCCCGCTGAAGCCAGCACGACCCCGAGCAGCGCAATCAGGACGACGTCGCCGCCGGCACCCGCCCCGGTGCGGTTCACTGGCTGACTCACGCCCACGCTCCCGAACGAGATCGGGAGTCTCCGTGGCCGATCGGGACCTTGATCGGGAGTGACATCGGGACCTTCTCCGGGACCCGCGTTTCGGATTCTCCACCTACTGCCACCAACGCAAGGAGAATCCCATGAACCTCTTCAGGCACATCGAAGCCGACTACCGACGAATCGCCCGTGACGGCCTCCCCGACCAGTGGTGCATCGACCTCGTCACCCTCGACGACGTCGTCGAAGCCATCCGCGATCATCGAGAGCACGAGGAACGCTCGGACGACCTCACCCGCCGCCTCGCAACGATCGCCAGAACCGATCAGCGAGCCGCCGTCGTCGTGCTCCACGCACTCGCGCCACTGCTCGGCGCCCGCCTCGGACGGGCAGTCACCAGGGAGTACCGAACTGACGCGCTCACCGAACTCGCCATGGTCATCCTCGACTCGCCGCTCGACGGGCCTCGACTCGCCCACCGGCTCGTCAACCGAGCCCACACCCGCGTCTACAAGGCCGCCCGTCGGGTTGGCCAACGAGGCGTCGTGCACGTGGTGGAGATCGCTCCCGTCGACCCGCAGCGGATGCCCGCGAGCGTTCGGACCTTTGCCGCCGACATCGCGGACGGGGTGACCGACCGGCTGGCACTCGCGAAGTTCAACGACGCTTTGCTCACTGCCGTCGACAACGGAACGTTGTCCCCACCGGTCTGGGCAGCGTTCCGAGACCATCGCCTGCGACGAGCGCTCGATCCATCTGGGCCGACCTCGACCGGGGTGCAACGCAAGCTCGCATCGAGAGCAGCGTCGAGGATTCAACCACTCGTCGATCAGTACCTTCACGCTGCATAACGCACCCCGGTTGACGTCGACTCGCGGCAGCCGAACTCAGGCCGTCTGCAGTCGGCGGTCAGCCTCCCATCATCGGACCGTTCATTTGTTCGTTCCAGTTGCCCCAGTCGCCGTTCATGTGGGGCCACATGCCGGTCATCATGTTGTCGCACCAATCTGCGGGACGATCGCTGGATGGGTTGGCTTGCAGCCAGGCTCGGCAGGTCGACAACATCCGATCGGGGTCGGACCACATCCTGGATCCCATCATCGATCCGTTGGTCATCTGCTGGTCCATCCAACCCGTCATTTCCTGACACCAGCCCGCGGACATCGAGCCCCATCGCGCGTCGCCGTCCATCCAGGTCGTGCAGGCCTGGCTGATATCGGCGAGCTGGGCACTCGAGTTACCAGCGGAAGTCGGAGTGTCGTCGCGGCTAGCGAGAGCGGCGCCCACGACGATTCCAGCGAGAGCCACGGTTGCTACGACGGCGGGCATGATCCAACGACGTCGACGAGCAGGTGGCTCAACACTTGCCGCTTGCAGATCGATCATGGCTCAAGAGTGCCCGCACCGGTCGTTTGGCGGTAGGGCACTACGTCCTGATCGAGCCCGCCCGTCAACCTGGAGACGTGAGCGGACTGTTCGGGGGTGGCTCCGCCCGCGGTGGGGTCGAGGCCCTACGAGAGCCAGCCACCCGAAATACATCGGTCTGTGCCGATGTATCGGTCACCGTCGATAGATTGAGAGGATGAACACGACAGTCGAGTCTCTTGACAAGGTTGCCGCGGCGGCGAAGCTGTTCTGCGGTTTCGGCGATCGAACGCGCCTCGCCATCATCACGCTGCTCGCCGATGGCGAGCAGCGCGTGACCGACATCGTCGACGCACTCGACTCCTCCCAAGGCAACGTGTCGGGGCATCTCAGATGCCTGAAGGACTGCGGACTCGTCATCGACCGGAGAGCAGGCCGTGAGGCGTTCTACCGGATTGCTCACCCGGAGGTCGTGGCCGTGTTGCGTTCGGCCGAGCGCCTGCTCGCCGTCACCGGCCAGCGCATCGATCTGTGTCCGAACTACGAGAACCCCGGCAAGTGAGACCGTCGTGACCGTCAGCCGCTTCCACATCGCTGCAATGGACTGCGCCGCCGAACAGCAACTTGTCCGCATGGCGTTGTCCGACGTCGATGGCATCAATCGCATCGAGTTCCACCTCGACCAGCGCGACGTCGTCATCGACCACGACTCGACCGCTGCCAGTATCGACGCTGCCCTGCAGACCCTTGATCTCGGGGCTCGCTACGTCGATGACACCAGCGAGATCGGTCCTCCCAGCAACCCGGGCCGAGAACGAAGGGCGCTCCTCGTGGCGCTGCTCATCAATGCCGGGTTCTTCGTTGGTGAACTCACCGTCGGCGTGGTCAGCGGCTCGATGGGACTCATCGCCGACGCGCTCGACATGGGCGCCGACGCCAGCGTGTATGCGCTCAGCCTTCTCGCAGTCGGCACGGCAGCCGCCCGCAAGAAGCAACTCGCCCGTGCCAGCGGTTACCTCCAACTCGGGCTCGCACTCGTCGGGTTGGTCGAGGTGATCCGCCGATTCGTCGTCGACGTCGAGCTGCCGGACCCGACATCGATGATCGTGCTGTCGGTTCTGGCGCTCGTTGGCAACGTCGTCACCTTGATCGTCTTGCACCGCGTCCGTTCCGGCGAAGTGCACCTCCAGGCCAGCTGGATCTTCACCGCCAACGACATCAAGGTCAATGCCCTCGTCATCGCAGCAGCGATAGGGGTCTCACTCACGGACTCCGCAGTCCCCGACCTCATCGCCGGTGCCGTCATCTTTGTCGTCGTCGCCAACGGCGCCCGCCGCATCCTTGGTCTCAGCCGATGAGTGGCAAACGGCCGCTCGCAGCCTTCATTGCGGCGACCGCTTTGCTCGTCGCTATCGACTTGTCGACCAAGTGGTGGGCGGTGCGCGCACTGTCCGACCGCCCTCGTGCACTGCCGGGACCCGTCGATCTGCAACTCGGCTACAACTCCGGCACTGCCTTCGGGCTCTTCTCCGAGGTCCCAACCATCGTCATCTCGATGGTCACCTTCGCGTTCGTGGTCCTGGTCTTGAACATGTGGTGGACACGCCGAGCGCCTACCGCACCAGTGGCGCTCATTGTCGCAGGAGGGATCGCCAACGTCGTCGACCGGCTCGAAGCCGGCAGTGTCGTCGACATGCTCCACACCGGCTGGTGGCCCACGTTCAACCTGGCCGATGTCTACATCACCACCGGCGTCGCTTTGTGGCTCGTCACCACGATCAAGGCTCAGGACAACGCCACAGACATCGAAGGCCGCGCCGCTGAACTGACCAGGACATGACGTCTACCCGACGCCATCGACGACGTTCGTCGATCTCCAAAGGGAGCTACGTGGTGAGAGGAGCGAGGCGGGTCTCAGGGGGCTCCATGGGGTGCAGTGGCTCCACCGCGAGCGCAGTTGTCCAGAGCGGGCAGCGGGACGCCCAGCCGTTGAGATCGAGGCCGTCTGGCGGTTCAACGACATTGAGGATGTGGCCTCGAGCTTCGAGTAGTCCGGCGAGGCGGAAGCCCCATGCGCGACCCGCAGGATCGGCGTCCACGATGGCAATCATCTGCTGGCCGCTGTTCTCGGCGTGACCTGCGAGAGTCGTGGCGACTCGATCGTCAGGGGTTTGCGATCCGAGGATGCCGACCGCGGCGTAGCCGGCCCCTGCGGCGGTGAGGGCGTCAGGGATGCCTTCGGTGACGAGTAGCACGCTGGCGGTTGTGTGACCGTCGGGTGTGCGGGTCCAGGCGAGGCGTGGGTTTGAGCCGAGGCTGCCAGCCGGGTTGTCGTACTTGTCAGATCCGATCGGCTCGAGGTAGCGGGCTTGGACGTACTGGACGTTGCCCTCGGGATCGAGCGCGGGGAACGTGGCGGCAAGGGAGTGGCCGTAGGGGAGGCCTCGTTGGCGAGACATCATCGCTCGGCCAGGGTCGGCACCGACGTGGTTGGCCCGGAGGAGATCGTCGTCGAAGCCGCGGGCGTGGAGCCACGCCTCGGATCACTCGGGCCAGTTAGCCAACCGAACATCGACCTCGTCCGTCTCGCACTTCTCGTGTTCGCAGCAGATCGGTCGACGCCACGAGCGATCGGCAACACCAGCTGGTCGAGCCGCTCGTTCGAAATCACTGCACCCGTTGCCGACGAGAACGTGTGGACGTCTGTCGCTGACGATCTGGGTGACCTTCTTGGCTTCCTGACCGGTGACACCTGGACGATCGGATTTCGAACCTCCCGAGCGCCGAAGGAGGCGATCACGAAGCCGCAGCTCCCGGCGGCCCCAACGAGAGTCGTACTGATGAGCGGTGGTGCGGACTCCGCTCTCGGCGTGCTGGAGTCGCGCCGCCGCCTCGGATCCGGCGATGGACACATCCTCGTCTCTCACGTTGGCCCCACAATGATCGCACCGATCCAGCGGAACGTGGCCGAGGCTGCGGAGCGGCTGGTGCCCGGCCCGTGGCAAGAGCATCATGCGATTCGACTGGTCCGGGGCCGCAAGCAGGTCGACGGTTCGCGATTCAAGAGTGAGCCTTCCACGAGGTCTCGGTCCCTGCTGTTTCTGTCACTCGGCCTCGCCGTTGCCTCCGTGCACGATGTACCACTCTGGATCCCCGAGAACGGCTTCGCGTCCCTCAATCCGCCATTGGCGCCGAACCGGCGCGGCAGCCTCTCGACCCGCACCACGCATCCCGCATTCCTGGTCGGCCTGTCAACGATCCTCGAGCGCGTCGGCGCTCAACACGAGATCGTCAACCCGTTCGCGGAGCAGACCAAGGGCGAGATGTTCGCCAACGCCGCCAGGGCTCTCGACACGGAGAAGATCGGAGCGTTCTTGAGCGACACACACTCGTGTGGTCTCACGGGACAGCGAGCCTTCGGGGTATCCGTCTCGACCCACTGCGGGGTGTGCTTCGGGTGCGTTGTTCGACGATCGTCCTTCGCTTCGGCCGGCCTCATCGACGGAACGGAGTACCTCTCCGACACAGCGACCGGCGACCTCAAGCGATGGCTTTCCGAAAAGTCGGTCCTGCCAGACATGCGCGGCTTCACCAGGCGTGGCGTGAGCAACGCCGACATCGCCTCGATGAGCTTGCCCTTGACCTACCCAACCTCAACCGCCCGAACTCTCTGCGAACGCGCAGTGAACGAGCTCCGGAACCTCGTCACATGAGGACTCTGCCCAGCATCGACATGCACGCGCACATCGACATCGGGATCGAACCGTCAGAACTCACGGCTCTCAATGCCGTCGTGTTCGCGGCTTGTCGGTCGCTTGATGAGGCCGAAACCGCCCTGGCGAGAACAGACGAGCTGACGGTTTGGGGAACGGGCTGCCACCCGGGCCTCGTGGGGGCGCAACGGGCCTTCACGAGAGAGCGATTCGAAGATCAGGTGCTTCGAACGTCGTACGTCGCCGAGCTCGGACTAGACGGAAAGTCCCGTGTCCCAATGGACACGCAGGTGAACACGTTGAGAACGGCTCTCGAGGTGCTGACCGAGCATCCACGCATCACCTCGCTACACAGCTACGAGGCAACCGAGGAACTGATCTCCGTGTTGGAGGACTTCGACCTCCGAGGCGCAGTGCTCCACTGGTGGCTCGGCTCGCCTGAGCTGACCGCGAGGGCGGTCGAACTCGGATGCTTCTTCTCCGTCAACTCCTCGTCCGTGCGTCGATCGAATCTGCTGCGCATCATCCCACTCGACCGACTCCTCCCCGAGACGGATCACCCATTCGGCGATCGAGGACGGGGGCGAGAGCGACGTCCAGGTCTGGTTGTGGACGTCGAAGCGGAGATCGGGAGGCACCACGTCATCTCCACGGAGGGGGCCCGCACGGTGATGTGGCAGAACCTTCTGGCGCTCGTTCGACATGCGTCGGTCGCTCCTCTGCTGCCCAGCCGGGTGCGCTCACTGCTAGCAGCGGTGCCGAACTGAGCATGGAGCGGATCGCGGAGTCGACGGACTGTCCGGTAGCGCCGGCGAGGCGAATCGGTGCTCCCTCCGCTTGCTCGGGCCGTACCCTGGCGCCCGATCCAACGACTCCGTGGGTTCGTGCGGGCCGCGACACCTGCGAGCACGCGCGGCCGGAAGGCGGCCATCAAGCGGTCACCTCAGCTATGGCCGTTGGGTTAGCTCGGAACGGTCGGGGCGAGTGACAACGGTAGGCGAGCAGATCCGTGCTGCCGACGAGGCAATCTGCGGAAACATCCATGCGCTCGCAGACGAGCGGGCGCTGCTCTCGCAGAATGTTCTCGCACACATCCGGAACCTGGTGGAGGGTGCCGCCGTGCGCCTTCACGCCGGACGCTCCGAGGTTGAGTTCAGCTACGACCAGATCGCGCCTGGACTGGCCTTCGTCCGCTCAAAGTCGAAGCTCAGCTTTCTCGGTAGGTTCCACAAGCTCATCCAGATGAGCGCGTCGCACTATGCGATGGACGGCGACGCTTCCGAACGCCTGATGCTGAAGTACTACGAGTACTTGCTCCGCGTCCGCGCCGTCCTCAGAAGTGAGTGCGGTATCGAGGTTCTGGCGAATCTTGAGTCTTTCCCAATCGATCTCGACCCGTCCCTGCGCGAGTATCACGCGAGGATCGCGGAGCGGATCGAGGCGCTACGAGAGGTGCCGCCCAGCGGCGGTGCTCGTGACCGCTACTACATCCACCGGACGCGTCCCTTCTTCGTCCAGGGTCGCGTGTACTACGAGGTCACCTTCTACCGAGCTGTCAACAAAGTGAGCAAGTTCGATCGCATCATCGCGTTCACCGACATTGACGTCAGCGACAAGTATTCGGCAACCCTGACCCTCGTCAACGACTCGATCGAGATTCTCGGGCAGACCATGCCGATCACGATCGTTGACGAGTGGGAGGTTTCCATTCGGCCGTGTGAATTCGACAACTTCGCGCGTCTCCTCGGGCTTCCCATCAGAGCCCGCACGAACATGCCGGAGTACCGCTACCTCATGCGGAGACTCACGGCTCGCTCGGGGACACTGCTCGATCTGATCGATCTGCCTGATGACACTTTCGCAAAGGTGGTCGCAGCTGGCACTGCCGGGGTTGCGCGCCCTGAGATCTTCCCCGTCCTCTCAGAGGCGCGGCGCATCGTTCGAGCCAAGCTGCCCGGCACCAACATCATCCGCTACTTGATGCTCCGAATGCGTAACGAGGTTCTGAAGCGCCAGTACGACAGCGCAGGGTGTGATCGGCTGTCAGGGCTGAAGCTGGGTTACGGCTGCATCCCGTTCGACACGATGCCACTGTGCACCTCCCCCCTGGGCCACAACCCTCGATACTGGGACCTGATTGAAGGCCTTGACACGAAAGGACGGGAGCACGAGCTTCTCGCCCGTCGCGTGAAGAACAACGTCGAGCGTCACGGAGTCCTATACACGCCAGCCTCCGAGTTGACGGACTTTGGCGACGTGAGCGGTCTCATCGCCGCGTACAACAGCATCCTCTACCACAAGCACAGGGCACGGCGCTCTCTTGAGGCGGACAAGGGCCATGTCTTCATCCGCGGGTACGAGGACGACACGGTCTCCATCGTCGAAAGACTGCAGGCCTACGCATCGTCCGGGATCGGCGGATACACGGGAGCTGTCGACCGATGGCTCGACGCCAGCCCTCGCGCCATCGACGATGAAGCCAAGAAGGACGCGCTCAAGCGACTCTTCAGTCAGTCCCGGGTTGCACTGATCTATGGCGCGGCCGGCACCGGCAAGTCCACCATGGTGGACCACATCGCGAACTACTTCAACGACAAGTCGAAGCTGTTCCTCGCGCACACCAATCCGGCGATCGACAATCTGAAGCGGAAGGTGTCAGCCCAGAGTGCCACCTTCCGAACGATCAGTAGTCACCTGTACCGGAGCGCGTCCGATGTGGAGTACGACCTCGTAGTCATCGACGAGTGCAGCACCGTGAGCAACGCTGACATGCTGGAGGTGCTCGAGCGGACCAGAGCCAAGCTGATCGTGCTGGTCGGCGACGTCTACCAGATCGAGTCGATCGAGTTCGGCAACTGGTTCGGGGCCATTCGCTCCTTCATTCCGGCCGCCTCGGTATTCGAGTTGACCACTCCCTTTCGAACGAAGAGCGCCTCTCTACTTGCCCTCTGGGACAAGGTGCGCAGCATCGACGACGACATCACAGAGGTCATGGCCCGCAATGGCTACTCGAGCGTGCTCAATGAGGCCCTGTTCGAAGCCGGGGGCGAAGACGAGATCATCCTCTGCTTGAACTACGACGGTCTCTACGGCATCAACAACATCAACCGATTTCTCCAGAGCAGCAACCCCGGAAAGGCGGTGACCTGGCGCGTCTCCACCTACAAGGTCGCCGATCCGGTCCTCTTCACCGAGACCGAGCGATTCCGACCGGTGATCTACAACAACCTGAAGGGCCGCATCGTCGGCATCGAGCGCTTCAAGGGTCGGATCCAGTTTGACGTTGAGCTCGACCGGACCATCAGCGAGTTCGACGTCGACGGGGTGGAGCTTGGGTGGTTGGGGAACTCGACCGTTCGTTTCTCCGTGTACGAGTACGAAGTCAGCGACGAAGACGTCGACTCGCCCAACACCGCTGTTCCCTTTCAGGTCGCCTACGCCGTCTCCATCCACAAGGCGCAAGGGCTCGAGTACGACTCGGTGAAGATCGTCATCACGGACGACAACGAAGACGACATCACCCACAGCATCTTCTACACAGCGGTCACCAGGGCGCGGGAGCGGCTTCAGGTGTTCTGGACGCCCGAGACACAGCAAGCTGTCCTCAAGGGCATGAACCGAGAGAACAGCCCGAAGGACGTCGCGCTGCTGTCCAGTCGCCGCGGACTCACCGCTGTCGCCCGACCTCGCCGCACACCATGAGAGTGGTTGCGTCTCCAGCGGCCACCGGTCGGCGATGCGACGTCCGACCGTCCGAGAAACGCTTGGATTGACGCGAGATGGACACACCAGACCGGACAGCTGCGGAAAACACCGGCGACGCCGACTACTGCTGGGAGCTTCTTGCTATAGCTGAACGCCTACTTCGCGACGGAACGTCTGACGAGACCGATGGCATAGCGTTGATCGAACACGCGCTGACGGAGTGTGGCACCGATCCTGCCATCGCGCTCAACGCGCACCTCGCCCTCGCGCAGATACTCAGCCCACAGGCGCTGGATGTCGAGACGGAGAAGCTTGAGGTGGTGGTGGGGCACGCTCGCCGGGCGGTCGAAGCTGCGATCGAGTTGGGCTACCCCGAGCCGGCGTGCTCGTCCGCTTACGCCGCAATCGGAACAGCGCGGCTCCGCCTGGCAGACCGACTCCCACTGGAGGACTACCTCGAGTCGGTGGCCCAAGCGACAGACGACCTGAGAACCGCGTGCGACCGCACATCAGGGGACGATCCGAACCGAATGAAACGCCTGGCGAACCTCGCTGGCGCCTTGCTTCGCTCCATTCCCGACCGGGACCAGCAGCGGACGAGGCTTCAGGAGGCGTGGGGAATCTACGACGAACTGTTGTCCCTCGAGCTCGGGGCCGCTCTGTTCAGCGTTCTGATGAACTCGGCGCACTGCGCTCAGCAGGCCGCCGCACTCGCCCGAACGTGCGGCAACCTGGATGAAGTGGTCGGCTGGGTGAACCGGTCCGAGGCCCTCTACCGCCGCGCGCTGACGGTGGCCGACGAGAGCGGTGCGGCCGCTGGTGGAGCACTCATGGGCTTGGCTCGCCTGAAGTTCGAAGCCGCCGCCGATGGTGGCCTCGACCACCTCGACCAGGCGATCTCGCTTGGCACCTCTGCGCTCACGAAGCTGCGGGAAGACCTCGGCTTCGAACGCGAGGCGACGATGCAACTCGCGGGGATGCATCTGGCTCGCTACCGGCAGGTGCATCTGCCGTCAGACGCAGCACTCGCAGACGACCTCAGTTCTCGCGCGCTGCACTCATGGCATCACGAGCGCGGAAGCATCGAGTTCGCTCGGGCCAGGGCTGCTCGAACGGAGGTGTTGACGTCGGTCGCGCTGAGCGACGTCGGTACCGACGATCACTACGTCGAGCTCGACGAGTTGCTGACGGCGGCGTACAGAGAGGAAGACCGCACTCCTCAGATGGAGGCGATCCGCGCCTTGGCGGACGTCATCCGCGTGCTTCAGTCCGAAGCCGACTCAGCCGACGAAGTCCATGCAGCCCTTGTCGAGTGTGCCGACCGGCTCGAGTCGGTGCTCGCATCCACGACCTTCGTGGCCGACGATCCCGTCTGGTGGGTCAGGTGGTTCGGTGCGCACGTCCGAATCGCGCGTTGGGCCGAGTGGGCTGCCCTTGACGTGGACCATTGGGTTCGTGCGCTTGAAGACGCTGCAAGCCGGATGGCATTGCGGCTCGAGGCGCTCGACCAGCGGAGCGAGGGATACGCGCTCGCCAATCGTCAGTTGGCATTCGCCGCGAAGGCACGAGCGGTTCATAGGCGCGAACCCGTCGCTTTCGCGAGGGCGCTGAGCCTGCTGGAGGTGGCTCGCCTGCACGACGAGCAGTTGACGCTGACGCACATGATCGACCTTGGTACCGATGGCGCCTACCTGTGTGAGATCCTCGGGCGGGATTCGAGCACATGGATCGACTACGCGATTGCGGCCGCCGGTCGAATGGAACACCAACCGTCCGCACCGCTCGCAGCCCGTCTCTCAACGAGTCGTCCCCGATACGAACTTGCTGGTGTAGCGGCCGCGAACGAAGCCGATCCATCGGAGCTCGCTTGGACTCTGCACAGGGTGTGCCAACCGCTCGAGGCAGATGAGGGAGCCCGACATGCGTTCATGAGGGACCTGGACGAGCTCTCCCGAGATCTCGCAATGGTGTTCCTTGCGCAGAGTCGGCTCCATTGCCGAGCCGCAGTGCTGCGCTCCGGCACCTGGACAGCTGTCGATCTTCCCAATCTCGCGCTCGACAAGGTCGGTCATGTCGTCGTGGCGGCCCACCACGCGCACAGCGCAGCCGAGTCTGGCTCCATCGCCGCTCGGACCCAATGGTCGGCTGCTCGCAGTGACCTGAACGGCGCGCTCGCCAGCGCACTACTCCCACTCGTCGCCGTGCTGACAGCGGAGCAGAGGCCAGTCGTCCTACGACTCTCCGGTTGGGGTCATGCCACGCCGATTGCACCGTTGCTCATGGCCCAACTCGGCTACTCCCAAGCGGTCGTTGTGTCGCTCGGCTTGCCCCGGGCACCCGCTGCCAGGCCACGACCGGCAGCGCTAGCGGCACTTGCGGCACCTGGTGACGGGAAGCGCTTCCGGCACCTCCCGCTCGCTCTGGACGATGCCGAGCATGTGGCTCGCCTGTTCGGGACGAGAGCAATGGAAGACGCGACCAAGGAAGATCTTGCTGACGCACTGCAAACCGCATCCACGGTGCTGGTGGCGTGCCACGGAGCCTCTGCCGAGAAGGCGGAGATGTCCCGACTCGTGCTTCACGACGGGGACTTGACCGCCACCGAACTCGTCGCGCTGGACCTTCACGGCCTCGAGCTCGTGGTGGTCGCAGCTTGCGAGTCGTCCGCCACCGATCGATCGACTCCTGAGCATCCGTTCAACGTGCAGACGGCGATGGTCATGGCAGGTGCCCGGATGGCGTGCGGCCCCCAGTGGACAATCGACGACGCTGTTGCATCGGCGTTCACACGCTCAATGTTCGAGTCGATCGCGGCAGGCAACGGCCACCTCGAGGCGTACCGAGCGGGCTCCGCTCAGGCGGCGGCGGTGGCTGATGACTTCCGGGACCTCACGCTCCTGGTCAGAGACGACTGGTGCGTTCTTGAACATCGCTGACGGGCCCTCCGCTTGCCAAGCTGCCCTGCGCGGGCCGGCAACCTAGAGGCGGGACGAAACCGAGCCGGCTTCACAGCGTCTGACGCGGCGGCGTACAACAGACGTACAACACGACGGGCACCGACGAGCACCCACCAGTGCGAACGAGAGGTAGCCAGCATCCTCACCAGACAGGGTCTGATCAGGACCGACGCGGTCCAGCGCCTACCAGCGCCCACGATGACCTCTTCGCTCATAACCCGAAGGTCGCAGGTTCAAATCCTGCCCCCGCCACTAAGGCAAAGTCCCAGCTCAGAGGCCCTTCCGCTCCGGCGAGAGGGCCTCTGATCTCGGCGGATCCGTCTTTTCGTACAACAGATGTACAACGAATGCACTTCGGGATGGAACCCGAAGGTCAAGAAGGTCGCACGGTCCCGTCACTCGCCACCCGGGCGAGACCGGAGCACATCGAGCAGCGAACCCCGCGACTCCGGAACAGGACTCGGCGGCACGTGCCGGCGCTCGCCGGACCAGACGGACCCGGCCGCCGCCTCCACGGTGACTGTCAGGCACCGGGTGTAACTGGGCTGCCCTGACAGCGTGAGGCTTGTCCCGAGTGCTGCTTGAGTCGGCGTTGTGTACGAAGACGCGGATCAGTCGCATTGATCCGCAGCCGATTCTCGTCCTGCGCACTGCGTGTCGTTCAGTAGCGGCCCGCATCCGAGATCCGTGGAGTCCGCGGATGCACGACGTCGCACATGGTGCCATCGATGGTGGGCACCGAAATGGATTGGAGGTCAGTCATGTGGTGCGGAGCACACGCCGGGCTCGGATGGCTTGGCTGGACATTGATGAGCGTGGGCATGGTCGCATTCTGGGGTCTCGTCGCTTGGGCGATCGTGGCGATGGTGCGCACGGGCAGGGCGGGTGGGTCGAACGGACCGGCCCGGCCCGACGACGTGCTTGCCGGAAGGTTGGCGCGTGGGGAGATCAGCACGGACGAGTACGTGAAGGCGCGCCAGTTGATCGACGGTCATCCGGCTCAGTCGGAGACCGATGACTCGAGGGAGGTCGTGTGATGTCTGGATCGACCAGTCGTTGGACGGTGACCGTCGGCATGCTGGTGATGTTGCTGGTGCCGACGGCAGTCGTCGCGGCGGTGCTCGTCGGGGCGAGCGGACCGGATGGTCCCGATGCGCCGCCGGCCGCAGTGCTGCCCGTTGTCCCCTCCGCGTCCGAGCCGGAGGCTGTGAGTCGGGCGAACCAGGAGTCGACGGTCGGCGCATCCCGTCGTGTCGACTCGCACCAAGTGATGCTCGAACAGATGCGTGTCAATGTGACGCCGCAGATGATCCAGTCGATGAACGGCGAGCTGCTCGCACACTCGCCTGCGGAACTGGCTGAGCTGGAGCGGCAGGCAGCTGACATCGACCGGATGCTGGCCCGCGATCCGTGATCGACGGGCTTCGGACCTGCGATGGACGAGCCCATCATTAGGCTACGACAGTATGTCGTACGACAGCGGTGATGGCGATCGGGGTGAGCGCCTATCTACGCTGCTCGACGCCGCCGCGATGGTGACCGGCGAACACGATCGCGACACCGTGTTGCACCGGATCGTCCAGGGCGCGTCCACGGTCACCCGGGCTCGCTACGCAGCGCTCGCCGTGTTCGACGACGCCGGAGACGTTACGGCGTTCGTTCATCACGGCGTCGACGACGGCACCGCTGAGGCGATCGGTCGCCCACCGACCGGCCGGGGACTGCTGGGTGCGACGGTGACCGCGGCCGGGCCGGTGCGAGTCGACGAGATCGGCCGTGACCCTCGCTCGGTGGGCTTCCCGCCCGGTCATCCGCCAATGGTGTCGTACCTCGGCGCTCCCATCGGTCGGGGTGGGCGTCAGTTCGGCAACTTGTACCTCACCGATTCGCGCCGCCCGGGAGGCTTCGATTCGGAGGACGAGGCGCTCGTGATGTCGTTCGCGGCCTTTGCGGCGTGCGCAATCGAGAACGCCGAGCTGCTCGTGCTCGAACGGCACCACGCCGAGGCCGTCGCGTCGAATGTCCAGTTGGAGGCGCAGCAGCGGTCTCGCCGCGAGGTATTGGCAGCGACCATCGCCGCACAGGAGGCGGAACGCGCCCGCGTGGCACGGGACCTGCACGACGACATCGGTCAGGCGCTGACCTCCGTGCTGCTGTGGCTCCGTCTCGTAGAGGCCGGGGACAGCACGACTTCGGAGCCGAGGACGCTCCTGGCCGGCGTCGAGGAACTCCGGGCGCTCGTCACCGACGCGCTGCAACGCACTCGCAGGCTTGCGTTCGATCTGCGACCGACCGTGCTCGACGACGTCGGTCTGGCACCCGCCATCACCCGGCTTGCGGCAGACCTCTCCGAACGTTCATCGGTGGCCATCGACACCATCGTCGATTCGACTGTCGAACAGGTGGACTTGTCGAACGAGGTCGCAACTGTCGTCTACCGGGTCGTCCAAGAAGCGCTCACCAACATCGTGCGTCACGCCCACGCCACGGCCGCAAGCGTTGCGGTCACGCTTCGCAGCGGACAGCTCCGTGCCATCGTCGAGGACGATGGAGTCGGATTCGACCCCTCGGCCGCGACGTCGAGTCTCGGCGTCCGCGGGATGATCGAGCGAGCCGAGCTCGCCGGCGGCTCGCTGTTGGTCGACTCCCGGCCAGGGTCCGGCACCACCGTCGTGCTGGAGGTGCCCGTTGGCTGAGCCGGTCGAGGAACCCGCAACGACCATCACGGTCGCGTTGTGCGATGACCACGGCATCGTCCGGAGCGGTCTGCGACGCATCCTCGAGGCCGAGCCCGACATGATCGTCGTCGGAGAGGCGGGGTCGGCGGCGGACGCCGTCGAGCTCGCGCGTCGAGCAACTCCCCACGTCTTTGTGATGGACGTCGGCCTCCCCGATGCGAGCGGCATCAGCGCCACGTCCCGAATCCGAGCACTGAGCCCGACGACGCGAGTGCTCATGCTCACCGTTCACGACGATGTCGCCTACCTTCGTCAAGCGTTCGCTGCTGGCGCAGACGGTTACCTCGTCAAGGACGCCGCCGACGTCGACCTGGTGCAAGCGATCCGGCTGGTCGCCGCTGGCCGCCGCTACGTCCACCCGACGCTCGGCGCAGCGTTGCTCGACGACGACGCTCAGACGAGACTGACGGGCCCGGGAGGCGCGCTCTCCGAACGTGAGGAACAGGTGCTCCGTGGCGTCGCACTGGGCATGACGAACGCCGAGATCGCCGCCGAGCTGATCGTGTCGGTGAGGACGGTGGAGTCGCACCGCGCTCACATCCATCAGAAACTCGGCGTTCAGAGCCGGGCCGACCTCGTCCGACTGGCACGCCAACGCGGGCTGCTCGACGACAACACCGGACCGACCACTCCGTAGTCGTCCGCATGCCCGTTCCGTAGCTCGTGCGGATGCCCTGTCCACATCTGGTCGGTGCACGATTGGCCTCGTGAGCGAGTCACGCAACAGCTGCCCGGTGTGCGACGGCAGGCCTCGTGTGCTGGTCGCGTTGTCGCACCCGATGATGCGCCGGTTCACCCTCGAGCTACTTGACCGGGACCACGCATGTTGGAGCGCCGAGGCGCTCGATGATGAGGACCTCCTTCGCGCAGCCCGTGACCGGCGCCCCGATCTGGTGATCCTGGACGCTGCGACGTTCGGTGCGTGCCACTGCGCTGAAGGTTGTGAGTTTCCGTGCGGCCGCATGGTGGTGGTCGGCCCGGAGCGGGATCTCGACTACCGGGCAGCCATCCTCGCCGGCGGCGCTGGTGGTTGGGTGGCGCGCGACGATGTCGCGGAGCAGCTCAGCGCTGCCATGCGCACGGCCCTCGGGTGCACACACGTCGTCTGCCCACCTGCCGCAGCGCATCGGCCCTCCGTGCCGGCCCGCAGCGCACATCCGTAGCCCGCTCGGATGCGGGAACGGCGACGCGGGGAGACGATCGAGTCGGCTCACGAAAGGAGTCGCTGTGATCGAGTTCCTCACCGCCAACTGGCTCTGGATCCTGTTCGTGCTCGCGATGGTCGCGATGCACCGCCACGGCGGCTGCGGCGGCCACAACCACGGCCAGACCAGCCATCGCGACGAACGCCAACAACACGATGGCCGACCGAACCGACCCGTCCGCCCGACCGAGCCATCACACGACACCAGGAGCGTGCCATGAACTGCTGCACCCAACATCCTTCCCCGACCGAGGCGACGAACGGGTTGCGCCGGGCCTCGCGAACGAACATCACAACCCTCGAACGTGCCGGACGGATCACCGTCGGTTTGCTCGCCGGAGCTTTCGGCGTCGTCGGGGTGGCGGGCGCGGGTTCAGCGCTCGCGGTCGTGCTGTTCCTGCTGCTGATCGCCGCCGGCATCGACCTGATCGTCACCGGCGCCACCGGCCACTGCCCGCTCTACCAGAAGCTCGGCTACACGCCCAGGTCGCTGCGGAGCCAGCCATGACCGGCCACGAGCACCCCAAGCCGTCGGATCTCCCCCCGCCGCCGGCACCGTCGCTGCAGGTGGCGAGCGACCACGACGGTCATCAACACCCGGCTGCGAACGGTACCGGCGGTCACGGCGGACAAGGTGGCCACGGCTGGATGATGATCGCCTGCTGCATCCCAATGCTGCTGATCGCTGTCCTGCTCGTCGCGACCGGAGCCGCAAGCGTCGGCTTCCTCGGCGCCGCGATCGCATGCACCGTGATGATGGCCCTGATGATGCGAGGCATGGACCACAGCGGTGGCGACCGCCCCGAAGGCCGGTGAGCCCGATGGCAGTCGACATGCACACCCATGCTCACGCGGGGCACCGGGAGCCAACCGCGGCCGCTGACCGCCGTGAACCTGGCGCTCGCCCAACGATGGCCCGCGATCCGGTGTGCGGGATGATGGTCGACACTGCCTCGGCGCTACGCAGCGATATCGGCGGCCGCTCCTTCTACTTCTGCTCGAGCGGTTGCCAACGCACGTTCGAATCGCCCGACGAGGAACTGCGCCAGATGAAGCGGCGCGTGACCATCGCCTTAACAGGTGTCCTCGTGCTGGCGATCATGCGTGTCGCCGTGTTTCTCGGCCTCGCTGCCGGCGCGACGGTGCTGACATGGGCCCCGATCGACGCCCTGCCCTGGTTCACGTGGGGTGTTTGGATGATGATTCTCGTCACCCCGGTGCAGTTCATCGGTGGGGCCAGTTTCTACAAGGGCGCGTACCAGTCGATCCGCCAACGTGCGATCAACATGGATCTGCTCGTCGCGCTCGGCACCTCGGTTGCCTATCTCTACAGCGTCATCGTCGTGTTCGCCCCGGACGTGTTGCCGGTCGCCGTCGACGAGCGCGACGTGTACTTCGAGGTGTCCGCGGTGATCATCGCCTTCGTCCTGCTTGGCAAGTACATGGAGGACATCATCAAGCGCAAGAGCTCGGCCGCGGTGCGCAGGTTGCTCGACCTGCGCCCTGCAACCGCGCGAGTCGTGCGTGCCGGCCAGGAGATGGAGATCCCGGCCGACTCGATCGAGGTCGGCGAGCTGGTCGTCGTCCGCCCCGGTGAGAAGGTCCCCACCGACGGCGAACTGGTGGAGGGTGCCTCGAGCGTCGACGAGAAGATGCTGACCGGGGAAAGCATGCCGGTCGGCAAGCGGCCCGGCGATCAGGTGATTGGTGGCACCCTGAACACCACCGGGTCGTTCACGTTCGAGGCCACGCGGATCGGTGAGGACACTGCGCTGAGCCAGATCATCACCCTCGTCGAGGAGGCCCAACGATCGTCGGCCAACATCCAACGCGTCGCGGACCGGGCGACGAGCTACTTCGTCCCCGCCGTCCTGTTCGTCGCCGTCGGCAGTTTCGCCGGCTGGTGGATCGCCGGAGACCTCCCGCAAGCGGTACTCGCGTCGATCGCTGTGCTGATCATCGCCTGCCCCTGCGCGCTCGGAGTCGCCACCCCGGCGGCGTTGATGGTGGGCGTCGGCAAAGGAGCAGAGGCAGGGATCCTCATCCGGGGCGCCGAGCACCTCGAACAGGCGCTCAAACTGACCACGGTCGTGTTCGACAAGACCGGCACGCTCACACGCGGCGAGCCGACCGTCACCGACGTGATCCCACTCGGCGACGGCGCCGACAGGTTGGCCCCGGCAGAGTTGCTGAGGTTGGCGGCCGGGGTCGAGCAGCGCAGCGAGCACCCGCTCGCACAGGCGATCATCGCCCGCGCTGCCGTCGACAACCTCGAGCTGCCGCAC
>ERZ761609.1694-NODE-1694-length-18241-cov-50.132135_pt1 | contig 18241 bp, 11 predicted proteins | sample MGYA00511163_ERZ761609 | MGnify/ENA primary metagenome ERZ761609 (study PRJEB28899, sample SAMN02445070) | bioreactor sludge metagenome | biome: EBPR sludge | place: Australia: Brisbane, Thorneside Wastewater Treatment Plant | collected 2011-12-16 ... | reverse complement strand
TCAGTTTGCCCTGAAATCCGCTATCTTATCCGCCACAGGATAGCCAAACACGAGAGCCGCGTCCCTGAAAGGGCGCGGCTTCCTCTGCTTTCTGGGCTGACCCGATCTGAATAGTCATCCGTTACCGTGTCTCCTTGGCAGCATCTCGACACGAACAAACAGCCAAAGCGTGTGCAGGCTTCACGCAATGCCGAAGACGATGCCCGAGACCAGATTTGCAGGGGCATCACCCGCGTGGGTGTCCTCCACGGAGGCAGCATCCTTGCCGAGTTTCACGAGGCCCTCGACCTTGACGAGATCGAGATCGGCAACGATGAGCGACTGCATACCATGGGCAGTCTGAGCGAAATGATAGCCGACGCCTTCAAACGATCGCCGCGTGCTTCACGGCCGCCGCCGCGCGGGCGCCGTCGGCGTTGGCCAGTGCCTTGCGCGAGGTCTCGCGCGCAGCATGCACGGCTGAGTTCCCCACGTCCGCGCCAGGAGCAGGACCTCGCCGCTCAAGTTGGTTTATGGCAGAATCAAAGCACCCACCGGACCTGCCTCTGCTGTCGAATTCGGCCCGGATTGGGTCGCCAGACACAGGAACGTACGGCTGTTGTCGAAATGACCAGACGACTTCTTTCCGCCTCTGTGCTGCTTGCCGCCCTGGCCGCCGCCCAGCCGGCAACCGCGCCCGAGACGCCGGACCAGCGTGAGGCCCGCATGAAGTGGTGGCGCGAAGCCCGTTTCGGCATGTTCGTCCATTGGGGCCTGTACTCCGGACTCGCAGGCACATGGGACGGAAAGCCCGTCGCCACCCGCGGCGGCATGGAGTGGATCCAGAATCGCGTCAAGGCAGATACCAAGACCTACGCCGATCGCGCCATCCCGCTATTCAAGCCCACGCCCGACTTCGCCCGCGAATGGGCGCGCCTGGCAAAACTCGCCGGCTGCCGCTACGTCGTCTTCACCACCAAGCACCACGACGGTTTTGCCCTCCACGACTCAAAAGTGAGCGACTTCGACGCTGGCACCGTCCTCAACCGCGATCTCACCAAGGAGATCGTCGACGCCATCCGCGCCGAGGGCCTGCGCGTCGGTTTCTACCACTCCGTCATCGATTGGCATCACGACCAATACGCATACGCCCTCTCCAAGCAATTGCCGCACCCCCTCCGCGACCAGCCTTACCCTCCCGGCAGCCGCGACCATGCAAAATACATCTCATTCCTCCATTCACAGGTTGATGAGCTGGTCTCGAACTACGGTGACGTCGACATCCTCTGGTGGGACTACAGCGCCCAGGACTTCCAGGGCGAACAAGCCTGGCGCGCCTTCGACCTCCTGGCCAAGGTCCGCGCAAAACAGCCGGCTATCATCATGAACAACCGGCTCTTCCGCATCCCCGAGGCCGGCTTCAGCGGCATGGGAACCTCCGCGATTTCGGCCCGCATGGACCCTCAGTACGGCGACTTCATCACCCCCGAACAGCACATTCCCGCCACCGGAATGCCCGGCGTGGATTGGGAAACCTGCATGACCATGAACACCACCTGGGGCTACAGCGAGCACGACCGCGCCTGGAAATCCAATGACAAGCTGATCCGCAACCTGATCGACATCGCGAGCAAGGGCGGTAACTACTTGCTCAACATCGGCCCCAAGGCCGACGCCAGCGTGCCGGTCGAAAGCGTTCGCGCTCTCGAAGCCATGGGCGCGTGGATGGCGGCGAACGGCGAATCGATCTACTCGACTGCCGCTTCGCCCTTCGAGAAACTCGATTGGGGCCGCGCCACCCTGAACCATCTGCCCGGCGGCAGGACCCGACTCTTCCTCCATGTCTTCGATTGGCCCAAGAACGGCCAGCTCACAGTCCCGCTTGCAAACGCAGCCGCCGCCGAGGCGCGCCTGCTCGCCGGCGGCAAATCGCTCGAAGTGACCGCGGCTCCGGGCGGGATCACCATCGCGGTGCCCGCCGACGCGCCGGACCCGGTCGCCACCGTCATCCAACTTGACCTCGACGGCCCGCCCACCATCGTCAAGCCTGGCGCATAGGTTGCGTTCCAGCATTGCTGTCCCGAGTTGGCTGGCCGGCGCATGCAATGTGAAACCGGTCCAAATGACTCCACATCTGCCAGCAATGAAACTGTCATAGCGCGGATCTCGGCGAAAATGGCCGGTCCTCGTGTAGACTCAGGCGGACCGGCCAGACAGAGAAAGCACCTCATCGGCGCTGCACATCAGAAGTCGAAGCGAAGCGCCAGTTGCATCCGTCGCGGATCGCGATCGGAGGTGTACTCTCCGAACCGCAGATTCGCCTGACGGCCCTGTGCGTCGAATCTGGCTCCGGTATCCACACCCAGGAATTGCGTGTGGTTGAAGATGTTGTACATCTCTGCCCGGAACTGAAAACGCATGCGTTCCCTCACCGGGAAGTTCTTCAGGAAAGAAATGTCCCAGTTGTTCTGACCCGGGCCGCGGATCACGTTGCGTGCTGAATTGCCGAAGGTGCCCACGGCGGGCGCACGAAACGCGTCGGTGTTGAAGTGACGGCTAAAGGTGCGCTCGCTCTTCGGCAGAATCGGATTCGCTACCACATCCACGCGAGCGCCATCAGTCGGAGACCCGGTGATGTCGATCGCGTTGACAAACCCGAGCCCGATGCCGAGCGGCGCGCCACTGGCAAACGTGCCGATGCCGGAGACCTGCCAGCCCCCGAATACCTGCCGTCCTACTGCGTTGCTCGCAAACAGCGGCAACGTCGGCACGTCGTAAGAGAAGTTGATCACCGCAATGTGTGTGCGGTCGTAACCCGCGAGCGAGTAGTTCCACACCTTGGGACTGATCAAGTTGCTGACCGTCGCCGTGGTGCTGTCGCTATAGTTCATCGCCTTGGACCAGGTCCATGAGCCGCCGAACTGCAGCCCGCGCGTGAACCGCCGGTTGACCGTGGTCTGCAGCGAGTGATAGCTGCTGTTGCCAGCCCATTCGTACAGCGGGATGTCGTTGTATCCCATGTACGGACGGAGGAACGCAGCAGGCAACGGACGACCCGGGTTCGTCGGATCCTCGTTGGCGCTGTCGAAGTTCGCGCCGAACGGGATGGCGTTCAGGTTGCGCGCCTGCAGCAGATTGCGGCCGAGGCTCCCGACATAGGCCACGTCGACCACGGTTCCCCATCCGACGTTCTGCTGAATGCCGAAGTTCACTTGATAAGTGCGCTGCATCGGCCAAGTCCGCGTGAAACCCGAACTCGGCGACGGGAACGTGACTCCGCTCGACTGCGACAGCGTGTCGAGACTTCCGTTGTAGATCACTTGATCGGCTCGTAGTGGCGGATTGCGCCAGGTGCCGAACCCTCGGTTGCCCTGTTCGCGAGCCTCATAGAAGACGCCAGCGCCGAGACGGATCGCGGTGCGGCCCTTGCCGAACGGATCCCACGCGATGCCAAGACGCGGCGCCATCTTGATCCCCGAAGCGTCGCGCAGTCCGCGCGGCCAGCCCCCGTCAGGAGTCACGGTTCCGTTGAGGGGATTGCCGACGCCTTCCGCCAATGCCCCGATCGCTGCCCCCGGTAGGATCTCCCCCGTGACCGGATGCCGCCCGACGCGTGCAGTTCCTTGCCGGAACGGTTCAATCAGACGCACGGCCTGTGCCGGGTTCCAGACTTCCGCGGCGAAGCCGGCTTCCTGACGATACACGCTCATGTACGGCTGAGCCCAAGTGAACCGCACTCCATAGTCGATGGTGAGGCGGTTCGTCGCTTTCCAGTTGTCCTGCACGAACCATTCGGCCAGCCACGAGCGCGCAAACTCCGGCGGCCGCGTGGTGGACTCCTGATAGCTCGCGAAGTTGCCGAGAATCGCGTTCCCGTAAGGGTGGTTCGTGTCGCCCGGGTTGTTGACGTCCCGGCTGAAGTTCACTAGTCCGTTGAACAGCCCGTCCGCGCCCTCCAGGTTGCGCGCGCGCTCCACCCACACTCCGGCTTTGATGGTGTGCGAAGCCTGCGTGCGGCTGAGGATCGCGTTCTGCGTCAGCAGCAGGTCCGAACCGGTGAGAGGGAAGCGATTCTCGACGGACGGATTTGCCGGCTGCGAAATGCCATTGAAGTTCGCGCGCGGTACGAGACCCAGCGGATTATTCGCCGGGTAGAACTGAGGCGTCGTGAAGCCCGCATTCGCCCGGGAAACGCGCGCCACATCCTCGGGCTTGGCGGTCGCATTCTCGGTTGCGCGATTCAACCCCGTCTGAAGTTCAAGGACATTGCTCGGATTCAAAATCCGAGTGATCGAGATTGCGCCCGTCTTGGATGTGTTCAGGTACGTGCTCGGGAGCCAGCCCCAGTTGCTGTTTCCGCCTGGCACCGCGACCCCTCGGATGTCCTCCCAGAACTGGTTGTACCGGATGAACATCAAGGTGTTCTGGTTGATGTTCCAGTCGCCGCGTATGAGTTCCATGCGCTTGGGCGCGTCCAAGGACTCCTGGAACTGGTAGTTGTAGCGCCGGCCGGACAGTTGCGTGTCGAAGAAGTTGGGCAGCGGGAGCAGATTCAAATACGCCTGGCCGTTGCTGTTGATTCGATTCTGCGGAATGATGTTGCCGGGGAAGGCCGCTCTGGTCAGCGGATCTCGGACGACGATGAGTTGCCCGTTCGTGTCGAGGCTCTGACTAAAATTGCCCTGGCGTTCGAGCGGCGTCGGCACCGTCACCTGGCGAATGGCCTGCGGACGGGCCTCGCGCAGATGCTCCTGAGAGAAGAAGACAAAAAACTTACTCTTGTCGCTGTTGAACTTGCCGGGGATGTAGATGGGTCCGCCGATGTTGTAGCCCGCGGTCGTGTAGCGATAGCGGGGTTCTGGCAGCCCCTGACGGTTGTTGAAGAAGTTGTTCGCGTTGAACATCTCGTGGCGCTTGAACCAGTAAGCTGCGCCGCGGAAGTCCTGCGTGCCGCTCTTGGTGACCGCCTGGATGCTCGCGCCGGGCTTGCGGCCGAACTCCGAGGAGAAATTGGAGACCAGGATCTTGACTTCATTGACCATGTCCATGGAGATAAAGCTCGTGACACTAACGGAGTTGCCGAGATCGCCCGAAGGCACGCCGTCGATCATGATGTTGTTCGAAGTGTTCCGGTTTCCCTGGACATTGAACGTCGTGTTGCCGTCGAAGCCCACCGTCTGCCCGCGCGGGTTCGCCACCACTCCCGGCAAAAGAGCCACCAGCGCAGAGAAATCTCGATTGATGACGGATAGATTCTGAATCTGCGAACTGGTGATAATGCCCGAGCGTTCGGCGGAGGCCGTCTGCACGATGGCCGCCTCCGCGGTGACCGAAACGGTCTCCGAAAGTGAACCGACCTCGAGTTGAAGATCGCCCACCGAGAGACGCTCGTTCGCCGGCAGTTGGATCCCTTTTTGTTCGTACTTCTTAAAGCCTGGATGCTCAATTTCGATGCGATAAACTCCCGGAGCCATCGCGCTGAAGACGAAGCCTCCTGTGGTCTCGGTGATGGCCGTGCGAATGGCTCCGGTCGACTCGAACGTCGCCCGGACAGTCACTCCAGGGACGGAACTGCCCGATGAATCAATCACTGCTCCAACGATACTTCCGGTTATAGTTTGTGCGACTGCGGAATCGGCAAGAATGACCGCCGCGAATAAGAGAGTCTTCCAATGCATAAAGTCTCCTTGGGCGATACTATATCCCAGCCATGGATTCAAGTTGCGATGTTGGGAAGGCGAACCGAATGGAAGTAGAGCTGCCCGAATGGCTCTATCCCGGCGCGCCGCTCCAATCGCTGGCGAGATCGATTTCCTGCTCCTCACAGAAGTAGTTCACAAAGCCCGGCACGTTCTTTGACAGGCTTCCGAGCAAACGGTGAAGTGATACGCCAATAGCGTCCGCTTGTTCGTGGAGTTTGGTGACGAACAAGCCCGCGTCCAGGTCGTAGAGCCCGCGAAGGAAGGTGGAGGGCGCTTGCACCTCAATCTCCCACAGCTGAAGCGACTCCGGCGGGAAGTGTCGCCGATTGTAGGTGACGATCAACTCAGAGTGTGAGCGCACCGCTGCAGCCAAATCGTGCCGGTCACCGGGATCGTTATTCATTGCGGGTATGAGTGATTCGGAACCGGTCACCAAGGCCTCTGGGAAGTGCCGCCGGATTTCCTCCTCGCGTCGGCGGGCCTTGCTGGGCACCAATCGCCACTTCGTGATGAGATTGCGGGTCACTTCGTCCAGGATGGCTTACGACCACTTCGGCGAATACAGCCGTGGTTCCTCCGCCATGCGCAGAAGTGTATCGGCGAGAGGCACTGGCATGAGGACGCACGCGTCGAGGACAACGCGGGAGCCGGTGGTCATTCGTCCTCGCCGCCCTCGGGAATAGTTGTGTGATCGTAGAGGCCGGACTCAAACGCTTCCTTAGCGATTCGGTTGAGCGCGGCTTTTCGCTCCTCGTTGCGGCGCTTCTGGTAGGCGAGCAGGTCCTTTAGGAAGATGCGGCGATGGCTGCCGGCCTTGTGATAAGGTAATTCACCGGATTCGAGGAGTTTGATCAGATGCGGTCTGGAAACGCCGAGCAGGCTGGCGGCGCGCTGTGTCGTCAGTTGCTGACTCTCCGGGATGAGGACGACCGCCCGCCCCAACTGCATATTGCGCGTGATGTCCTTAAGTAAACGGAGTACGGAAGCAGGCAGGTGCACGCGTTCGCCATCGGCGCCGATCAGCGCCGCCGATCCGAGTTGGAGCATCCGGTTCAGTTCTCGGATCTGCGATTCCTCTGACTCGGGCAAGGTGACTGGCTCTCGCGGCATTGTGGGTGGCCTCCAGCTTCAATCTTATCACCTATTCGAAATAACCGAATTGCTATCGTAACAACCGAAACTGTAGACGTCTTGATGATCCGTGGTCATACGTAGGAGAGTGCTTGGATTAGCATACGTGGAACTGGTGCTGCCGCTCCTGGCAAAATGAACCAATGCCATGGCTTCAGGGAAGAGGCTGGGTTATGCTGCGTTGCTGAGCGGCTGGACTTTCACTGTTTGAACAACCGGTCAGTCGCAACCGGGCCCTTCCGTCTCATCGTAGGTAGACAGAATTTCCCACAAAGCAGTGAGACGGGCCCGATGGCTCCCCGCAAAATGGCCCGCTTGAATCCATGCATCGGGGAGTGGGGAAGACCTGTCCTCGCCAATGAGGAGGAGGCCGCCGATAATTGGCACAATCACGGGCCCGGTGTTCCGTTGTCAAACGCAATATGCTCCACACCCCGGGTGTCAGTTTCCGGCAGTTCCAATAAACTCGGAAGCACCTCGGAAGTCGAGTGCTTCCGACTTCAGATTGCGGACGGCCTGCTCGTCAAGCGAGACCATCCGGTCCCAGCGCTTCAACTCTTCGAGCTGCAGTGCCATGGCCCTGCGATTGGTCGAGTGAATTCGGATGAGGACCCCGCTTTCCGGCTCCACGCGCTGGAGATGATGCGGGGCAATAGTTGTCCGGTCTCCTGACGCCGCCTGAGGCACTCCCATCCAGCTTCGCTTCACGCTCCCGGGATTCGAATAGAGTATAAGAGTGCGAGCTCCGAAAATAATCCTCCCCCTTTTCGCTCCAATTCTGGTTCTGCCACTGGTGGCGCAGACGAATCTGCCTGGATATTTAGGGGGGCTGATTCCTGCGCCGGGCGCGACGGGGGTTCCGGTGAACGCGGGGATCGTAGTGATTGGCACACCTGAACGCTGGGCGTCGCAGATGAATGTGACGGTGCGGGGCCCAGGGGGGCAGGCGGTGGAGTTGAGGCGCGAGTCGGGCGGCGAGGAAGCCCTGCATACACCGGTTGCCGCCTTGCTGCCATTTACCAACTACTCGGTGCGGATCGAACCTCCGGCTTCCGTGGGGAGTCCCTACGAGACAGCTTTCACAACAGGCGCCGGTCCGGCGGTGGATCCTCCGCGCGTGGCGGAGTTCGATCCGGCCTCGGGCTCGGCAGGAGTCTGGCTGTTTGGGCCGTTCCGGGTCCGCTTTAACCGGCCGGTGCTTAATGTATCGCCCCGGCCACTGCACCAGGCGATTCGCATTGTGAACCGGAACGGATGGAGCGTCGGGAGTCACGTGACGCTTTCACCGGATGGCTCGTCAGCAGAGATCTCGCTGGTCAGCTTTTCGGACCCTCCCACGATGTACCGGATCCTGGTAGATCCGGAAAAGCTGCTGGACCGGCGGGGCGTTGGCGGAGGCGGCCCGTCGCAGGAAGCAACCCTCTGGACGGCATTGGCGCCGGACACCGCCTTCGAGGTGCTGCAAGCTTATCCGGGCGAGGGCGCAGTGAACGTGCCTGTGAACGTGCGGCCGCAGCTCCTTTACAACCGGCAGGCCCTGCAGAGTCCGGCCGGTCACACGGGCCGTGTCCGCTGCGGCGAGACGGACATCCCCGCACAAGTCGAATTCCGGGCTGAGGGCCGGGTTGTGGGCTTGAACCTCTCGCAACTGCTACCCCCGAACTCGCGCTGCCGATGGTGGCTCGGCTCCGGGGTTACGGACTTGCATGGGATCCCGGCCACGGAATTCTCAGCGGAATTCAGCACGGGCGAGGGACCGGACATCCGCCGCGGTCAGTTCATTGAGGCGTCGCCTGCGTTCGACGCCACCCGTCTGGCGCCAGCGAATGCGTGGCCGCGCATGAGGTACAACAAGCCGATTCACCCGGTCGCGGCGCGGCTGGCAGCGGTTTTCTCGGGCATGGTGCAGGGCTTGACGGAGTGGGTCGAGGCCGATGCGGAGTTCTTTGCGGAAGGAACGGGCGTGCTGTTTCGCCCTCGCGCGCCGCTGCAGCCGGGAGTAGACTACGGAATCGGGGCAGAAGTGCTCCGGCGGGATTTCTGGGATGTGACCGGCGAGTCGTTCCCGACTTCCGATTTCCGCATTCGATATCGGGAAGAGATCGATACGGAGCCGCCCCAATTGGCGATGACCATTCCCGCGGCGGGCGCACGGGATGTGCCGCCCGGCGCGGAAATCGTGCTTGGATTCTCTGAAGAGATGGGCGCCGCCTTTTTGCAGGAGCCGGTTCAGGTGATGGCGGAGGGCGCCAGGGTGGCGGTCCAGGCGACCCGGACCCCGAGGACGCTCAGGCTGCGTCCGGAGCAAGTCTTCAAGCCAAATACGACTTACGAAGTCCGCATCCGCGGCTTGGCTGACCTGGCGGGCAATCCGCTCCCAGAGACCTCTTTCGAGTTCCGCACCGCGGATGCCGCCCAGCCCCTTCCCACCTTCGCCGTAACGAGTATGCATCCGGAGAATGGCGCCCTTGGCGTGGATCCCGGAACCACGATTCGACTCGGGTTCAACCTGCCGGTCGGTGGGGTCCTGGCGGATTCGGTCTTGTCTATTGGTTCGCAGAGCGGTCCGAGACTGCCGTTCCGCACGGCGATCGCCGGCGACCGCGTTGAGGTGACTCCCCTGGAAAGGCTGCCCGTAGGCTCGCAGATTTCGTTGTCGCTGACTGCCCTGGATGCCCAGGCGCGCACCCGGCACCTATGGATTCAGTTCCAGACCGAGGACGCGAGCGACGGTACGTTCCACATCATGTCGGTGACGCCCGAGCCGGGCCTTGTGCCGGCGCAGCGGAACTTCGAACTGACGATTCGGTTTCAGGAACCGGTCAATCCGTTCAGCCTGACCAGCCACACCCTCCTGCTGGACAACGGCTCCCACAGGATCTCGCATTCGCCCACCTTCTCGAGCGATTACCGTGAAGCGAAAATCACGGTGCCGGGAGACGCCCCACTGACCGTGTTCGCATCGAACGGCATCCGGGCCATGAGCGGCGCATCGCTCGAACCCCGGTTCTACGAATACTGGCTTGAGCCCCAGGTGGTGGGGGAGATCAGCTCCGGCAGGCCGGAATCCCGCCCCAGGCAAGGCGAGAAGATCGAGCCCGGCGATCCTTTCACTGTGTATCTGCAGGAGCGCATGAGCGGGGAAGATGTCCGGCGCTGGGCCCTGGTCACCGTGGATGGTGAGCCCTGGCCGGGCGAGTTTGAGGTGGGCGCCTCGGGCCACTCGCTCACCTTCCACCCCGCGCGCCAATACCCGCCGAGCGCCAGGGTGACGCTCTACGAACGGTGGCGGCAAGCGTCGATCCGGGTTCTCGCTGAATTCATAACGCGGACGCCCGGCGCGGCATTGCAGCACTCCGTGGACCCGGTGACGCCGATGCCCCGAATGCCGGTGCTGGATTTTGAGTTCCTAGGGCCGGTCGAACCCAGCGACTTCGGATTCGTGTTGACACCTGAGCGAAGCGTGCAGGGCCAGCCCCCGATTCCTATCCGCGTGTCGAAGGTGCGGGAGACGACTCTGCGCGTCATGCCGGAGGCGCCGCTTGCGGATGGCGTTTACCGCATCCACATAGCGCATGGACCCGCGGGCGGCCAACCCCAAGGATTTAATGGAACCTTCCAGGTGAAGCACCGGCCGGATGCACAGGCTGCCCCTTTGCGCGTAGCCCCATTGCGGGGGAGTTCCAGTGTGCCGCTCAATGCTCTGATCAGTGTGCTGTTTCACGAAGCAGTCAACCGGACCACCGTGAATCGCCGCACGGTGCGGCTGCTGGATGGAGGGCAGGAGCTGCCGGTCCAACTGGAATTGGTGAATGCGGGCGGGCTGCGACTGGTGCCGCTGGTGGCGCTGCGGCCGGATACGGAATACCGCGTGGTCTTCGAGGGCGTGGAGGATATGCAGGGCCGCGGTCTGGCCTCGCCTGAATGGTCGTTCCGGACGGGCCGGCATCTCGACTTCAGAGTCCCGGCAATCGTCTCTTCGGCGCAGCAAGGCCTGGGCGGGATGCGAGTGCTGGCGCCGGATGCCGCTGTCAGACTGGAGGCGAACGAACCGCTCGATCCAGTGGCGGTTGCGCTCGAAAGCGCTTGGCCCGCCGAGGCATGGGAATCGAGCGTCAGCGAAGACCTGCGCGCGGCGGAGTATAAGTCGGCAGTTGTGCGCGACCGCGGAGCCATGGTCTTCCTCACGCTGCGCCGGCTGCGGGACCTGAGCGGAAATGCCAGTGATTCGGTGGGCTCCACCTACGTGACCGCGATCGCAGAGGACGAAACGCCGCCCCGCCTGCTGGATCTGTTCCCGCGGGACGTATTGCAGGAAGTGCCCGTGAACGCACAGTTCGCCATCCGGTTCGACGAGCCCGTGGATGGCGCCTCGCTGTCGGAGATTCAGTTCCTGCGGGGGAATGAACGGCTGCGCTTGCTGCAGCAACCCGGGCCACAATCCATGCTGTATTTCAGGCCGGAACGGATGCTCATTCCCGGCGAAGAGTACCGGTTGGTGGTGGAAGGCGTTCGCGACATCTGGGGCAACCGGATGGACGGGCGGCACGAGGCCGTGTTCCGGGCCGGCGCCCTTGCGGAAACCTCCGTGCCGGTCTGCCGGGCGCCTCATTCGATGACTCTGCCGGCCAACGCCCAGATCACCGTCACATTTTCGAAGCCGATGTCACCGCCCACGATATTGAACGGGTTACGCCTCGACAGACAGCTTGCGTCCTCGAATTCGGCTGTGCGGGTACCGGCGCAGGTCCTGCTGGCCACTGATGGCATGAGCGCGAGGGTGGTTCCCGAAACCCCGTTGGAGCAGGGCGAACGTTACAGCCTCACGGGTTTCGACCTGCGCGACTACTCAGGACGCGGGTGTTCCGATTCGGCGCAGACTTCGTGGACGTTCTGGGTGGGGGCCGAGGTCCATGATCCGCCGCGCGTCAGCGCCGTGCCCGCGGACGGCGCCACTGGCGTGCCCCGCAATGTGCGCGCCGGCGTGGTGTTCGGCCGGCTTGTGGTGCCTCAAACCGGTGTGCCCGTGCGTTTGTTTTGTGACGGCGAGGAGATGAGGCTTCTCGAACAAAGCAGCTCACCCCTGCTTTATACCAACCACACCGGCTTGCTGCCCCGGGCCGCGACCTGCCGGATGCAAGTAGCCTCGTTCGAAGACTACGCCGGAAACCGCAGCGCCCCGTTCGAGACGACATTCACGGTGGCTGATGCCGCCTCCGCGGATTCCACACGCCCGCTGCTTGTCTCCACATCCCCTGCCGCGGGCGAGGTGGGCGTGAACCCCGCGGCGCCGGTCGTTCTCAATTTCAACAAACCGATGCGCCAGCCTTGGGCGATTTCTCCCGATATCGAAGTTTACGCAAGCGGGCTCCAATGGAGTTTTCGCGGCGGAGCTTCGGCCGCAGGCCGTGATATCTCTTTGACTGCGGACCCAAGTTGGCCCGCCGCAACCACCTTGAGTTTCACCATCCGGCCGAACATGAACTATTCCGTCGGCATGCTCGCCGACCTTGCGGGCAACCGGATTGACCGGCAGTATGGGTTGACGTTCCACACCGCCGCCCTGCCGGATACGCAACCGCCCCGGCTGGAATGGGTGCGTCCCGCTCCGGGCGAGGATCTGCGCGCGCGCTTGACCAGGTTCACGCTTCAGTTCTCGGAACCCGTCGTGACGCGCCCCGGCGCGCTCACTCTGTTCGCGGGCACTACCCCGATTCCCGTCAGTCTTCTGGTGTCAGAGGACGCACGCAAGATCGAGTTCAATGTTCAGATTCCACCCGAGGCCACCCTCACCCTGCTGCTGGGCGAATTGGTGACCGACCTGGCCGGCAACCCTCTCGCCGCGCAGCAGTTCACCTGGAAATCGCTGGAGGCGGAGGGTTATGGTTCCCCGCAGGTGAGCCGTGTCACACCCGCCGACCACCGTCAAGTCGAGAGCGGCGAACTCGACATCCTTCTGGAATTCAGCCGCCCGATGAGTCTGCCCGCCACCACGGCCGCGGTCCGTGTGATGGAAGGCGCCGAATGGGTCGGAGGCACAGTGACCATGAGTGAGAACAGGCGTGAGGTGCGCTTCAAGCCCGACCGCGCTTTCAAGCTGGGCGCACGCGTGAATGTCTTCGTGCTGGCATCCGCGATGGATGTGGACGGCATTCCCATGCACCAGGATTTCGTGAGCCGCTTTTACATCGCCCCGAGCGCGGGGTCGGCGGGTTTTGAGGTGGTCCGGAAAAGCGTCATCGCTGGAGACGAGTCTGGCCGGCTGACATTGGAACTCGAGTTTTCGCAACCCGTCGAGCTTTCCTCGGTCAACGAGAACACCGTCTGGGTGCGGATTGGTTCGCGGCGCGTCTACGGAGTCGTGTCCCTGACAGCAGGCCGGTTGATCCACTTCCGGCCCGATGAAGCCATACGGGAAGGCGAGGCCATGGTGTTGACCGCTGGCGCCGCCCTCGCGGCAGTTGGAGGGGAGCGGTTCGCCGGAGGAGATTTCTCGTTCGCCCAGGCTGACATCATCGAGGAGGCGGAGTTGGTGGCCGTGGTGGAGGAGGAGGACGGGACCATCCGGTTCCGCTTCGGTTCCCCCGCAAGTGCCGGGGCGCGCTTCAACACTCAGCTGGAAGGCGCGGAAGAACTGTCGCAGCGCTTCCGCTGGTTCGAATCAGCCGACCGAAGGGAATGGCTCCTGGTCCCCGTAGCCCCGCTGGGGAAGGAGCCGGTCACGCTGCACTTCAACGGCAAGACCGTGTGGCGGAGCGACCCGGCTTCCGGACCGGCAGCGCAGGTGCAATAGAGAGGATCGGGCTTCCGCTTCAAACGGCTCTGTCGTGCGTGAGGACGCCCGAACCTCCTCTCCGTCAGCTCAACCCCCGGTTGGTCGTGCTGTAGGCAGATGCCGGACCAGGCCCCGGGACAGATCACGTCGGGAACCTCATACCGACGTGGAAAACTCGGAGCGAGGCCGGAGACTCCAACTACGCCGGAATCTCACGCGCATGAGACTTAGCAGCATCAGATTGAAGAACCAACAGACTGGCCCATGCGGAGATTGCCGCCACTAATCTCCGCATACCACGCGGAGAAAGGCATTGCGCCCTGCGGAGTTTACAGGCTATAATCTCCGCATAAGGTGCGGAGAATCTGTATCCATGAGCTGACGGGCTGGCCCCGGTTCCATTGGAACGCCGAAACGCTTGCGGAGCCGCTCGCCTCCGTCCGGCACCGGCAGGGCCGAGTCATCGGCCACATGGAGGCGCTTGGGTTCAACCTGCGGCAGGAGGCAGTCCTCCAGACCCTGACGGCAGACGTGATCGGGAGCAGTGAAATCGAAGGCGAGAAACTCGACGCAGGGCAGGTCCGCTCTTCGATCGCCCGGCGCCTGGGAATGGACATCGGCGGCATCAAACCCGCAGACCGGCATGTTGAAGGCGTCGTGGGGATGATGCTCGACGCCACGCGCCACTATGACCACCCACTGACGGAAGGCCGTTTGTTTGCCTGGCACGCCGCGATGTTCCCCACAGGACGCAGCGGGATGACGAAGATTAAAACTGGCGCATGGCGCGACGACAAGACCGGGCCGATGCAGGTTATCTCCGGCCCAATTGGGAAGGAGCACGTTCACTACCAGGCGCCGAAGGCGAGCCGCGTGCCGCGGGAGATGAAAGCGTTTCTCAAATGGTTTGAAAGCGGCGAACGCATGGACCCGGTGCTCAAGGCCGGGCTTGCACATCTCTGGTTCGTCACCATCCACCCATTCCCTGACGGCAACGGCCGCATCGCGCGCGCTGTTGCCGACATGGCGCTGGCGCGCTCCGAAAACAGCCCGCAGCGGTTTTACAGCATGTCGGCGCAAGTCCGGCAGGAGCGCAACGCCTATTACGACATCTTGGAGCGGACGCAAAAGGGCACGTTGGACGTGACGCCGTGGATGGAATGGTTCCTCGGCTGCCTGGGCCGCGCCATCGACGGCGCGCAAGCGATCTTGGGCGCAGTTCTCAAGAAGGCCCGGTTCTGGGAGCGGATCAGGGACGTGCCGCTCAACGAGCGCCAGCGACTCATCGTCAATCGGCTGCTGGACGGTTTCGAGGGCAAGCTCACGTCCTCAAAATACGCCGCGCTCGCCAAATGCTCGCAGGACACCGCCCACCGCGACATTCTGGTGCTGGTCGAGCGGCGCATCCTCGTTCAGAACCCCGAAGGCGGGCGCAGCACGAGCTATTCGCTCGCACCATGGCAATAATCACAAACCTCAAACACCGAGTCGCTCGAATCCGCCCGGAAGTTGGCCGACGACGTAGTTAATCTGCAGAACCCGGCGATGCAGCGGCTCGCGGTCGCACCCGAAGCTTGGACAACCGGCATCGCGCAGAACCAGCTGTCGCCCGCTTAGGCGAGACAATTGACCTTCCGCATTGAGGAATGGTGTCAAAGCTGTCCAAGTAATCGCGGGCGGCACCGAAATCGTTCGTAGCGAACCGGTCCGCTACTCGTACTTCAACGCCGCGTTCGGATCGAGCGTCAACGCGCGACGGACCGGAATCGCCGCGGCCAGCGCAGACGCTGCCAGCAGTACGGCCACTGCCCCCGCGTACGAAGCCGGATCGAAACGTTCGAGCCCGTAAAGTTGTGAGCGCATCAGCCCGGCGAGCCCCGCGCCGAACGCGAGCCCGCACGCCAGGCCAAGACACACCGGCCGCGTCATCTGCCGCAGCACGAGGCTGGCCACGCTCACGCGCGGCGCGCCCAAGGCCACCCGCACCGCGATCTCGCGCGTCCGCCGCAACACCGTAAAGGCCAGTAGCCCACCAATGCCCGTAGCCGCGAGCAGCAAGGCAAGTGCGCCGGCAATCGACACGCCGATCAATCCCTTCCGCGAACCTTCGGTTGTCTCTTCAAGCGCGCTCTCGAGCGGCGTGTAGCGTAACGGCGCCGACGTTGGATCTTCGAGCGCCGCCCGCAGAATCGGAATCATCCGAGCCGGCGGAATCGCCGTCCGGATCACCACACCACCAGCGGGCAGTCTCGTATCTCGCTCCCGGTGTGGGTAGTAGACCTCCACGGCTTCCCCGTCTCTCAACGCCTGCGTTCGCGCGTTTCCGACGACTCCCACCACCACAACATCTGAATCCGCCTTATACCGCTTCCCGATAGCGCTCTCGCCGGGCCACCGCTTCCGCGCCAACGACTCGCTCACCATCACCACGTCGCGCTCTCCCGCCGTGAACATCCTTCCCTGGAGAATCGGAATTCGCATCGTGCCGAAATAGCTGGGTTCCACCGCGTTCACGTACGCATCAATCCGCCGCCCCGGCTCGCCCGCACTTTCCGACCACGCCGAGAAACTCAGCGGCGTCACGCCGCATAGGGCCGCCGCTTCGATGCCCGGAATGCCCGCGGCCTTCCGCTTCAACTCCTCCGCCCGCTTCGCGACTTCATCGCTCTGGAATCCACCCGGCGGAACCACCGCCACGACGTTCCGGTAGTCGAATCCCGGTCCCTCAGAAAAGACGCGTTGCAAGCTTCTGGTATGAAGTCCCGCAACGATCAATAGCGCGCACGTCGCCGCCACCTGCGCGCCAACCATCGCCATCCGGGCTCTCTCCGAACTTTTCCGCCTGAGCGCCGCGTGCATCGCCGGGGCCGATCCGAAGATGAGAGCCACCAGAACCGCGAGCCCGAGCGCGACACCGCCGGTCCTCCAGTCGATCACTGTGTCCATCGACTGAGGCATATCCACCGACCAGAGCAGCAGCCTTCCGCCTGCCAGACTCAACAAGAGACCCAGTCCCGCGCCCGCCGCGCACAGCAGCAGGGACTCCGTCAACAACTGCCGGAACACGCGCGCCCGCCCCGCTCCCAACGACGCGCGGATGCCGAACTCGCGCTCGCGCGCCATCGCGCGCGCCAGCAGGAGCGATCCGAAGTTGCTCCCGGCCACGGCAAGGACCAGCAGCACCAGCGAGCCGAAAAAGGCCACCATCGGGACGTCGCGCCGCGTGAGCTGTGAAGCGTAGCCGGCCGGCGTTGCGCCCACGCGCTCGCGCTCCCAAATGTGATCGGGATACCGCGTACGTAGCTCCGCGGTGAGCGGCTTCAGGCTCTCGATCGCGGTGTCGATTGTCCCGCCTGCCGCGACCCGCCCGAACATCTGAATGTTGGTTTCAAACCCGGGTGGATCGGCGCTCCGGACGATGCGGGGATAGTGCGCCAACGGGATCCACACGTCGGTCGACGCGGGCTGAAGGCCGCTGAACTCCTTCGCGAGAACGCCAGCCACCACGACCGGCCTTTGATGCAGCCGGATCGTCTTTCCCACGATCTCCGGATCTGAACCATATTGGCTCTGCCAGAACGCATGGGCGAGCACGGCCACCGGCTCCGAAGTGCGCACGTCGGCCTCGCGAGGGCCGAAGAGCCGCCCCGCCGCCGCGCCCGCGCCAAGCTGCGCGAAGTAGTTCGCCGAAACGAACCGCGCCTGGAGACCGCGCATCGCTTCACCTTCGAACTCAAGCTCGCTGTCCGCCTGCGCGAACACAGCCTCGAATGCCTGGGAGTTGTCGCGGAAGAAGACCATCGCCGGATACGCGATGGAGTCCGACGCCAATCCCGGCGCGCGCCGGTCGAGTTGATAGATCCGCTCCGCGCCTCGCAACGGCAACGGCCGCAGCACCAGCGTATTCAGAAGCTGAAACGCGGAGAGGCTCACTCCGATGCCGAGGGCAAGAGTCGCCACCGCCGCCAACGTGAATCCAGGCGAGCGCCGAAGGATCCTCACACCGTAGGCGAGATCGCGCCACAAATCGTCGAGCCATCCCCAGCCCCACGAATCGCTCGATTCCTCCCGCAGAGCCAGGACGTTGCCGAACGCGGCGCGGTCTTCCGGAGACATCAGCTCGCGGTGGGCCTCCATCTCCTCGGCTAGCTCTCGCTCGCGATTGCGGCGGTTCAGCAGGAACCAGATGCGTCGAAAGATCTCCATATACCCTCAAGCAGTGTTCAGCACCGAATCGATCGCCTTCGAGACCAGTTCGTGTCTCTTCAGTTCCTCCTGAAGTTGCTTTTTCCCCGCCGCTGTCAGCTTGTAGAAGCGGACCTTCCGGCCGGTCTCCGATTCTCCCCACGAGGAGGACACCCATCCCTTCAGGAGCATCTTCTGCAGCGCGGGGTAGAGCGATCCCTCTTCCACCCTCAACACATCGCTGGAAATGATGCGAATCCGCTGCGCAATCGCGTATCCATGCAGACTCCCCCCCTGCAATACGCGCAGCGCCAGCATGACCAGCGCCCCCGCCGGGAACTCGTTTTTCTTAGCCATCTTCTTCCTAGGCATAGATTACCTATGTGTTGCGAGTCTGTCAAGCCCCCGCTCGGTCCGTGTCGCTAGTATGTGATCTGTCCGCTCCAATTCACACATGATCTGTCCGCTC
>ERZ761609.1693-NODE-1693-length-18249-cov-862.461196_pt1 | contig 18249 bp, 22 predicted proteins | sample MGYA00511163_ERZ761609 | MGnify/ENA primary metagenome ERZ761609 (study PRJEB28899, sample SAMN02445070) | bioreactor sludge metagenome | biome: EBPR sludge | place: Australia: Brisbane, Thorneside Wastewater Treatment Plant | collected 2011-12-16 ... | reverse complement strand
GGCGGAGACGACGATGCAGCGTTTGGTGACGTCGGCGGCGTCGAGGGGGTTGGGGGTGGGTTGCGGTGACCTGCGTGATCAAGTCGCTCGCCGCTTCGCGGACGGTGCCGTGGTCAGCGTCACTCTCACCGATAGCCCCCTGCAGGCCAGCGTTTTCAGCGAGTTCGCTGCGTGGAAGTCTCGCAGTTGCCGGTGATTGATGGCGGTTGCAGCCATGGCCCAGTCCCGGAAGAATCTGCCTCCGGAGGCGGGGTCCGACACCTCGTGGTGAGTGCTCGAAACGGGGCTGGTGGCCATCATCGCCGACGAAGGGTGTTTCCACGGTCTGCGCACCGGCTGTTAACCGAACAACCACCAGCGAAGGAGCGCTGCATGACGGACCACTACAGCAAGGATGTTTCGCGCCCCGGCTTCGGCACCCGTGTCATCCATGCCGGCCAGAATCCCGACCCCTCCACCGGCGCGATCATGCCCCCGATCTACGCCAACTCGACCTACGTCCAGGAAAGTCCGGGCGTGCATAAGGGGCTCGACTATGGTCGCTCGCACAACCCCACGCGTTGGGCGCTGGAGCGCTGCCTGGCCGATCTCGAGAGTGGCGGCGCGGCCTTTGCCTTCGCTTCGGGACTGGCGGCCATCGCCACCGTCGTCGAACTGCTCGATACCGGAGCGCACGTCATTGCCGGCGACGATCTCTACGGCGGTACCTATCGCTTGCTGGAGGGAGTGCGGAGGCGCAGCGCCGGGATCGCCTGCAGTTTCGTCGATCTCTCTGATCCGGCAGCGCTGTCGGCGGCGATCCGGCCCGAGAGTCGGATGCTGCTGGTGGAGACGCCGACCAATCCGCTGCTGCGTCTGGTCGATCTACGGGCACTCGCCAGTCTTGCCCACGAGCATGGCCTGCTCGCAGTGGCCGACAACACGCTGGCCAGCCCGTGGATACAGCGGCCGCTGGAACTCGGCTTCGACATCGTCGTCCATTCGAGCACCAAGTACCTCAACGGTCACTCCGACGTCATCGGCGGCATCGCTGTCGTCAGCAGCGACGAGCGCAACGCCGGGTATCTCGAACGTCTCAGGTTCCTGCACAACGCCGTCGGTGCCATCGCTGGGCCTTTCGACAGCTACCTGACGCTGCGCGGCGTCAAGACGCTAAACGTGCGCATGCAAAGACATTGCGAAAACGCGCAGGAACTTGCCGCCTGGCTGGAGCGGCAGCCGCAGGTGCGACGGGTAGGCTACCCCGGCCTCCCTTCGCATCCCCAGCATGCCCTGGCGCGGCAACAGATGCGTGGGTTCGGCGGCATGATCGCCGTCGTGCTGGCGACTGATCTCGCCGGCACGAAGCGCTTCCTGGAGGGTTGCGAGTTGTTCACACTGGCAGAGAGTCTGGGCGGTGTCGAGAGTCTGGTCGAGCATCCGGCAATCATGACCCATGCCACCATCCCGCCAGAACGGCGCGCCCATCTCGGGATTGGCGATTCCCTGCTGCGGCTGTCGGTCGGCATCGAGGAGGTGGGAGATCTCAGGCGTGATCTTGCTGGCGCGCTGCAGCGCATCGGTCGGGGTCCCGTCTAAGCCAGAATTCACGGCTGTCGAGACACCACCGGCCACGAACGTCTGCCCAGGTCACGCATGCCAAAGTCTTCTCCCGCGCAGGGGAGAAGGCAGATTCGTCTGTCGCACCAGAGCCTTCCACATCAGGTGACGGTTCTACCCCTCCCATTGGCAAGGCGCTGCAGTACCGAGACCAGCAGATCGACTTCCGCGCAGGTGTTGTAGAACGCCAGCGAAGGACGGACCGTGGCTTCGACACCGTAGCGGCGCAGGATCGGCTGCGCACAATGGTGGCCGGCGCGCACGGCAATGCCTTCTTCATTCAGCGCCGCCCCGACCTCTTCCGGGCGGTAACCGGCGAGGACGAAGGACAGCACGCTGGCCTTGTCGTCCGCCGTGCCGATCAGCCGAATGCCGGGGATCGGCCTGACCCGCTGCGTCGCGTAAGCAAGCAGGTCGTGCTCGTAGCGCGAGATGTTCTCGATGCCGATCCGCTCCACATAGTCGATCGCGGCGCCGAGGCCAACGGCATCGCCAATGTTGCCGGTGCCGGCCTCGAAGCGCGCCGGCACCCCCTGGTAGAGCGTGCGCTCGAAGGTGACGTCGGCGATCATGTTGCCGCCACCTTGCCAGGGCGGCATGTCTTCGAGAATGTCGCGCTTGCCGTACACGACGCCGATGCCAGTCGGCGCGAAGACCTTGTGACCAGAGAAGACGAAGAAATCGGCATCGATCGCCTGCACGTTGACGCGCATGTGCGACACCGACTGGGCGCCGTCCACCAGCACCCTGGCGCCCACCCGGTGCGCGAGTGCAACGATCTCCTTGACCGGCGTCACGGTGCCCAGGGCATTGGAAACCTGGCTGATGGCCACCAGCTTGGTACGGTCGTTGAGTAGCCGCTGGTATTCCTCCAGCAGGATCTGGCCCTTGTCATCGACCGGGATGACCCGAATGTGGGCGCCACTTTCCTTCGCCAGTTGCTGCCAGGGGACGATGTTGGCGTGATGTTCGAGCAGGGAGACGACGATCTCGTCGCCTGCGCCGATGTTCTGCTTGCCCCAGGTCTTGGCTACCAGGTTGATCGCTTCGGTGGCGCCGCGAACGAAAATGATCTCCTCGGCGGAACTTGCGCCGAGAAAGCGCGCCACCTTGCTGCGGGCGGCTTCGTAGGCGTCGGTGGAGCGTGCCGCCAGTTCGTGGGCGGCACGGTGGATGTTGGAGTTCTCGTGCTGGTAGAACTGCACCAGTCGATCGATGACCGCCTGCGGCTTCTGCGTCGTCGCCGCATTGTCGAACCAGACCAGCGGCTTGCCATTGACGCGCTCGGTGAGAATGGGGAAATCGCGGCGTATGGCCTGCACGTCGAAGGCCGGGAAGCGGGCGGCATCGGCCCGTGGAACCGATACCGGCTGGTCGAGGAAGTAGTAGCCGCTGTGGCCGGGTGCTGGCGGCGGCGCTGCCGGCGGCAGCGAGCGTTCGCGGGCGAGTTCATCGAGCACGCGGCGCAGGGCGACCTCACCTGGCAGTTCGAAGGGATGGGCAACGACGTGATTGTCAGCGCCTGCTGTCGGTGCCTGGTGAGCAGACGAAAGCGCCGCTGCTTCGCCGAGGAAGTAGTACGGCGATTCTGGGACACCCGCGGGGGCGCTGATCGGGGCGGTCATCGGCAAGGCAGCAGCGTAGGCTTCGGGCACCCCGAACTCCGGCGCGACTGGGCCTGCGTCGACCGGCGTCTGGCCGACCGATGGCGCGGCAACCGGCTGCAGCGCCGGCCCCGGCTCGCCGATGGCCAGGCGATTGAGCCCAGGCGCCGATGGCGAAGACGAGGCCTCGCCCCCTGGCAGTGCCCGGAACAATTCGCCGGCCAGGCGCGCAAGCACCGCTTCGTCGGGCAGTCCCGGGATCGCCGGGACGCTGAAGGGCAACGCGCCGGGTAGCGAATCAGCGGTAGGTGTGAGCGTAGTCATGGTATTTGTCGATCTCCACGTCATCGAGCACGGCCAGTGCGTCTTCCGTATGGATAGCCAGCGAGCAATAGAGCGAAATCAGGTAGGAGGCGATGGCATTGCGGTCAATGCCCATGAAGCGCACCGACAGCCCGGGGCTCTGTTCCCCCGGCAGGCCGGGCTGATAGAGGCCGACGACCCCCTGGCGCTTGTCGCCGACACGCAGGAGCAGGACCTTGGTCTTTCCTTCCTCGATTGGCACCTTGTCCGAGGGGATCAGGGGGATGCCGCGCCAGGTCAGGAACTGGGAACCAAACAGAGAAACGGTCGGCGGCGGAACGCCGCGGCGGGTGCACTCGCGGCCGAAGGCGGCGATCGCGAGCGGGTGGGTGAGGAAGAAGGCAGGCTCCTTCCAGACCTTGGTCAGCAAGTCATCGAGGTCATCCGGCGTCGGCGCGCCGCTCAGCGTCGTGATGCGCTGACTGTCGGCGACGTTGGCCAACAGGCCATAGTCGTCGTTGTTGATCAGCTCGTTTTCCTGCCGCTCCTTGATCGTTTCGATGGTCAGCCGCAGTTGCTCCTTGATCTGGTCGTGCGGGCTGCTGTACAGGTCGGAAATGCGCGTGTGGACATCGAGGACGGTGGTGACTGCACTGAGGAAGTACTCGCGCGGCTTTTCCTCGTAGTCGACGAAGGTCTGTGGCAGTTCGGACTCGTCGCGCTTGGCACAGGCGACCTGCACGTCGCGCGGGTTCTTGACCTGGTTGAGGCGGTAGATGCCGGCTTCCACGGGTAGCCACTGCAGCAGGTGCGTCAGCCAGCGCGGGGAAACGGTCGCGAGCTGCGCGACGGTCTTGGTGGCATTGGCCAGTTGCCGTGCGGCGGCATCGCTCAGGGCGGCCTGGTGAGGACTATCTGCCATGGGGTACTCCTTGCAATGGTGACGATGGTTAGAAGAAAGACGAATAAAGCAAATAGATTTCTGCGCAGGAGCGAACCTTACTCTGGGTGAAGCTGGCCACTCAACATGCTGGAGCCACCATCAGACTGGATGCCGGTGACTGCGGGTGATCGCGCTATTCATGCTCGCAACGGGCGACCAGAGCCGACAGGTCGACATCGAGCGCTCGCGCCAGCTTGTCGGCGGTGATCAGGGAAGGGCTGGCAAGTCCGCGCTCGATCTCACCGACATAGGAGCGGTTGAGATCGGCCCTTTCCGCCAGCCGCTCCTGAGACCAGCCGCGCTCGTGTCGCAGTTGCCGGACGACCCACGGAAAGCGATCGCTGAGATTGTTCATATCCCGCCACCGCCCTCGAGCACCTCATTCCTGGATACGGCCTGGGTCAGGAAGCTCCCCGGCGGTATGCTGTGCGTCAGCCAGACGTTGCCGCCGATCGACGATCCGCGGCCGATGGTGACGCGCCCAAGGATGGTGGCCCCAGCGTAGATCACGACATCGTCCTCGACGATCGGATGGCGTGGAGCTCCCTTTTCCAGGGAGCCGTCGGCATCGACGTTGAACCGCTTGGCACCGAGGGTGACCGCCTGATAGAGGCGGACCCGCTCGCCGATCACGGCAGTTTCACCAATGACGACGCCGGTGCCGTGGTCGATGAAGAAGCTCTCGCCGATGCGCGCGCCGGGGTGAATGTCGATACCGGTGGCGGAGTGCGCGAGTTCGGCGACGATGCGCGCCAACAAGGGCACACCCAGCCGGTAGAGCATGTGCGCCAGGCGGTGATGGATGATGGCCAGTGTTCCGGGATAGCAGAGCACGATCTCGTCGACGCTGCGCGCGGCCGGATCACCACGATAGGCGGCCTCGACGTCGCTGTCGAGCACGACGCGGATGCCCGGCAAGGCAGCCGCAAACTGCCGGACGATGGCGACGGCGTCGTTCTCGATGCACACTGGGTCAGTCAGTGGGTCGTGGCGGGAAACGTGAGTGAGCTCCAACCGGACCTGGTCCAGGAGGCTGCGCAAGGCGGTATCGAGCGTATGGCCGACGAAGAAATCCTCGCTGGGGCCCTGTTGCAGGTCGGGTGGGCCGAGGCGCATCGGGAAGAGTGCGCGGCACAGCCTGTCGACGATCTCGCGCAGGGCCTCACGGGAGGGAAACTCGCGGCCGCCCGACTCGAGCGTGCGCTGCTGTGCCACGCGCCACTGCTCGCGCGCAAGGCGCAGGTCGCGGACGATCTCGTCGAGCTTCCACAGTACCGAGGTCGATGCGTCGGGCGGGCGACGAAGTGGCGCGTTCATTGATGGACTCCCCACAAGCACTGATCAATCCTGGACCCAGGGCAGGCCGTGGTGGCGCCAGCCACCGGTCGCGCCGCGTTGCCCGTCGGCAGTGATCTCGCCCTCGAAGCCTTCCAGGACGTTGAACACCCGCGTGAAACCTGCCCGTGTCGCTGCCTCCGCGGCTGCGGCCGAGCGCTTGCCGCTGCGGCAGATGAGGAGGATGGCTTCGTTCTTCCCTGCCTTGCCCGCCAGTTCACGGGTGAAACGGGGGTTCCTGCTCAGCGCGGCGCCGGCTTGCCACTGGACCAGCGGCGTGCCGGGGACGTGGCCGACGTACTTGTATTCCTCCGCGGTGCGCACGTCGATGAGGATCGCCGCGCCAGCAGTGGCCAGAACCCATGCCTCCTCCGGCGTGACCGTGCCGGCGTAGGGAAGGTTGTCGCGCTGCGCGCGCGCGGTTGCTGCAGCCAGAACGCCGTGCGCGTCGTGCTGACTGTCGTTCGGGGCATGGGCGGTGTGCATCGGGGCAGGTTCGAGTTGGGCTGTGGCCAGCATCGCAGTCTCCTGGAAATGGAAAGCCAACCGTGGTGGTGTCGGCCTGAGGGCGGCACTCTAGTCGTGGCGCTCGGCCCGGCGAACGAAGAAGAACTGCATTGCTTATAACTGCGCGGCGAGAGCCACCCGACGCAATTCCTCGAAGAAGGCGAGGCCCTGCGGCCACGGACCATGTCCCGATTCCACGTTGATGTGGCCGGCGTCGCCAATGTTCCGGTAGCTGCTGCCCCAGACCCGGGCCCAGTGTTCAGCGACGCCGGCCTTGACCCAGGGATCATTGTTGCTGGCCACGATCATGCTGGGAAAGATGAGCCGCTCCTGCGGAAGAAGCGCCGCCAGCCCGAAGCGATCGGGATCGGCAGGGGCGACGAGCAGTGCCGCACGGATGCGGCTGGGACAGACGAAGCCGGCACAGACGGCCGCGAGGCAACCAAAGCTGTGGGCGACGACCCATACCGACTCGTTCTGGGCGGCGATGACCTCGCCGACGCGCGCGGCCCATTCGGGAAGGCAGGGACCTTCCCAGTCAGCCTGGTTCACGCGCAGGGTATCTCCAAGCGTGTGCTCGAACCACGTCTGCCAGTGAGCCGGCCCGCTGTCGTGCAGGCCGGGGACGATGAGGATGGCGGCCATCGACCTGCCCGTCAGGACAGGCTGTCCTTCCACATGGTCGTCGCCCAGGCCCGCGTGTACAGTCCCTCTTCGACCGAAGGTTCCTTCGATACGCCGCCAGATCCGTCGACGACCAGTGGCACCTTCTTCTCGGGATGATAGCGGTGCACCGAGTCGACGTGGATCGCACGCTTGTCGTCAATCAATGAGTAGCAGTTATTCGCCATCAGGGTTGGCTGCGGCTCGCGGCCAGAGAGGATCTCGACGATTGCTGCCGCCGCCGCCTTGCCGTGCTGGTTCGCCATGTGCGCCGACTTGGGCATCAGCGGCGCGGCCTGCAGAGCGTCGCCGAGGATGTGGATGTTTCTGACGGCCGTTGACTCGAGGCTGATCCAGTCCACATCGGCCCAGCGGTCGTTGACATTGACCACTCCTGCGACGCGGGCGATGTCGGCAGCGCGCTGCGGCGGCAGCAGGTTCAGAACCTCGCCTCGCTCCTTGTCGCCCAGTTCACTGGTGACGATCCGGGCCACCGGGTCGACAGCGACCACGTTCCAGCCGGGTCGGTACTCGATGATGTCCTTGTAGTCACTCTCCCAGACACCGAGGAAGAGCTTTTCCTTGGAGATGACCTTGTCGTTGGCATCGAGGATGATCACCTTCGAGCCGGGCTTGTGGGTCTTGAAGTACCAGGCGATCTGGCTGGCGCGTTCGTATGGGCCGGGTGGGCAGCGATACGGCGCCTTCGGGATGGACAGCACATAGGTGCCACCCGCTGGCAGGTCCTCGAGTTGCTTGCGCAGGGCCAGAGTCTGCGGGCCCGCTTTCCATGCGTGCAGGATGCTTTCCTGCGCCTTGGCATCATAGCCGGCAATGTCACCGTAGATGAAGTCGAAGCCGGGGGCAAGGACCAGGCGGTCGTATGCGAAATCCCCTGCGGTGTCGGTTCGCACGCGCCGCTTGTCGGCGTCGATGCCGGTCACCGATGCGTGTACCAGCCGGATTCCCCAGTTCTTTCTGAGCCCGTCGTACCCATGGACCAGCGAGTCGTAGGCACGGTTGCCGCCGAGGACTTCGTTGGAGGCCGGGCAGGAGACGAACTGCTTGTTGCGCTCGATCAGGGTGACTTCTATTGCGCCATCGCTCCACTTGCGCAGATATTTGGCGGCCGTGGCGCCACCGAAGCCGGCACCGACGACGACGACGTGCCCGATGGTCTTGCCGCGTTTGCTGGCGACGGCGGCCAGGCTGGTTCCGGGAATGCCGGCGGCAGCGGCCAGCGCGGTGGATGCACCCAGTGCGTGCAGGAGGCGACGACGATCAGGATTGAAGCGGGACATGTCAGGGTTCCTTATTTCTGCTTGGCAAAGTATTCGGCAAGTATGGCGATCTCTTCATCCGTATAGCCTTTGGCGAGTTGGTGCATGATCGTCGCCGGGCGCGTGCCGTTCTTGAACGCCTTCATGCTTTCCTCCAGATAGGCCCTGTCACGGCCGGCGATGGGTGGAATGGCGCTGGCAGCCTTGCCGTCGGTACCATGGCAGTTGGCGCAGTTGGCCGCGAAATACGGAGTGCGGCCGGGTGCCGGTGTGGTGGTTGATCCGGGACCGGCCAAAGCGGCCAGTGCGGTGAGGCTGCCGACGATGGCGAGAGCAGTTTTCTTCATGGCGAGTCCTTGGTTGAAGAAGTGTGAACGGGTCTTGTTGAGCAGGAAATCATTGGGCACTGGCAGTCTTGGTCCGTGTGTTGCCGAGGTTGTCGCGCCAGACGACAGTCACCGTGTCGCCGCTGCGGACGTCGGCAATCCGCCAGCCGAAAAGCGGATTGGCAGCGATTCCGGAACCGGTGAGCAGGGTGAGAACCGTCTCGTCGTTGATGCGCAGCGTGATGTCGGTGATGTAATGCGCCGCCGCGCTCTCGCCGCTGGCATTCTTCCTGAACCCGCTTTCCATCGGGTGAGTGAGCAGCGCCTTGATCAGGGCCCCCTGTTCGTCTACGGTTGCCCGCAGACGGATGGTGTAGTTCTGCATTGCTCTTCCTCAGCCGGGCAGGCAGCCGCCGACGATCACCCGCACATCGCGGGTCGCGGTATAAAGACGTCCGTCCGCCTCGGCAATGACGCGAATCCGGGAACTCTCGGCGAGCTTCACCTTCGCCTCGAGCCATGGCTTGCTCCGTTCGCCCAGTCTGATGTCGGCCAGCAGGGGAAACCGGTTGCCTTCGCCGATCAGCAGAATGCGCTGCACGCGCGGCAGATTGACCGTCACTTCCAGGGGTACCTGGGCACCATTTTCGGCAACATCGGGGGCCTGAATGACGATCGCCGCGCTCTCCACAGGTGCAGACAACCCGAGCGCGGCGTAAACCGACTCCGGGCTGCCGGCGCTGAACGCATGCACGTCGCGTTCGCCGGCCCGCGCCAGGCCCGCACTGGCCAGCAGGCCCGCACTGGCCAGCAGGCGTGCGAGGGATGCGGCAGTCGCAAGGACCAGGAAGTCGCGTCGATCGCTCATCGTCGCACGCTCACAAGGTTCCGCTGGCGCCAGCCTGGATGATCTCCTCCAGGCCCCGACGCAGTCCGGAGATCGCCTCCTGAAGACTGTCCGGCAGTCGCCCCGGAACGGTCGCGCCATCCAGCCAACCGATGTCACCGTCGAACATGGCGAGCCATATTCTTTGCCGGGAGTCTTCGACGACGGCGATGCGGCAGGGCAGCAGGGCCGCGGCTTCGAGGCTGTAGTCGAGCAGATCACGGGCCACGAGCGCGTCGCAGAAATGATAGATGGCCACCTTGGGTGTTGGTTTGCCGGTGATCGCCTCGATTTCCTTGTGGATCAGGTGGGCGCCGACGAACTTGAGGTTGATCTTGTTCGCCCGATGCCGCATCGACGAGATGACGTCGTCCCAGGTCAGGTCAGGCTGTGCTTCGACCTTGTAGGTCATCACGTTGATCCGTTCACGAAGGGACAGCGACGACCACGCAAGCGATTGCCGCATGAGTCTCCTTCGTTCCTCCGGGCTGACCGTCGCCATCATGGTGTTGGGGGTATCGGGCCGCGCGCTGGCGGTGGTTGGCGCGAGATCTTCCGCGAGGACGGCGGCAGTGCCGCTGTTCACAGGACTGCCGACCTGTGCCAGCGCACCACCGGCGGCCAGGGTCAAGCTCATTGCGCGAAGGGCTTTCAACAGGATCGCCATCTCACTTCGTCGCGTTGTCGGTCATGCGGGTTCTGCTCCTCTGGCCAGTCGCCGTTGGCCGGCGCGCCGCGCATGATGCCGCTCGCCCGAATCAGCGGAAACGATTTATTTCCAATAAGCAAATAAGCGATTTTTCCGATGCGCATCGCGCGCCTCTGCGGCCGGAGCGGCTCCGGGTCGCGGGACATCGGCCCCACCAGAATATCGTTATCAGAAATTCTTTCTTTGACTCGGGTTGCCAGCCATCTAATCTCACCGCATCTCTGGTTACCGATTCCTTGGGGCTGCCACGATGAACAGTCAGGTGGGCGGGGTGCGCCCGTCACTCCGCGCCGCGATTGATGCGAGAACCCGGTCCAGCAGTCCGCTTCCGGGCTGGTGCTGAGAGCGAGCGACATGCCGCAACACGCCATACCGCAGACGCAGAGCGTCGGGTCGACCAACGGCGATCAGCCCGTTGGCGAGGTGCCCGTTCTTTGGCAGTTGCCCAGGATGCAGAGGAATGCGTTAAGGAAGATCTTTGATCGCCCGGATTTCACGCCGAGCGAGGTCGCTCGCCTCGGCCGTCAGCGCCTCGAGCGTGCAGAAGGGATTGGTCGCAAGGGCCTGGCAACAATCACCGAGTGGCTGCGGCGCCACGGCCACGAAGTTGCCGCTGACGGGCGCGGTTGCCTGCGGGCGCCGGATCTGGCTCCAGTGGCGCAGGGGACCAGGAAGATCGAGAAGGCCATGCGTGTGCTGCAAAGCCACGGCTATACGGTTGTCCGCAGCGAGGAGTCCGAGGACTGCCGGAGGACGGTCCAACGGACCTCATCAGAGATTCCGGACATCCCTGAATAAGCTAATAAGCAAAGATTCGTTCACTGCAGCCCGCAGCCTTCCTAAACTGCGCGCCCCACTCACTGCAACGGAACCCCGATGAAACTGAAAAGTCTTCTGGCCGGCGTGCTGGCCGGTGCCCTGCTTGCCGGCAGCGCTGTCGCGGCCGACGTCTCCCTGCTGAACGTCTCCTACGACCCAACCCGGGAGTTCTACAAGGAGTTCGACGATGCCTTCGCCAAACACTGGAAGGCGAAGGCCGGCGATGCCGTCACCATCAGGCAGTCGCACGCTGGCTCCGGCAAGCAGGCCCGCGCCGTGATCGAAGGCCTCCAGGCTGATGTCGTGACGCTGGCTCTTGCCTACGACATCGATGCCATCGCTGACGCCGGGCTCATACCGTCGGAGTGGCAGAAACGTCTGCCGCACAACTCCTCGCCCTACACCTCGACGATCGTCTTTCTGGTGCGCAAGGGCAATCCCAAGGGAATCAGGGACTGGAACGATCTGGTGAAGCCGGATGTCTCGATCATCACACCGAACCCCAAGACCTCCGGCGGTGCGCGCTGGAACTACCTGGCGGCGTGGGCCTTTGCGCTCGAGCAGCCGGGTGGCAACGAAGCCAAAGCCAGGGAGTTCGTCGGCCAGCTCTATCGCAATGTGAAGGTGCTCGACTCCGGAGCACGTGGCTCGACGACGACCTTCGTTGAACGCGGCATCGGCGACGTGCTCCTCGCCTGGGAGAACGAAGCCCATCTGTCAATCAAGGAAGCCGGTGCGGACAAGCTGGAAATCGTCACGCCATCGCTGTCGATCCTCGCCGAGCCGCCGGTGACGATCATCGACAGGGTGGTCGACAAGCGCGGCACCCGCAAGGTGGCCCAGGCTTACCTCGAGTACCTGTATTCCCCAGAGGGGCAGGAGCTGGCCGCCAGGCACTTCTACCGCCCGACGGATGCGCAGGTCGCGGCGAAGTACTCGAAGCAGTTCGTCAAGACCCGGCTGATCACGGTTGACAAGGTCTTCGGTGGTTGGCGCAACGCGCAGAAGCTCCACTTCTCGGACGGTGGCGTATTCGACCAGATCTTCGTTCCCGGCGGCAAGCGCTGAACCTTTCGCGGTGGCGCATATGGGAGCGGGTGGCCTTGGGTCATCCGCTTCTGCTTCATGTGGATGGTGAAGTGGCTGGCCACGATTCGGCATTTCCCGACCATGACCGACAACCCTGAACTTGGCGCAGCGAATGTTGCGCGGCAACAGGAATGCGCGATGAATCATGATCTTTCCTTCAGGAGGCGTGTATGGCCAGCATGAAGCGTTTCAGCCCCTTGCCCGGTTTCGGCCTGGCGATGGGCTACACCCTGGTCTATCTGACTCTGGTCGTGATCATCCCGCTCACCGCGGTGGGGACCAAGACCCTCACGATGGGCCTGGATGCCTTCTGGGCCGCCGTCAGCAGCCCGCGCGTCGTCGCCTCCTATCAACTCAGTTTCGGCGCGTCGCTTCTTGCCGCCGCGATCAACGTCGTATTCGGCCTGATCTTCGCCTGGGTACTGGTCCGCTACCGCTTCCCCGGCAAGGGCCTGGTCGATGCGCTGGTCGATCTCCCGTTCGCCCTGCCGACGGCGGTCGCCGGCATCGCGCTGGCGACGATCTATTCCGCGAACGGCCCGGTCGGCAAGTTGCTCGAGCCCTGGGGCATCGAGATCGCATACACGCCAAACGGTGTCCTGCTGGCACTGGTCTTCATCGGCCTGCCGTTTGTCGTGCGGACCGTGCAGCCGGTGCTGGCCGACCTGGAAAAGGAGGTCGAGGAGGCCGCCGCCGGGCTCGGCGCCTCGCGCGGGCAGACCTTTCTGCGGGTCATCCTGCCGCACATTGCGCCCGCGCTGCTGACCGGTTTCGCGATGGCTTTCGCACGCGCCGTCGGTGAGTACGGCTCGGTGATCTTCATCGCCGGCAACGTGCCGATGGTGTCGGAGATCACACCGCTGCTGATCATCACCAAGCTGGAACAGTACGACTACGCCGGGGCGACGGCCGTTGCCTCGGTGATGCTGGTCTTTTCCTTTGTCCTCCTGCTGATCATCAACGGTCTGCAGGGCTGGATGCATCATCGTTACGCGCGGGGAGCCTGAGATGAGCACGAGTATTGCGCTGCATGCGGGCAGTCTGGAGCGTGCCGAAACGGCAAGCACCCGCGAGCCGGCGTGGGTCAAGGTGGTGCTGATCAGTGTCGCGCTGAGCTTTTTCGCTGTCTTCCTGCTGCTCCCCCTGGGCACGGTCTTTGCCGAGGCCCTGCGCAAGGGCTGGGGTGCATACCTGGAAGCCCTGGTCAACCGCGACGCCTGGGATGCGATCAGGCTGACGCTGATCACGGCCGCGATCGCCGTTCCGCTCAACCTGGTGTTTGGCGTCGCTGCCGCGTGGTCGATCGCCAAGTTCGAGTTTCGCGGCAAGCGCCTGCTGATCACGTTCATCGATCTGCCGTTTTCGGTGTCGCCGGTCATCTCCGGCCTGATCTACGTCCTGCTGTTCGGCGCGCAGGGCTGGTTCGGTCCCTGGCTCCAGGAGCACGACATCCAGATCATCTTTGCCGTACCCGGCATCGTCCTGGCGACCATCTTCGTCACTTTTCCCTTCGTTGCGCGCGAACTGATTCCGCTGATGGAAGCGCAGGGGAGCGAGGAGGAAGAAGCGGCAGTGGTCCTCGGCGCCTCCGGCTGGCAGGTGTTCTGGCACATCACGCTGCCCAACATCAAGTGGGGGCTGCTGTATGGGGTGATCCTCTGCAATGCTCGTGCGATGGGCGAGTTCGGCGCGGTCTCGGTGGTCTCGGGACACATTCGCGGCCAGACCAACACCATGCCGCTGTTTGTCGAAATCCTCTACAACGAATACAACTACGTCGCCGCCTTTGCCGTCGCTTCGCTTCTGGCGCTGCTCGCCATCGTCACGCTGGCACTGAAGACGCTGGTCGAAAGGCAGACGCGCCGGCAGTTGCAGGAAATTGCCGCCACCTCGGAGACTGAGACATGAGTATTTCCATCCGCAACATCAGCAAGCAGTTCGGAACGTTCCAAGCGCTCGACGATGTCTCGATCGACATTCCTTCAGGCGAACTGGTCGCCCTTCTTGGCCCCTCGGGCTGCGGCAAGACGACTCTGTTGCGCATCATCGCCGGTCTGGATTACGCCGATCGTGGTCAGATCCTTCTCGACGGGGATGATGCGTCGGCCCGACATGTCCGCGAACGACGGGTCGGCTTCGTCTTCCAGCATTACGCGCTCTTCCGCCACATGAGCATCGCCGACAATGTGGCTTTCGGTCTGCGCGTCAGACCGCGACGCGAGCGCCTCGCCGAAGCCGAGATCAGGCGACGAGTCAAGAAGCTGCTGGAGCTGGTCCAGCTCGACTGGCTCGCCGACCGCTATCCGCCGCAACTGTCCGGCGGCCAGCGGCAGCGGATCGCCCTGGCGCGCGCGCTGGCGGTGGAGCCGAAGGTGCTGCTCCTTGACGAGCCCTTTGGCGCCCTCGATGCGAAGGTGCGCAAGGAGCTGCGGCGCTGGTTGCGGCAGTTGCACGACGAAATCCACGTCACCAGCGTTTTCGTCACGCACGATCAGGAGGAGGCGCTCGAGGTGGCCGACCGGGTGGTCGTGATCAACAAGGGCAAGGTCGAGCAGATCGGCACACCGGAGTCGGTTTATGACCATCCGGCGACCCCGTTCGTCGCCAACTTTCTCGGTTCGGTCAATCTCTTCCACGGTCGGGTCGAGGATGGGCACCTGCATCTCGGCGAGCACGCACTGGCGCTCGGCGCGGAGGGTGGCAGCGAGGGCAGGGCGGTGGCTTTCGTGCGGCCGCACGAGTTCGATCTCGTTCCGGGTTGGCACGCGGATGGTGGCCTGCCGGCGCGAATCCTGCGCGTCGCTGCGGTCGGACCCAGCGCGCAGATCGAAGTGAGCCGGGTCGACGGCGAGTTGATCGAAGTCACCATCTCGCGCGATGCCTTCCAGTTGCTCGGGCTCGCGGAGGGCGACCAGGTGTCGCTGCGACCACGTCACATTCGCGTCTTCCAGGCAGAAGCCCTGGCAGCCTGAGGCAATCCCATGAACTTTCAGCAATTGCGCATCATCCGCGAAACCCTGCGGCAGGATTTCAACCTCACCGAGGTCGCGAACGCGCTGTACACCTCACAGCCCGGGGTCAGCAAGCACATCAAGGATCTCGAGGACGAACTCGGCATCGAGATCTTCCTGCGCCGCGGCAAGCGGTTGCTCGGACTGACCGAGCCAGGCAAGGAACTGGCCGCGGTCGTCGACCGCATCCTGCTCGATACGCAGAACCTGCGCCGCATTGCCGACCAGTTCGCGAGCCGGGAAACGGGCCACTTCGTCGTCGCCACCACCCATACTCAGGCGCGTTACGCGCTGCCACAGATCATCAAGTGGTTCAAGACCGACTATCCCAGGGTGCACCTCGCGCTGCACCAGGGCAGCCCGGGCGAGATCGCCGACCTCCTCGTTTCCGGCGAAGCGGATGTCGGAATCGCCACCGAAAAGCTGGACCAGGTCCCGGAACTGGTGACCTTTCCCTTCTATCACTGGCATCACGCGCTGATCGTTCCCTACGGCCACCCGCTGCTGCACGTTGAGGAGCTGACGCTGGAGGTGATTGGCGAGTACCCGATCATCACCTATCAGGAGGGATTCACTGGCCGGACGCTGATCGACAAGGCTTTTGCCGACGCGGGCGTCGTTCCGGACATCGTGCTCTCGGCGATCGACGCTGACGTCATCAAGACCTATGTGGAACTCGATCTCGGAGTCGGCATCGTCGCTTCGATGGCCTACGACGCCTTCAAGGACCGCAACCTGGCGCTGATCGCCGCGCCGCAACTGTTTCCCCGCAGCACCACCCGCCTGGCGGTGCGGCGCGGCATCTATCTGCGCAGCTATGCCTTGGCCTTCATCGAGAAGGTGTGTCCGGACATCGGCGAGGAACAGCTCAAGGCGTCAATCCAGAAGCAGAACGGGACGGATTGATCGGCGCCTGCAGGCCGGCGACGTAGCTCTTCGCCTCGACGAGCGTCGGGTCGATGTGGATCGTTCCGGGGATGCGGTTGCCGCGGGCTGGTGGGCGACGATCCGCAAACGAGCCAGAAGAACGGATGGCATCCGTTCGGCGACGTCGGTTGACGCCGAGCAACGCCGGCTCCCGTTGTCCTGCAGTCCGGGCGTTGCAGCCACGTTCTCCGGCCTGCTGCTTGAACCAGGCCACCACATCCGGATCGGGTGTGATGTTGATCTTCTGCTTCTTCATCGCTGTCGGCTGCAAACCGACGCGGTGCACCGCCTGCGCGAAATCTTCGGGCGACCAGACGGGTGCTTCATCGAGATCGTCAGAGGCTTGCAAAGCAGTATTCCCGTTTAGTATTCCCGTTCATGACGCTCCGCCTTTCGCATCGAAATGACCTGGATCGCATCTTCGGTCTCGGTGTGCGCGATCACCTCCACCTCGACTCGCAACAACCCCACCGTGGAAAACAGCGCCTCGTCGTAGGGGAAGCGTGTATCCGGGTGCGTCAGGGTATGCCCTGCGAACACCCGTGACGCGTCAGCAAGGTCAAGCCCGTGCTTCTTCAGGTTGGCTAGCCGCTTCGCTTGGTTCCAAGTGAAGTTCATGCGTCACTATAGACGATCGTCTTTGCTGCAAGGGTCGCCACTCCCTTGTTGCAGCCGCCGCTGCAAGCGCTGCCAGCATCGTCGGCAGGAGATTCTCCACGGCATCCCCGTGCGGTAGCGCCGTATGTTGGGCTGAGCTGGCGAAGCCCAACACCCCAGGACGAGGAGGCCAGGAGGCGCCGCCGGTTGCGTTGCGCGGGTGCAGGGCAAGCTCATGGACCAGGCGGGAGCGGTGCGGCAGCGGCACGATGCGAGGAGGATGCGCTGGGTGTTGGGCTTCGCAGGCTCAAGGCAACCTGCTGGGCTCGGCCCACCCCGGCGGCAGCCCCGGCAGGTGCTTGGCGCAATGCTGCACGCCGTGCCGCAGCAGGCCGTTCCACGAGGCACACGGCGCATTGCCCGTGCCGAAAATCGCGACACCGGCGCCGACGACCAGCAGGCAGTCGCCGCTGGCGATCTGCTGTTGCAGGTCTGCCCGCAGTCCTTCAGGCATGTCGTTGCCGGTCCTCCGTCGTCGTCATCGGTTCGCCGGTCGCTGTACGCGGCCTCGCCGCTGCGCCGGCGCCTGGCTCGTCACCCGGCGCTTCGGGTCGTCGCCGGCGGCGCTCGAGCCAGTGCCAGGCGAGGTGGATCGTCAGGTGGCAGCAGAGCGCGGCGGCGGTGGCGGTGATCGTCAGGCCGACGAAGAGGGGCCAGCCGATCTCGCCGAGACTCTGCCAGAGGCCCGGCTCCACCGCGCTCGCCCCGGCGGCGGGCTGCTCCGCCGCTGCCGCCGGGTCGGCGGTGATCCACAACCCGAGACGGTAGGCGGCGTAGTAAACCGGTGCGAAGGTGACCGGGTTGGTGACGAAGGTGCTCGTCACGGCGGCCGGTACGCAGGCGCGCAGGGCGATCGCCGACACGACCGCCAGCGGTATCTGCGCCACCGGGATCAGGAAACCGAAGAAGACACCGATACTCACGCCACGGGCGACACCCTCGCGCGACCAGCGCCAGAGCTGCGGATCGAGCAGCAGTGGACCCAGCCAGCGCAACCAGCGGTTGCTGGCGAGTCGTTCGCGCGTCGGCACGAGTCGGGTCAGGCGATCGAGGAGCATCGGTTCTCCGCCGTCACGCCGCCGGAGGATGATCGGGAGGGCCAGGCAGGCGCTTCATGGGAAAGAATAGACCGGCAGGGGGCAGAATGCCAGCCCGCCGGTGCGGTGATGCGCAGCGGGTTCGCCCTGCAGTCGGCGCCGGTGCCGGCGGGGCGGCTGCGGGGGCGCAATCGTGACCGGCATCGGGCTTCCGCCGGGAAAGCCGGGGAGGCCCGCGGCGTGGTCGGGGCCGATCCGCGCAAAGCCCGCCGTTGCGCAGAACGTGGGGATCGCCCGATACTACGGCCTCGTCCACGGAAGCAAGCCATGAACTCGACAGAGGATCCCTCGACCGTACTCATCACCGGCGCATCGTCGGGAATCGGCGCTGCGCTGGCGCACTGCTTCGCGCGTGCCGGCCACCGGCTGGTGCTGGTCGCGCGTCGTGCCGACCGCCTGCAGGAACTGGCGCGGGCGCTGGCTACCGAGCACGGCGTCCGCGCCGTCGTGCTCGCCGCCGACCTGGCGAGATCGGAAGAGCACACGTCTGAACT
>ERZ761609.1686-NODE-1686-length-18324-cov-8.216761_pt1 | contig 18324 bp, 20 predicted proteins | sample MGYA00511163_ERZ761609 | MGnify/ENA primary metagenome ERZ761609 (study PRJEB28899, sample SAMN02445070) | bioreactor sludge metagenome | biome: EBPR sludge | place: Australia: Brisbane, Thorneside Wastewater Treatment Plant | collected 2011-12-16 ... | reverse complement strand
CGTGGCCGAGGCAGCCGCGTTGCAGGCCGCAGGCCCCGGCGCGCGGCTGACAGTGCCGCGCCTTATCACCCCTGACGGGCAGGCTACCGCTGCCATCGCCACTGGAGAAACCGAATGACCGTTCACTTTATTGGCGCAGGCCCCGGCGCGCCGGATCTGATCACCCTGCGCGGACGCGACCTGATCGCCGCCTGCCCGGTTTGTCTTTACGCGGGGTCGCTGGTGCCCGAGGCGCTGCTGGCGCATTGCCCGCCCGGCGCGCGGATTGTGAACACCGCGCCCTTGAGCCTCGACGAGATCATGGCCGAGATCAGTGCCGCCCATGCTGCGGGGCAGGATGTCGCGCGGTTGCATTCGGGTGATCTGTCAGTCTGGTCGGCCATGGGCGAGCAATTGCGCCGTCTGCGTGCGCTTGGCATTCCGTTTGACGTGACGCCGGGCGTGCCCGCCTTTGCCGCCGCCGCTGCCGCGCTGGAGGCTGAGCTGACCTTGCCCGGCGTGGCGCAATCGCTGGTGCTGACGCGCACCTCTGGCCGCGCCTCCTCCATGCCCGAAAGCGAAAGCCTTGAGAATTTCGCGGCCACCGGGGCCACTTTGGCCATTCACCTGTCGGTTCATGTGCTGGCCGAAGTGCAGGCGCGGTTGATCCCGCGCTATGGTGCTGATTGCCCGGTGGCGGTGGTGTTCCGTGCCAGTTGGCCCGATCAACGGATTGTGCGCGGCACTTTGGGCAGCATGGATCCGGCGATTGGTGTGGGCGAGCGCACGGCCTTGATCCTTGTGGGCCATGCCCTCGGGGCGCAGGATTTCGACGAAAGCCGATTGTATGCTGGCGACTATGACCGCCGCTATCGCCCGGTCGGCACCGACCCGCGTTTTCCGGAAACGGCATGAGCGTTCCGGGCCTTCTCATCTCCGCGCCCGCCTCGGGCACGGGCAAGACAACGATGGCGCTTGGCTTGCTCGCGGCGTTTCGTGCGCGTGGGCTGGTGGTGCAGCCCTTCAAAAGCGGGCCGGATTACATTGACCCGGCGTTTCACGCGGCGGCCTCTGGCCGATCTTCGCTGAACCTTGACAGTTGGGCGATGACATCAGGGCGGATAGCTGCTCTGGCGGATGCCTCTGCTGGGGCTGATCTGGTGATCGCCGAAGGGTCAATGGGGCTTTACGATGGGGTTGCCCGCCCCGGCGAGGCAGGCAGCGGGGCCAGTGCCGATGTGGCCATGATGATGGGCTGGCCGGTGGTTCTGGTGCTGGATGTCTCCGGTCAGGCACAGACGGCCGCGGCCGTGGCGCAGGGCCTTGCGCGGTTTCGCCCCGGCCTGCCGGTGGCGGGTGTGATCCTGAACAAGGTGGCCTCGCCCCGTCACGAGGCTTTGGCCCGCGCGGGCATGGAGCAAACGGGCCTGAAGGTTCTGGGCGCTTTGCCGCGAAGACCGGGGGTCGAACTGCCCGAACGCCATCTGGGGCTGGTGCAGGCCGAGGAGGTGCCGCGTCTTCAAGCCTTGCTGGCTGAGGCGGCGGGGTTCGTGGCCGAGCACTGCGACCTTGACGCGATCCGCGCGGCGGCGGCGGCAAGGGTTTTGCCGATGCCGGGGGCGGCCAAACCTGTGCCCGCGCCTGGCGGGCGTATCGCCCTAGCACGGGATGCGGCGTTTTCCTTTGTCTATCCGCATCTTCTGGCCGATTGGCGGGCACAGGGCGCGACGATTCTGCCGTTCTCTCCGCTGGAGGATCAGGCGCCAGACCCCTCTGCCGATGCCTGCTGGCTGCCCGGAGGCTATCCCGAATTGCATGCCGGGCGATTGGCTGCGGCAGAGGGATTTCGGACCGGCCTGGCCGCATTTGCCCAGACGCGGCCTGTGCATGGCGAATGCGGCGGTTATATGGTTCTTGGTCAGGGGCTGGTGGCGGCGGATGGCACGCGGCACCGGATGGCGGGGCTGCTGGGGCTGGAGACCAGCTTTGCCAAACGGCGCATGCATCTGGGGTATCGCCTGGCCACGCCGCATCAGGCCCTGCCTGGCTTGGGGGCCGCGCGGTTGCGCGGGCATGAATTCCACTATGCCAGCATTCTCTCCCAACCTGATGAGCCGTTGGCACATGTCGTTGATGCCAATGGCATCCTGGTGCCTGAGACCGGCTCTTGTCGCAAGACAGCGGCCAGCCTGGTGAGCGGCACCTTCTTTCACCTCATCGCCCCTGCCAGCCCGGAGGCCACGCCATGACAGGCTTCGTTTCTTTCGTATCCTCTGGTCCGGGCGACCCGGAATTGCTGACACTCAAAGCCGCGCGGCGGTTGGCCGAGGCGGAGGTGATCCTGTTCGATGACCTCGCCTCCGGGCCGATCCTGAGCCATGCGAATAAGGGGGCCGATCTGATTGCCGTGGGAAAACGGGCGGGTCGCCCGTCGCCAAAACAGGATCACGTCAGCCAGTTGCTGGTGGATCACGCGCGAACCGGTGCGCGGGTGGTGCGGCTGAAATCTGGTGATAGCGGGATTTTCGGGCGACTGGAGGAGGAAATCACCGCGCTCAAGGCCGCAGACCTGAGCTATGAGATCGTGCCGGGTGTGCCCTCTGCCTGTGCGGCAGCGGCGGCGGCTGGCATACCGCTCACCCGCCGCCTGACGGCGCGACGGGTGCAGTTTGTGACGGGGGCCGATGTGACAGGTGGCCTGCCCGATGCGCTGAACCTGGCGGCGCTGGCTGACCCCCAGGCCACAACGGTGGTGTTCATGGGCAAACGCACCTTCCCGATGCTGGTCAGGTTGCTTCTGGCTCAGGGGCTTTCGCCCGAAACCCCGGCTTTGCTGGCAGAGGCGGTCGGTCATCCGCAACAGACGCTTCAGCACAGCACTATTGCCGGACTGGCGCTGCAATTGGCCGATGCGCGCAGCGATCACCCCGCCCTGATCCTTTATGGCCCCTTGGCACCGCCCTGACGGTTGTCTGCTTGACCTGCGACGATGCAAGGCGCAGAACGAACGCACCAAGGTGCCCCGAGTCAGGTGATGACAAGGGGCTGAAACGGGAATGGGGAAGGGCGGACCAAATCGCGGCGCCCCCACCCCAGCCGCCCCCGCGACTGTCAGCGGAGAGCGGCCATCCGATATGCCACTGGCCCATGGGGTCGGGAAGGCGGATGGCCGTTACGACCCGCCAGCCAGGAGACCGGCCTTGAAACATGAACCAAAGGCCGTCGGGTGGACGGCAAGGAGACAGACATGCATATCGAACCGGGCCTCGTTGATGGCTCCAAAATTTTCCTGAGCTATGCGACCGCAACCACCGCCTCTCTGGCGGGGGCGCACTACCTGTGGCAAGCGGTGAAAGAGACGAATATCGTCTCGGTCGCGCTGCGCAGCCTTGTGGCGATGGTTGGCACCTTCATTTTTTTCGAGGTATTGCCGCATTTCGCCGTAGGCGTGTCAGAGGTGCATCTGATCCTCGGCTCTACGCTGTTCCTTCTGCTGGGTGCTGGCCCGGCGGCACTGGGGCTGGCGCTTGGGCTGCTGATGCAGGGCCTGTTCTTTGCGCCGAGTGACCTGCCGCAATATGGCATGAACCTGACCACGCTTCTGGTGCCGATGTTCGCCATGACCGCCGTGGCGCATCGTGTGATTGCGCCTGGCACGGCTTATGTCGATCTGAGCTATGCGCAGGTCGCCAAACTGTCTCTGGTGTTCCAGGGGGGCGTGGTGGCATGGGTGGCCTTCTGGGCCATCTATGGTCAGGGTTTTGGGGCCGTGTCTTCGGTAGCGACCTTCGGCGTGGCCTATATGACCGTCGTGCTGCTGGAGCCGCTGGTCGATCTGGCGCTGCTTGCCGGGGCCAAGGCTCTGCGTGGTGGGGCGCTGGCCGGTCTGACCACGCCGCGCCTTTACGCCGCCGCGTGATCGCGGGCTGACAGGCCGAAACGGGGTGGGCTGATGCACAGGTATGATATTGACGGTGTCACGGTTGAGTTGCACCTTGATAACGCAGCCGAGGCGACATTCGGCACAGCTGGCATCTTGTCCACCCCGACCAGCGACCTGACCGCCGCGCAGCCTTGGTATCCCCAGGGTTACACGGTGAAGCCGCTGTTTTCCGAAACCGAATTTGCCGCGTTTCGCACCGCGATCACCGTCAAGCTGGTGGCGCTGCTCAAGGATCTGGGCCGGGATACCACTGGCTTCACGCTGGAACGCTATCACCGCTTTGTCGATGAGGCCGCCCATGCCGCTGTCGTGGCCCAGACGCGCAGCCTGTTTCAACACGATCTCGCGCTGGATCTGGCGGAGATGCACGGCAGGTTGGGGCAAATTCTGGGGCTGCCCTTGACCGATGACCTGGCGCGCATCGTTACCGGGCAGACTGGCACCATGGCTGTGATTCTGCGGTTGAACCGCCCTGGGTCAGGCGATTTCAACCCGGTTCATAAAGACATTTACGAGGCGGTGGATCATCTGGGGCAGGTGCCGCGGCTGGTGAATATCTGGATTCCGGTGGCCGGTGTCGGGCCGCAAAGCGCCCTGCCGCTGGCACCGGGCAGTCATTTGCTGGATGAAAGCGCGATCTTGCGCACCCGTGCGGGCAGCGTGGTCGAGGGTCGGCACTACCGCGTGAACTCGGTGCTGGAATGGGGCGGTTCGCGCCAATTGACGCGCGCCAAGATCGGCGATGGCGAGGTGCTGATCTTCTCCTCGCATCTGATCCATGGGCTTGCCGTGAACAGCCAGACCGATACCACCCGCATCGCCCTGGAGTTTCGGCTGGGGCGCTGTGCCTGAGATCACAGCCTGAGATCACAGACTGTGCTGGCGCGGGGCAAAGACCTGTGGCAGGTGCAAACTGAAAGGCGCGGGCCATCGGGCGCGCTCTTTTTCGAGGAAAGGCGCGGGATGATACAGCTTTCGCTCATCGGGATTGGCACCGGCAATCCTGACCATGTGACCGGTGAGGCGCGGGCCGCGATGAATGCGGCCGATCTGATCCTCGTGCCCTTGAAGGGCGAGGACAAGGCTGATCTGGCGGGGCTGCGGCTGGCGATCTGCAAGACCTGTGTCACCAACCCCGCCACCCGGATCGAGACCTTCGATCTGCCGGTGCGCGACCCCGCGACCCCCGATTACCTGGATCGGGTGAACGATTGGCACGAAGCCATCGCTGCGGTCTGGGAGGCCAGCATCCGCGCCCACCTGGAGTCGGGCGGCGGTTCGCGCGTGGCGCTGCTGGTCTGGGGCGACCCCTCGCTGTATGACAGCACCTTGCGGATTGCGGATCGGGTCAGCACCCGTCTTACGCTCAGCTTGCGGGTCATTCCCGGCATCACCGCCATTCAGGCACTCTGCGCCGCCCATGCCATTCCGCTCAATGATCTGGGCGCGCCGGTGGTCATCACCACCGGGCGGCAATTGCGGGCGAAAGGCTGGCCTGAGGCCGCCGGAACCGTGGTGGTGATGCTGGATGCGGGCGGGGCCTTCGAGACCCTGCCGCCCGAGGGGGTGCAAATCTGGTGGGGGGGCTATGTCGGCATGGCCGAGCAGATATTGATTGCCGGCCCATTGTCCGAGGCAGGCCCCAAAATCATGGCGGCCCGCGCCGAGGCACGGGCCGGTCATGGCTGGATCATGGATATCTATCTGATGCGGCGCACGGTCTGAACCACCGCCTCAGAACAGAAAATCGCTCATATCCAACTGGCTCAACTGCGTGTCGCGCAGGGTCACCGTGCTGCCTTCCGACAGTGTCAGCACCACATGATTGCCCGATTGCTGCGCACCGTTGATCACCGCCTGCACCTCGGCGCGGGTGAAATCGTCCAGCTCCAGCCGGTCCTGGCCTTGCGTGAAGTCGGTGATCACATCATGGCCCGTTTCGCCCTCATCACCGAATTCGAACACGTCGGCCCCTCTGCCGCCCGTCAGCAGATCGTCACCAAAGCCGCCCTCGAGCCAGTCGCTGCCTGCGCCACCATTGAGGCGGTCATTGCCGAGGCCGCCTTCCAGTTCGTCGCGACCAGCCCCGCCGAACAGTTGATCATCGCCGCTGCCGCCCTCCAGGTCGTCATGGCCTGCGCCCCCGAACAGGGTGTCATTCCCGCTGCCGCCCTCCAGATCGTCCTGACCTGCAAGGCCGGTCAGCCGGTCATTGCCAGCGAGCCCCTCCAGATCGTCATTCAGCAGGGTGCCCAGCAGGATGTCATTCGATTGAGTGCCGATTTTACGCGCCATGGTTGGTCTCCTTGTTCATGCGGGACATGGTTCATGCGGGACTTGGCCGATTCGCTTGGCCTTGCCCCATGGATGCCTCTGGATCGCATAGTTCGCCTGACAGCCCCCTGATGGCATGTGTCAGGCAATTGTCAGGTTCGGCATGTCAGCCGTTGCAGCGTTGTGGGCGATTTGTCAGGTTGGTCGTGCTAAAAGGTGGGTCATGAAACGCATATATGCTCTCTCCATCCTTTTGCTATGGGTGCCCCTGGCTGTCGGCGGGCAGGAGGCGGTCCGCCCTGATTTCGAGATCGCGCAAGAGGCCGTTGCCCGCGGGCAAATCCTGCCGCTGATCGAGGTTCTGACACGGGTTCAGGCCATTCAGCCAGGACGCGTGGTCGAGGTGGAACTGGAACAGGATGATGGTGTCATGGTCTATGAGGTGGAGTTGATCACACCTGATGGGCGATTGATCGAGATGGATCTGGACGCCGCGACCGGCGCGCTGGTCGAGATGGACGAGGAAGAGCAGGACTGATGCGTGCCCTTGTGGTGGAAGATGATCACCGGATTGCCGAGGTTCTGGCCCGCGCCCTGACCTCGACAGGCTTCAGGGTTGAATGCGTGGCCGATGGCGAAACGGCGTGGTTTCAGGGTGGCACTGAAACCTATGATCTGATCGTGCTGGATCTGGGCTTGCCCCGCCTTGATGGTTTGACGGTGTTGAAGCGATGGCGTGCCGAGGGGGTGGCCGCGCCGGTTCTGGTGCTGACGGCACGCGGAGCATGGACCGAGCGAGTTGAAGGTATCGACGCCGGTGCCGATGATTACTTGCCAAAGCCTTTTCGTATGGAGGAGCTGCTGGCGCGGGCGCGGGCGCTGGTGCGGCGCTCTGGGGGGCAGGCTACGGCGCAGCAAGATGTGGGCGCGCTGTCGATAGACCTCAATCGCATGACGGTCGCTTTGCGTGGGGTGCCGATCAGCGTGACACCGCTGGAGTTTCGCTTGCTGGCCTATCTGGTTTTGCATCGGGGGCGAATGGTGCCGCCGACCGAGTTGATCGAACATCTTTACGGCGATGACGACGCCAAGGAAGCCAATGCTGTAGAGGCGATCATTGCCCGGTTGCGGCGCAAGCTGGGGGCGGGGGTGATCGGCACGCGGCGCGGTTTCGGCTACCATCTGGAAGGCGCGCAGGTGTGAGGTCGCTAGGCTCGATCCGCTGGCGGCTGATGATGGCGGGCGCAGCGGCGATTGCCGGGGCGTTGCTGGTTGCAGCCCTCGGTTTGTCCTATCTGTTTGATCGCCATGTGCAGCGCGTGGCGGCGGCCGATCTGGCCGCGCGGGCGTTGTATGTGGCTGCGATGGTCGAGCCAGGGGCCCCCGGCGGCCCGGCCTTCCGCCAGGCAAAGGACAATCCGCTTTATGATCAGCCGTTCTCCGGCCATTATTGGCACGCGGAATTGGCGGGTCAGGTGCGACAGTCGCGCTCGCTTTGGGATTATGCCCTGCCGTTGCCTGCCGCCGACCTGATGCCCGGTCAGTCGCGGGTGTTGAGCGTGCCCGGCCCGACGGGAGAGCCGTTGCTGGCTCTGGAACAGCGGTTTCAGGTGGGCGATGCGCCGTTGCGCGTGGTCGTGGCCACTAACCGGGAGGAGTTGGACCGCGCACGCGCCGGGTTTCTTGCCGACCTGCTGCCCTATCTCGCCCTGTTGGGAGTGTTATTGCTGGCGGGCTCTGTGGCGCAGGTGGTGATCGGTCTGAAGCCCTTGTCGCAGGTCAGCGCCACTGTGGCAGCGCTACGCTCTGGCATGCAGCCGCGCATGGGGCAGGGCATGCCGCAAGAGGTGCAACCGTTGGCCGCCGAGATTGATCAGCTTCTCGATGATCGTGACGCCGAATTGGCGCGCGCGCGACATCGGGCCTCTGACCTCGCGCATGGGTTCAAGACGCCGCTGCAAGCCCTGCTGGGCGATGCGCAGCAATTGCGCGACCGTGGGGCCGCCGATCTGGCCGACAGTGTGGAAACCGTGGCCACGGCCATGCGGCGGCTGGTGGATCGGGAACTGGCGCGGGCGCGTATCCAGTCAGACCGGCGCAAGGCCAGCGCCGCGCCTGCACAGGTTCTGGCGCGGGTGCAGGGCGTCTTGCAACGCACGCCTGGTGGAGCCGCGCTGGATTGGGTGCTGGACGCCCCGCCCGATCTGCGCGCGCGCATCGATGCCGATGACCTGACCGAGGCGCTTGGGGCCTTGGCCGAAAATGCCGTCCGCCATGCCAATAGCCGTGTGACGCTGCGCAGCATGGCGGTGCCGGAAGGCGTGGCCATCACGGTCGAGGATGACGGTTCGGGCGTGCCCGAGGCGCAATTGGCCCGGCTGGCGCAGCGCGGCGTGCGTCTGGATGAAAGCGGCGAAGGGCAGGGTATGGGGCTGGCGATCGTGGCCGATATTGCCGATGCGGCGGGTGGCAGTCTGCGGCTGGAAAGCCTGCATCCCGGCTTTCGCGCAACCCTGCTGCTTTCAGCGCCATAAATCTCTTGCCGCATTGATTCCTAACGGCTTTGCCCTTACGGATTTCTTATGATCACGCAGAAGATGAAATATGCGCTGAAAGCCCTGCTGACGCTGGCTGATGAGGCCGCGCAAGAGGCTCCGACCGCGCTGACGATCGAAGAGATCGCCAAACGCTCGGGCACGCCCAAGCGGTTTCTGGAACATATCTTGCTTGAGATTCGCAACGCCGGGGTCATTGCCTCCACCCGGGGCCGCGCCGGGGGATATAGTTTGGTGAAGGCCCCGCGCGACATCTCGATTTCCGAAATGCTGCGCCTGATTGATGGCCCCATCGCGCCGCTGCCCTGCTTGTCGCGGCGATCCTATCAGCGCTGCGAAGACTGCACCGACGAGGCCAGTTGCCGCATCCGCAAGGTCTTTGCCGAAGTGTTCTGGTCTTACTTGCTGATCATCGAATCCCTGACCTTGGAAGACATGTTGCGCTCGGGTGCGGTGGCGGCAACCGTGCTGCAAGAACCGGCGGCATGACCCGTCTGGGCGGGCCGTCCTTCTGGTATGCCGATGCCGGATTGCCTGCCCTCCGCCCCGCCTTGCAGGGGGATTGCACCGTGGATGTGGCAATCATCGGGGCGGGTTATACCGGGCTTTGGGCCGCCTGGTATCTGCGCAAGGCTGACCCCACGCTGAACATCCTGCTGATAGAGAAGAACTTTGCTGGGTTCGGGGCTTCGGGGCGCAATGGCGGCTGGTTGACCGGCGGTTTTGCCTGGAGCCACGCGCGTTATGCGAAAACCCATGGCGAGGCGGCCACACGGGCGATGGTGGCGGCGATGAATGGCACGGTGGACGAGGTGCTGGCCGTGGCGGCGGCTGAGGGGATTGAGGCCGATATTTACCCGACTGACGAGCTGATGGTGGCCACCAATCCGGCGCAATTGGCGCGGCTGCGAGCCGAGGTTGTGCATCGCCGCCATTGGGGCGAGGCGGATCGTGTGCGCGAGATCGGCGCGGCGGAGGCCATGGGGCGGGTGGCGGTGCCCGGCACTCTGGGTGGTATGATCGTGGAGGGCGTGGCGCGTGTGCAGCCTGCCAAGCTGGTGCAGGGCCTGGCGCAAGCGGTGGAGCGTGCGGGTGCCCGGATCGTGGAGCAGACCGAGGTGCTGTCTTACGGCCCCGGCCAAGTGACGACCACGCGTGGAATCGTGCAGGCGGGTGTGATCCTGCGCGCGACCGAGGGTTTCACGGCTGGCCTGCCGGGGCATCGGCGCGACTGGCTGGCGCTGAATTCTGCCCAGATCGTGACCGAGCCTTTGCCGCCTGCTCTCTGGGATCAGATCGGCTGGCAGGGGCACGAGATCTTGGGCGATTTCGCCAATGCCTATTGCTATTGCCAGCGTACCCGCGAAGGGCGGATTGCCGTGGGTGGGCGCGGCGTGCCCTATCGTTTTGGCAACGGCACCGACCGCGAGGGCGTGCCCGATCCCGAGACGCTGCGGCGGCTGACCACCATTCTGCACCGGCATTTCCCGGCGGCGCGGGATGCCCGCATTGACCATGGCTGGTGCGGTGTGCTTGCCGTGCCGCGTGACTGGTGCGCCAGCCTCGGGTTTGATCGGGCAACGGGGCTCGGTTTTGCGGGGGGCTATGTCGGGGTGGGGGTGTCCACCTCCAACCTCGCCGGGCGCACCTTGGCCGATCTGGTCACCGGGCAGGACAGCGCGCTGGTGCATCTGCCCTGGGTCAACCGCCAGACCCGCAAATGGGAGCCAGAGCCGCTGCGCTGGCTGGGTGTGCGCGGCATGTATGCGCTGCTCAACACTGCTGACCGCCGCGAGGCGGCGCTTGGCTTGCCCAAGACTTCGGCCTTTGCGCGCTTGGGGAATTGGATGACCGGCAGGGGGTAAGAGCGGATTGACTTTGCGGGCTGTAATCCTCAGGTTGCGCGAAGGAATGGTGTGGAGGATCTTGTGACAGTTTCGATTTCGATCAAGGGAAACCTTGCGGCGTTGACGGCACAATTGGTGACCGGACTGGGCAATTCGGATGTCTATCTGGGCTATGGCCGTGCGGTTTCGGTGTCTCTGGGCAACTGGTTTTATGGCGGCCTGTCCGGCAATGGCGTGACCATCTTGCAAAGTGGAGAGCGCGCGGTGGAAGGCTCGTTCAACTATGCGGCCCTGACCAAGTTTGATGCCGGCTTTACCAGTCTCATGACCATTTCGGGCTTTGAGGTCGATGCCGCGGCTGTCTTCCGGCTGGCTGGGCGCGACGCTGGTGGCGTTTATGTGACCTATAATCAGGCCGCCCTCCAACGCGCGATCAATGCCGAGGCGTTGCGTATTACGGGGTCAGATGGCGATGACGTTCTGGCACCGGGACAGGTGCTGAAGATGCGCAAGGCCGATGTCCTGTCAGGCCTTGATGGCAATGACCGGCTTGCTGGCGGTCATGGGGCGGATACCCTGCTGGGAGGCACGGGGCAGGATCGCCTTCTGGGGGGCTCCGGGGCCGATCAGTTGGAGGGCGGCGCGGGCAATGACCTGCTGACGGGTGGAAAAGGCGGCGACAGGTTCATCTTTACCGGGAGGACCGGCAATGATGTGATCACCGACTTTACGGATGGGCAGGATATGATCCGGCTGGATGGCGCGCATCGTCTGGAGCAGGTGGCACAGGGCACCCTGATTCACCATGATGGGGGCACAATCCTTTTGCGCGGTGTCGATATGGCACGGATCGACGCCGAGGATTTTCTGTGACCTTCGGCTCAGTTGGGCCGGATCACCTGTGAATAGTCTGCCCCTTCGGGGGCAGATTGTGCCAGCGGGGTGATGCGCACCCCATGGCCGCGCTTCGCCGGGTCTTCGATCAGCCCGACGCGGTGCAGCCAGTCGGGCAGCAGGCCCGAAAGCAGCACGCTGCGATGCCAGCCGAATTCCGGCGCACCGACGCGCACCAATTGCCAGACGATCGTGGTGCAATTGGCGGTGAGCGTATTGTAGAACCGTGCCTGGCCTGCCAGCCGGTTGCCTAGCGCCAGATAGGACAGGAAGATTTTCCGCAGTTGGGCAGGCGAAAGGGTCAGCGGATAGCGTCGCACCTCCTCGCCGCGAAGATTGGTGCGCAGGCGCAGAATGTCCTCCTCGGGGGCGGCGATCAGGGCCAGTTCGAACTGGCGGAAAAACCCGCCGATCGAGGAAAACACCTCGCCCCGCTCGCGCCGGATCTCCACCGAAAACACAAGGCGGCGGCCATCGGCAAAGGCGAAGCTCAGCAGAAGATGGGCGATCTTGGGGTTGCCCCAGACCGAGGTGAACAGGTCGGCACCGGTGATCTGGCTCAGGTCATAGCTGTCGCTGCGCCAGGCCGGTTCTGCCTCGGTCTCACTGGTCCAGTGGAAGGTGCGGATGTCGTGCAGCGTGACCAGATCACCCTGCGCCTCGCCGGTCACGATACGAGACACATCAGGGGCCCAATCGCGGTCGAGCCTTGGCCGCAGCCAGAGGAAGAACCACAGCAGCAGCGCCAGTGTCAGTGCGGCAAGGGCGGGCCATGCGGGCAGGGCCATCAGCCGCAGCGCAGCCACCCCAACCCCGGCCAGAAGCAGCAGGACAAGGCCGGGGGTGCGGTAATGCACCCAAAGCGCCGTGCCGCCCCACAGCGCCAGAAGGGCCAGCGCCGCCCAGAAGATCATGCGCGCTTCACACTGGCGGTGACGTAATTTACCGACAAGTCACGGTCCGACAGGCTCCAGCGCCACGATACCGGGTTGAACACCATGCCCTTGCGATCCACCGGATCAAGGCCCGCACGGCGGATCAGATCGAACAGCTCATCGGGGGTGATGAATTTCTTCCAGTCATGCGTGCCCTTGGGCAGCCAGCGCATGATCCATTCCGCCCCCACAATCGCCATGGCAAAGCTCTTGGCGTTGCGGTTCAGCGTGGAACAAACCATCAGCCCGCCGGGTTTCAGCAGATGCTGGCAGGCAGTCAGATAGGCAAGCGGATCGGCCACATGCTCCACCACCTCCATATTCAACACCACGTCGAACTGCTCGCCCGCTTCGGCCAGCGCTTCGGCGCTGGTGTGGCGATAGTCGATCTCAAGGCCCGATTGTTCGGCGTGAATCTGTGCCACAGGGATGTTCCGCGCGGCGGCATCGGCACCCACCACCGTGGCCCCCAGCCGGGCCATAGGTTCCGATAGCAGCCCGCCGCCGCAGCCAATATCCAGCAGGCGCAAGCCCTTGAACGGTTCGGGTTTCGTCAGATCACGTCCGAATTCGGCGGCAATCTGACGGGTGATATAGTCCAGCCGGCAGGGGTTCATCTCGTGCAGCGGCTTGAACTTGCCGGTCGGATCCCACCATTCTGCGGCCATGGCCTCGAACTTCGCCACTTCGGCAGCGTCAATCGTGGTGGTCATCTGGGTCTCTCCGGTGGCGAAATGCGTTTGAGGCGTTATATAGTATGATCATGGACCATAGATCAGGCCAAAAGCGCGCAGTCGAATATCTTTATCCGCCGGTCGAACCCTTCGACCAGCGGGTGATCGAGGTTGCGGGTGGGCATCGGGTTTACGTCGAACAATGCGGCGCGCCGAATGGGGTGCCGGTCTTGGTGCTGCATGGGGGCCCCGGTGGCGGATGCAGCCCGGCAATGCGGCGCTATTTCGACCCCGAAGTGTATCGGGTCGTTTTGTTTGACCAGCGCGGTTGCGGACGTTCGCGCCCGACGGCGAGCGTGGAGGCCAATACCACCTGGGATCTGGTGGCCGATATCGAGGTGATCCGGCAGGCGCTTGGCATCGCGCGCTTCATCCTGTTCGGCGGCAGTTGGGGGGCCACGCTGGCGCTGGTTTACGCGATCACCCACCCCGAATGCGTGCGGCATCTGGTGCTGCGCGGGGTGTTTCTGGGCACACGGGCCGAGCTTGGCTGGTTCTATGGCGGCGGCGCAGGGGCGTTTTATCCCGAGCTTTGGGCACGCTTCGCCTCGCCCATCCCCGAGGCGGAGCGGGGCGATCTGATCGGGGCCTATCACCGGCGCTTGTTCTCGGGGAATATGGTCGAGGAGATGCGCTTTGCCCGGCTGTGGACGCAATGGGAAAATGCGCTGGCCTCGGTGCATGCCGAAGGTGGCCATTACGAAAGCCCGTCGGATTACGCCCGCGCCTTTGCCCGGCTGGAAAACCACTACTTCCAGAATGGGTGCTTTCTGGAAAGTGATGGCTGGATCTTGGCCAACCGCCCCCGGATCGAGCATCTGGGGGCGACCATCGTTCAAGGGCGCTTTGACATGATCTGTCCACCCGTGGGTGCCTGGAAACTGGCTGAGGGCTGGCGCGCTTGTGATTTGCGCATGGTCGGGCTGGCGGGGCATGCCCTGTCAGAGCCCGGCATCTCGGCCGAGCTGGTGCATGTGATGGATGGTCTGCGGGCCATCGGAAAGGGCGCGTGAGGCATGGAAACGGGGTTTGATTGGGGGCTGTTCGGGCTGTTTCTGGGCGCGAGTGTCGCGGCTGGTCTGACCGGCTGGTTGTTCAAGCCGGGTGCCTGGTATGAAAGCCTCGTGAAGCCTGACTGGCGCCCGAAGAACTGGATGTTCCCGGTCGCCTGGACCACAATTTACCTGCTGTCGAGTCTGGCCGCCGCGCGGGTGGCGGTGCTGCCCGGCAATGCCTTTGCCTTGGGCTTCTGGGCCTTGCAGATTGCACTGAACACGCTTTGGACCCCCACCTTTTTCGGAGCGCGGCGCATGGGGCTTTCGGTGGCCGTCATGGGCGCGCTGTGTTTCGCGGTGCTGGGGATGCTCTGGACGTTCTGGAGCCTTGATGGCTGGGCCTTCCTGCTGATTTTGCCCTATGCCGCCTGGCTGTCGCTGGCAGCCCCGCTGAATTGGCGGGTCTGGCGCGACAATCCCGGTGCCGCGTTCCGCGCGCCGGGGGCTTGAGGCACTATTTCAGCCATATCTCACAGGGCACAGGGCTTTGACTGCGCGCCCTTTTGGCAAATGCCTTGCAATCTTTGGGCATCTTCGCTATATCCCCCTCAACAGAGGCGCTTGCGGGTCCAAACCGGAAGCCCACCGAATGATGCAAACGGGCCCTGTGAGCCCGTTTTTTGTTTTTGGAACCAAGGCATGACCGATCTCATCGCCAAGACCGCCATCGACCGGCGACTCGCCGATATCATCGCCCCCGTTGTCGAAGGACTGGGGTTCGAGCTGGTGCGCATTCGCCTGATGGGCGGCAAGACGCGCACGCTGCAAATCATGGTGGATCGTCCCGATGGTGGCATCGAGGTGGACGAATGCGCCACCTGCTCCACCGCGATTTCCGCTGTGATGGATGTGGAAGACCCGATCGAGGACAACTATATCCTTGAAGTATCCTCGCCCGGGATCGACCGGCCGTTAACCCGGCTGAAGGATTTCGACATGTGGGTCGATTACGAGGCCCGGCTGGAGACCACCGAGTTGATTGACGGTCGCCGCCGCTTCAAGGGCGTGCTGCAAGGCACCGAAGGCGACGAAGTGCTGATCGAGATCGAGGAAGGCGGCGAGACGCTGACCATCGGTCTGCAATTCGACTGGCTGTCGGATGCCAAGCTGCTGCTGACCGACGAGCTGATTGCCGAGGTTCTGCGCCAGCGCAAGGAATCCGGCGTGATCGACGAATCGAAATTCGACGAGATCGAAGAAACCGAAGGCGACGAGGATGACGACCTCGAAGCCCCCGCGACCAAACACTGACCGAATTCTGACAGGCCAAGAGGACAATCATGGCGATTACGTCTGCGAACCAGCTGGAACTGCTGCAAACCGCCGAAGCGGTGGCGCGGGAAAAGATGATCGACCCGGATCTGGTGATTCAGGCCATGGAGGAGAGCCTCGCGCGCGCCGCCAAGTCGCGCTATGGCTCGGAACTCGACATCCGCGTGAAGATCGACCGCAAGACCGGCCGGGCCACCTTCGCCCGTATCCGCACTGTGGTGGCCGATGAGGAATTCGAGAACCACCACGCGCAACTGACGGTGAAACAGGCGAAATCCTATCTCGCCGACCCGCAATTGGGCGATGAGGTGATTGACGAGGTGCCGCCGGTCGATCTGGGCCGCATCGCCGCGCAAAGCGCCAAGCAGGTGATCCTGCAAAAGGTGCGCGAGGCCGAGCGGGATCGTCAGTTCGACGAATTCAAGGATCGCAAGGGCACCATCATCAATGGCGTGGTCAAACGCGAGGAATATGGCAATCTGATCGTCGACATCGGTCGCGGCGAAGGCATCCTGCGCCGGAACGAGAAGATCGGCCGCGAATCCTATCGCCCGAATGATCGCATCCGCTGCTATGTGAAGGACGTGCGCCGCGAAACCCGCGGTCCGCAGGTCTTCCTGTCGCGCACCGACCCGCAGTTCATGGCCGAGCTGTTCAAGATGGAAGTGCCGGAAATCTATGACGGCATCATCGAGATCAAGGCCGTGGCCCGTGATCCCGGCTCGCGCGCGAAAATCGCCGTCATCAGCTTCGACAACTCCATCGACCCGGTCGGTGCCTGCGTCGGGATGCGCGGCAGCCGCGTGCAGGCCGTGGTGAACGAGCTGCAAGGCGAGAAGATCGACATCATTCCGTGGAATGCCGATACCGCCACCTTCCTCGTGAACGCGCTGCAACCGGCCGAAGTGTCGAAAGTGGTGTTCGACGAAGAGGCCGGCAAGATCGAGGTTGTGGTGCCCGATGAACAGCTCTCGCTGGCCATTGGTCGCCGTGGTCAAAACGTGCGTCTGGCCTCGCAGTTGACCGCGCTGGATATCGACATCATGACCGAGGCCGAAGAATCGGCCCGCCGTCAGGCCGAATTCGCCGAGCGCACCAAGCTGTTCATGGATGCCCTTGATATCGACGAGATGATGGCCCAGCTTCTGGTGGCCGAAGGCTTCACCAACCTGGAAGAAGTCGCCTATGTCGATCAGGACGAATTGCTGTCGATCGACGGATTCGACGAGGGCACCGCGTCGGAGCTTCAGGCCCGCGCCCGCGACGTGATCGAGGAACAGAATCGCAAGGCCATCGAAACCGCCCGCGAGTTGGGGGTTGAGGACAGCCTGTTCAACTTTGAAGGTCTGACGCCCCAGATGATCGAGGCGCTGGCCAAGGACGGCATCAAGACGCTGGAAGATTTCGCCACCTGCGCCGATTGGGAGCTGGCGGGCGGCTGGACCACCGAAAATGGCCAGCGCAAGAAAGACGATGGCGTGCTTGAGAAGTTCGAGATGACGCTGGACGAGGCACAGACCCTGATCATGACGGCACGCGTCATGCTGGGCTGGGTTGACCCGACCGAGCTGGAGGCCGATGTGGCCGAAGACGAGGCCGAGGGCGACGAGGAGGCCGAGGCCTGAACATGACACGCGGTGGCCGCAAGGACGACAGCGAAGGCCCGGAACGGAAATGTATCGTTTCGGGCGAGGTTGGGCCAAAATTCGGCCTGATCCGCTTTGTCGCGGCCCCCGATGGCACGGTTTTGCCCGATCTTCTGGGCAAATTGCCGGGCCGGGGCTTTTGGGTGACCAGCACCCGCGAGGCCCTGGACCGGGCGGCGGCAAAGGGGCTGTTCTCCCGCGCCGCCCGCGCCAAGGTGACCCCGCCCGCTGAACTGGCCGACCTCATCGAGGCGATGCTGGCGAAACGGGTGGTCGAACTGCTGAGCCTTGCGCGCAAGGCGGGGCTGGCGGTGACCGGATACGAGAAGGTGAAGGGTTGGCTGGTGGACGGTTCGGCAAAGGTGCTGATCCAGGCCAGCGACGGGTCAGATCGCGGCAAGGCGAAGCTTCGCCCGCCCGCGAAAACGGGGCTGTTTATCGGGTGCCTGACCGGGCAGGAAATCGGTTTGGCATTTGGCCGCGAAAGTGCCATACACGGCGCGCTTGCGGCTGGTGGACTCAGCGACCGTGTTGTAGAGGAAGCGGCAAGGCTGGCAGGACTCCGGGGTGGAGTCGCAGGCCAGCATGACGGCGGCGAGACCGCCGGAGAGGATACGAAGACGGTATGAGCGATACGGACGGTAAAAAACCCCTCGGTCTTGGTGGCGGCGCGGGCAAACGCCCCGGGCAGGTGAAGCAGAGCTTCAGCCATGGCCGCACCAATACGGTGGTGGTCGAAACCAAGCGCAAGCGCGTTGTGGTGCCGAAGCCGGGTGCCTCGGGCACGGCAGGCACGGGCACGGCTTCGCATCTGGGCGACCCGTCGAAACGCCCGGCGGGCATTTCCGATGCCGAGATGGAGCGCCGTCTGGCGGCCTTGAAGGCTGCCAAGGCCCGTGAGGCCGAGGACAACGCGCGCCGCGCGGAGGAAGAGCGTCAGCGTGAGGAAGATCGCCAGCGCCGCCGCGAGGAGATCGAGGCCAAGGAAGCCGAAGAGCGCGCTCGTCTGGCTGCGATCAAGGCCAAGGCCGAAGAAGAAGAACGCGCCGCGCGCGCAGAGGCCGAGGCCAAGATTGCGGCCGCAGCACAGCGCAAAGCCGATATTCTGGGTACCAAATCGCGCGCCCAGATCCAGCGCGAGCAGGAAGAAGCCCGCGCCGCTGCCGAGGCTGCCAAGCCTGCACCTGCGC
>ERZ761609.1684-NODE-1684-length-18351-cov-7.333352_pt1 | contig 18351 bp, 14 predicted proteins | sample MGYA00511163_ERZ761609 | MGnify/ENA primary metagenome ERZ761609 (study PRJEB28899, sample SAMN02445070) | bioreactor sludge metagenome | biome: EBPR sludge | place: Australia: Brisbane, Thorneside Wastewater Treatment Plant | collected 2011-12-16 ... | reverse complement strand
GATTGGTCAGTGACTGGAGTTCAGACGTGTGCTCTTCCGATCTGTGCGCCGTCGCGGATGAGTGCGTTGCAGCCTGCAGCGCGCGTGTCCATCGGATGGCCCGGAACAGCCAGCACCTCGCGCCCCTGGTCAAGGGCGTCGCGTGCGGTGATCAGGCTGCCTGATCCCTCGGCGGCTTCGACCACCACCACGCCCAGCGAAAGGCCCGCGATTAACCGATTGCGGCGGGGGAAATGGCGAGCCTGTGGTTGCAGGCCCATGGGTTGTTCGGAGACCAGCAGGCCTTGATCGGCGATTGCGGCCGCGAGCGTGTCGTTTTCGGGCGGGTAGGTCACATCGACACCGCCCGCCATCACCGCAATGGTGCCGGATTTCAGCGCGCCGCCATGGGCCGCCGTGTCGATTCCGCGTGCCAGGCCCGAGACCACGCAGAGTCCGTGCCAGCCCAACCCCTCGGCCAGTTTGCGCGCCATCCTTGCTCCCAGGCTGGACGCGTTGCGCGACCCCACCAGGGCGACCGCTGGCATCACGAGCACAAGTTGCCGACCCCGGGCCCAGAGCACGGGCGGCGGATCTGCTAGGGCGGCGAGCGTGGCCGGATAGTCCGCGTCCCCCAGAAACAGCAGGTACGCGCCCTTTCGATAACCGAGGTCCATTTCGCGCAGTGCGACATCACGGGGGCAGGGGGTATAGGTATCGATCCCGGCCTGAGCGGCGATTGACGGCAGCGCATCCAGGGCCGCCGCCGCATTTGAGTGTTCGGACATCAGCCGCAGGAAGGTCGTCGCACCGACGCGGTGCGAGCGAATGAGACGAAGCCACGCCAGACGGTCTTCTTCCGTGGTGGGTGGGGTGAAGGGTGTGGGAGAAGAAAGTGCAGTCCCGTCCATCGCAACCTCGCCTCATTCGATTCGCAGATTGACGTTAAGAGGTTAACGGAGGGTGAAGATTTCCGGGACATGTCGCGATAAATCCTATGCGACGCCGGTTGGTGGCGCGGGCTTGCGCCTCGGCGCGCAGGCGCTATCTAGAGGGTGTGTCGCGCGGGATGCAGGATGATCCGCTACAGTCTCAAATGCGATAAGGGCCACGGGTTCGAGAGCTGGTTCGCCTCGGCTTCGGCCTATGATTCTCTGGCGCGGGCGGGGCATCTGGCCTGTCCGGCATGCGGCAGCGCCAAGGTGGACAAGGCGCTGATGGTGCCCGCTGTTGCCACCTCGGACACAGCGCCGCGCCCTCTGGCCACGCCGGAAAGCGAGATAGCCGCGAAGCTGGCCGAACTGAGGCGCCACGTCGAAGAAACCTCGGATTACGTCGGCGAGGATTTCGTGAGCGAGGCCCGCGCGATCCATCTGGGCGAGGCCCCTGAGCGCGCGATCTGGGGCGAGGCAAAGCTGGAGGAGGCGAGGGCGCTGGCCGAGGAAGGGGTGCCCGTTGCGCCCTTGCCCTTCATGGGCAAGGCAAGGGTGAATTGAGGGGGCGGTGCCGCAGGGGCGCCGGGCCAGATGAGGGCATCGCAACGCAGGAATCCTGACGCTCGCCGACTGCCCGGCGCTGGATTTGGATTGTTCTTCTGACGCGGATCGCCATGATGTTTCGTGCATGGTGCCGCGCAGGGGATGGCAGATCGTGCTGAGAGAGAGAGAGACTGTCGCTCGCACTTGACCCCGAGCGCAAGGCAACGCCGGGACTGTCCACTGCGAATGTGGTGGTCGTTTGCCTGATCTGTGCTTCCATTCTTCTGGGTGTCCTGGAAACCGAAGAGGCGCTGGCAAGCCGCTATCGGTATGTTTTCGACACTGCTCATGGCGTGATGTTCGCCGTCTTCGCCGCCGAATACGCGGCGCGCCTGTATGCCGCCCCGCTGAACACCCGCTATTCGTCCTCGCTCCGATATGCGCTTACACCTGCATCGCTGGTGGATCTGGTGGTGCTGGTCTCGTTTGTGATGCCGTTCTTGGGGATGGAGGCCACGGTGTTGCGGATGTTGCGCGCGGCGCGGCTGGTGCGGCTTGCCCGGCTGGGGCGCTATTCGCTGGCGTTGCAGGTGATCGGTGCGGCGATATCCGAGCGGCGCTATGAACTGGCGGTCAGCGTTCTTGTGGCGTTTGGTCTGATGCTGCTGTCATCCAGCGTGCTCTATTTTGCCGAGCGATTGGTGCAGCCGCAGACCTTCGGGTCAATCCCCCGTGCCATGTGGTGGTCGGTGGCCACACTGACGACGGTGGGCTACGGCGATTCCGTACCAATGACGGCGCTGGGCAGGGTCGCGGCGGCCCTGACCGCCTTTACGGGGATCGGGTTGATCGCGCTGCCGACCGGGATCCTGGCGGGTGCCTTCAACGACGCCCTGCGCAACATCCGCAGCGGCCGCAAATGATCTGCGGCCGATGTCGGCCGACCTGCCCCACCCTTGCGCCCTTCGTTCCCTGCGCGTATGAGGTGCGCGCCGCGCGGGGCTGTGCGGGCAAGGGCGGGGGAGCGAATGCCGATCCTGGTGATGAAGTTCGGGGGCACCTCGGTGGCCGATCTGGCGCGCATCGAGAATGCCGCGGCCAAGGTCCGGGCCGAGGTCGAGCGTGGTTATGACGTGATCGTCATTGTCTCGGCCATGTCGGGCAAGACCAACGAACTGGTCAAATGGGTCAACGACACCTCGACCTTCTATGACGCGCGAGAATATGACGCCGTGGTGGCCTCGGGCGAGAATGTCACCGCCGGGCTGATGGCGCTGCGCCTGCAAGAAATGGGCATTTCGGCGCGGTCCTGGCAGGGCTGGCAGGTGCCGATCAACACCACGTCGCAGCATGGTTCGGCGCGGTTCGTGTCGATTCCGCGCGACAATCTGGATGCGAAGTTCGCCGAAGGCTTCAGGGTCGCGGTTGTTGCCGGGTTCCAGGGGGTCAGCGCCGAGGGGCGGATCACCACATTGGGCCGGGGCGGCAGCGACACCACCGCCGTGGCTTTTGCCGCCGCTTTCAATGCCATTCGCTGCGACATCTACACCGATGTGGACGGGGTCTATACCACCGACCCGCGCATCTCGCGCAAGGCGCGCAAGCTGGACAAGATCAGCTACGAGGAGATGCTGGAACTCGCCAGCCTTGGCGCCAAGGTGCTGCAGACCCGTTCGGTCGAACTGGCGATGCGCTACAAGGTGCGGCTGCGGGTGCTGTCGTCCTTTGAGGAAACCGATGAAAATTCCGGCACCCTGGTGTGCGACGAGGAGGAAATCATGGAATCGAAAGTTGTTTCTGGCATTGCCCATTCGCGCGACGAGGCCAAGATCACCCTCTTCACCATCGAGGACCGCCCCGGTATCGCTGCGGCGATCTTTGGTCCGCTGGCGGATGCGGGAGTGAACGTCGACATGATCGTGCAGAACATCAGCCCGCTCGGTGGGGCGGCGGGGTCTGCGGTCACAGACATGACCTTTTCCTGCCCGGTCGATCAGGTGCCGCGGGCAAAGCGCGCCCTCGACGAAGCAGTCGCGGCGGGCAAGATCAAATATGGTTCGCTGGTCGTGGATACCGAGGTTTCAAAGGTTTCGGTCGTCGGCATCGGGATGCGCAGCCACGCGGGCGTCGCGGCCAAGATGTTCACCTCGCTGGCGCGGGAAAACATAAACATCAAGGTCATCGCGACTTCCGAGATCAAGATTTCGGTGTTGATCGACCGCAAGTACATGGAACTGGCCGTGCAGACCCTGCACGACGCCTTTTCGCTGGAAAGCGCTTGAACCCTTTTCAGGGGGCTTGGGGCCAGGCCGGGGTTTCCGGTCTGGCCTTTCCTGTCTAAGAGGGCGGCAACAGGCCCAGCAGGTCTTGGTTGCAGGCCGCGCCTGCCATGTTGCCACTGGCTGCCGCCGCCGGAGCGACCGGTAGGGGGCGGGCCAGATCACCAGCGGCAAAGATCCCCGGCACAGAACTGCGCTGGAATAGGTCCACGGTGACGAAGCGACCTGCGGGGGTTTCAGTCATCGCGCAGCCCAACTCGTCGGCCAAGGACGAGGCAGGCTCGAACTTGCCATGCAGGTAGAGGGCGCGCATCGGGACGCGGGTTCCGTCCGCCAGTTCCACCGCTGAAATCTCGCCGCCCGCGTGCAGCACCCTGGTCACCAGCCCGGGGACGCGACGCACGCCCGCACCTTGCAGGGCGTCGGGGTCGTCCACCTTTTGACCATTTTCCAAGTAGATGAGTTCGTCGGTCCAGCCTGCCAGATGGCGGGCCTGATGGGCAAATCCTGGTCCGGTGACCAGCAGGCCAGTCGGGCGGTCGGCCAGTTCATAGCCATGGCAATAGGGGCATTGGTTGGCGGTCTTGCCCCAGCATTCGGCCAGACCTGGGATATCAGGCAGGATGTCGCGCTGGCCGAAGGCCAGTATGATGCGCGCGGCCTTGATCACCTCGGGCCCGTTAAGGACGAATTCCCCCGAGACCCCGCTGATCCCGCTCACCCGCCCCGGCAGGTGCCGCGCGGTCGGATAGGCCAGCACCTCGGCCAATCCTTTGGCGCGGATGTCGGCGGGGGACACGCCGTCCTGCCCCAGAAACCCGTGTGAGCGGGGAGCAAAGCGGTTGCGGCCCTTCCCATCGTCGATCAGCACCACCTTTCGGCGCGCCCGGCCCAGCATCAGGGCCGCCGAGAGTCCGGCAAAACTTGCACCGATCACGGCAACGTCTACGTTCATCTTGATCTCCTGCAACAAACATAACCAAGATAGTTACATGAAGCGCGATAGCAAGCTTTCCCTCGCCCTCCACATTTTGGGCCACATGGGTGCGAACCCCGATCAACTGCTGCGCTCGGAGACCCTTGCCGCCTTTCACGACACGCATGCGGTGGTGGTCCGCCGTACGCTGGGCCAATTGCGCGCCGCAGGGATTGTCGCCGCGACCCGTGGCCATGCCGGGGGGTGGCGGCTGGCCCGTGATCCCGCCGGTGTCAGCGTGGCCGATGTCTACTGCGCGCTTGGTGAACGGCTGGATCCGACGCCCGGCGCAGGTCCGGAAAACCCGCCCACCTGTGCCATCGAACGCGCGCTGCATGGTGTCTGGGACGCCGCTCTCGCCGAGGCGCAGGCTGCGCTTCTGGCGCGGCTTGCCGAAGTCAGCATTGTCGATCTTTCGGGCAGGCTTGTCGACGGGTTGGCTGCGGTGCATCAGCACAGTTCCCCTGACGCGCATCCTATGATCTAAGGGCTCAAACAACCTCAGGGTGCCCGATGCCAGACCGCAGTGAAAGCGACAGCCGAAAGCTATTGCGCCGCTTGCGCGATACGCTGGCCGAGCCGGTGCGCGGGCAGGAACGTCTGGATCGCATCGTCAAGCTGATCGCGGCATCGATGCACACGGATGTGTGCTCGATCTATCTGTTTCGCGACCGCGAGACGCTGGAACTCTGCGCCACCAAGGGATTGAAGGCGGATTCGGTCCACCGCACGCGGATGCGGCTGGGCGAGGGGCTGGTGGGCAGAGTTGCGCGCACGGCAACGGCGGTCAACACGGCGGATGCGCCCAACGAGCGCGGGTTTCGCTATATGCCCGAGACCGGCGAGGAGATTTATTCCAGCTTTCTCGGCGTCCCGGTGCAGCGGTTGGGCGAAAGGCTTGGCGTGCTGGTGGTGCAATCGCGCGAGGCGCGGGCCTTTTCCGAAGACGAGGTCTATGCCCTTGACGTTGTGGCGATGGTTCTGGCCGAGATGACCGAACTTGGCGCTTTTGTAAGCGAGGATTCGGCGCTTGCCTCGCCACATAAGCTGCCGGTTATGTTGCGCGGCGGGTCCGGACAGGAGGGCACCGCCGAAGGCCATGTCTGGCTGCACGAGCCCCGCGTGGTGGTGACCAACCTCGTCAACGATGACCCGGTGGCCGAATGCGAGCGGCTTCGCAACGGCGTGGCACGGCTGCGCGGGTCGGTGGATGACCTCCTCGAAACTGCGGGTAGCGTCGACAAGGAACACCGCGAGGTGCTGGAAGCGTACCGCATGTTCGCCCATTCGCGCGGCTGGCTGAGGCGGATGGAGCAGGGTATCGAAAGCGGCCTGTCCGCCGAGGCCGCAGTCGAGAAAGAGCAGTCCGAGGCCCGCGCCCGCCTGCAACAGGTGCCCGACCCTTATCTGCGCGACCGGCTGCACGATCTTGACGATCTGTCGAACCGCCTCCTTCGCATTCTGACCGGGCAGGGTGCGAATACGGGCGCGGTAATGCCGGACCGTGCAATTCTGGTGGCGCGCAACATCGGGCCCGGCGAGCTGCTGGAATATGGCAACCATGTCAAGGGCGTGGTGCTGGAAGAGGGTTCGGTCGGCTCGCATGCGGCCATTGTGGCGCGGGCACTGGCAATTCCGCTGGTGGTGCATTGCGACGGTATCACGACCGAGGCGCTGAACGGCGACGCGATCATTGTCGACGGGGACGAGGGGGTGGTCCATCTGCGTCCCGAGGAAAGCGTCGCCGCGGCCTTTCGTGACAAGATTGCCATGCAGACGCAGGCCGAGGCTCGTTTTGCCGCGTTGCGCGACCATCCCGCCGTGGCGCGCTGCGGCAGCCGTGTCGCGCTGCACATGAATGCCGGGATCATGGCCGATCTGCCGTCACTGGCGGGGTCAGGGGCCGAAGGGGTGGGGCTTTTTCGCACCGAGTTGCAGTTTCTCTTGCGCAACTCCATGCCGCGCCGGTCGGATCTGGCCGCGCTTTATGCGCGGGTGATGAAGGCCGCTGGCGGGCGTCGGGTGGCGTTTCGCACGCTCGATATCGGGTCCGACAAGGTGATGCCCTACATGAAGCGCCCAGAAGAGCCCAACCCGGCGATGGGCTGGCGGGCGCTCAGGGTGGGGCTCGACAAACCGGGCGTCATGCGCATGCAGTTGCAGGCCCTGATCCGCGCGGCGGCCGGGCGCCCCCTGACGGTGATGTTTCCGCTGGTCAGCGAGCATTCCGAATTTGTCACCGCCCGCGACTACCTGCTGCGCGAGATCGAACGCGAGGCACATCTGGGTCATCCGCTGCCAGAAAAGCTGGAAATCGGCGCAATGCTGGAAACACCCTCATTGGCCTTCGCGCCGGATGCGTTCTTCCGGCTGGCCGATTTCATATCCATCGGTGGCAATGACCTGAAACAGTTCTTCTTTGCCGCCGATCGCGAAAACGAACTGGTACGGCGGCGCTATGACACGCTGGCGATCAGTTTTGTCACCTTCCTGCAAAAGATCGTCCGCCGTTGCGCCGAAGCCGACACGCATCTGAGCTTTTGCGGCGAGGATGCCGGACGGCCGCTGGATGCGCTGGCTTTTGCCGGGGCGGGGCTTCGCAGCCTGTCAATGCGACCCGCCGCCATCGGCCCGGTCAAGGACCTGATCCTGCGCGCCGATCTGGCCGAGGTGGCGGCCCTGATCGAAACCGCCAAGCGGCGTGGTGACGACAACCTTCGCCCAGCGATGGCCGATTATGTGCGCCAGCTGCCGGTGGACTAAGACAATGCAGCGTTTCCGGCTAGTCGACGAAGCGCGTGACCTCGCCCTGAACTCGGTCCCAGCCGCCCGGCGCCAGATCAAGGCCCAGCACCCGCTCTGGGTTTGTCGGCGGCGGCATCACCACCCCGGGCAGCTTTGAAAAGCCAAAGCGCCGGTAATAGGGCGCGTCGCCGACCAACATCACCCTTTTCCAGCCCAGAGCGCGGGCCCGCTTCAAGCTTTCGCGGATCAGCAGGCCGGCCAAACCCTCGCCCTGATGGGTCGGATGGACCGCGACCGGGCCCAGCAGCAGCGTCGGTTGCCCTCCCACCCGGACCGGCCAATGCCGGATGGCGCCGACAAGCGCCTCGGTCTCGTCCCACAAGGTCAGGCAGAGTTCGGGCACCGGTGGCACGTCATCGCGCAGCCGATAGGACGACAGCGCCGTGCGTCCGGGGGCGAAACACAGGTCATAAAGCGCCTCGACATCCCACCAGTCGGCGGGTTCCTCCTGTTCCAGATCCACCCGCGCCTCCAGCCCCTGCCTGTCGAATCCGCCCGTAACATGCTGGGGATGCGAGATCAAACCCCTCTGCATGTCCCTTGCCCAAGGCACGGCGTCACGTTGCTTCACCAATCGAAAACCCTTGCAAGTCAGCGACTTTGCCGAATACTCGCTAGGGTGTCCCGCCCCTGTCCGAGCTCCGTTCGCCCATGACCACCGCCCCTACCGGCATCGCCGAACTGCAGCAGGCCCGGCGCGCGGGCATGGGACTGATTCCCTCGGCCTTCCTGTTCAGCGTCTTCGTCAACCTGCTCATGCTGACCGGCCCTCTGTTCATGTTGCAGGTCTATGACCGGGTCCTTGGCTCTCGGTCCGAGGAAACGCTGGTCTCGCTGGTGCTGCTGATGGTGGCGCTCTATTCGCTGATGGGGCTCCTGGACTATGCGCGCGGCATGGTGGTGGCGCGCTTTGGCGCGCGGTTCCAGACCGCGCTGGACGAGAGGGTCTTTGACGCAGTCCTTCGCCGGTCGCTGGTGCCGCGCCATCGTGCCGCCCCGGCCAGTGGGCTGCGCGACCTGGAATCGATCCAGTCGGTCTTTGCCTCGCCCGCGATGATGGCGCTTTTCGACGTGCCATGGACGCCGATCTTCTTTGGCGCGATCTTCATTCTGCATCCGTCGCTGGGCTGGCTGTCGGTGATCGGCGGTGCACTGGTCATCGCGCTGACCCTGCTCAACAGCCTTGTCACCCGCCGCCCGCTGGCCGAGTCGCAGGCCAAATCCGCGCAAGCGGCCAATTTCAGCGAGCATGTCCGCGCCGCCAGCGACATCGTGATCGCCCAGTCGATGCTGGGCGCGATGCGTCGTCGCTGGCAAGTCCAGCGCGAGGCGGCTCAGGCCGAGGCAATGGCAGCCGCCGACCGAGGTGGTCTGTTTGGCAACACCATCAAGATGCTGCGGCTGCTGTTGCAGTCGGCCAGCCTGGCCTTGGGCGCCTGGCTGGTGCTCAGGGGCGAGATGACGGCCGGCGGGATCATTGCGGGGTCGATCCTCCTCGGTCGCGCCTTGGCTCCGATCGAGCAGTCCATCGGCCACTGGCCACAAGTCCAGCGCGCCATGGCGGCCTGGCGCGATCTGGGCGAGTTGTTGCAGAACGTCCCGCCCGAGGTGCCCCGTCACGCCTTGCCAACGCCCGAGGCGCGGCTGCAGATCAGCAATCTGGTGGTGCAATATCCTGGAATGCGCGCTCCGGTGCTGGCGCGTATCCGGATCGACGTGGCGCCTGGTCAGGCGCTGGGCATCATTGGCAAAAGCGGATCGGGCAAGTCCACGCTGGCACGAGCGATCCTGGGACTGGTCACCCCAGCCAGCGGCGAAATCCGGCTGGGCGGCGCCACGCTCGACCAGTACGGGCACGAGGTTCTGGGCCGATACATCGGCTACCTGCCGCAGAATGTCGTGCTGTTTCCGGGCACCGTCGCGGAAAACATTGCCCGAATGCATCCCGAACCCGACCCTGCAAAGGTCGTCGCCGCCGCGCGGCGGGCAAATGCCCATGACCTTATCCTGGGTCTGCCGGGTGGCTATGACACGCCGCTGCATGGTAACGATTCCATCCTGTCCGGCGGCCAGCGCCAGCGCATTGCGCTGGCCCGCGCGCTTTATGACGACCCGGTGCTCCTGGTGCTCGACGAACCCAATTCCGCGCTGGATTTCGACGGAACCGAAGCGCTGAACCGCGCGGTGCGCGAGTTCAAGGCGACGCAGCGCGCTGTCATCATCATGACTCACCGGCCGATGGCGATTGCCGAATGCGACCGGCTGGTTATCCTTGAGGGCGGCACCGTACAGATGGAAGGCTCGCGCGACGAAGTGATGCGCGCGCTGGCGCGCAACGCCGAGGCGCGCGGTGTCCCCCCGCCCGAGGGTCGGCCATGATCGCGGTTCAGGTTGCAAGGCGTCGCTGGCGCGCGACCTTTCCGTTGCTGGTCGGCTTTGGCGCGCTGGCCGTTCTGGTGGGCGTGCTGGGCGTATGGGCCGTGACGGCGCGTCTGGCGGGCGCGGTGATCGCGCAAGGTGTTGTGCGGGTCGACCAGAACCGGCAGGTCATCCAGCACCCGCAGGGCGGCGTAGTCGGTGCAATCCTCGCGCGCGACGGGGATCTGGTCGAGGCTGGGGCGGTGCTGCTCAGGCTCGACGGCACCTTCGTGCAATCCGATCTGGAACTGACAGAGGGCCAGTTGGACGAACTGCGCGCCCGCCGCGCCCAGTTCGAGGCCGAACGGGACGGCCTCGACGCGCTGGTGTTCCCCGAGGACCTGATTGCCGCGGCGGAAAGCGATCCGACGATCGAGCGCCTTCTGACCAGCCAGTCGCGGTTTTTCGAGGCCCGGCTGCTGACCCTTAACCAGCAGCGCGCGCAGCTTACCGAACAGATCGCGCAGGCGCGCAACCAGATCGACGGGGTCGAGGCGCAGCTTTCCGCCGTGCGCCTGCAGGAGGACCTGTCGCGTCAGGATCTGGAGACCCAGCAGACCCTTCTCGAACGCGGCCTGACACAGGCGGCCCGGGTCAGCAGCCTGCAGCGCGAACAGGCAAGGCTGTTGGGCGAGATTGGCCAGTTGGAAACGACACGTGCGCAGTTGTTCGGTCAGATTGCCGCCTTGCAGATTCAAGACCTGCGCCTGGTCTCGACTCGTCAGGAAGAGGCCGTCGCAGCGCTTCGCGATCTCGAATTCCGCGAGATCGAATTGCGCGAGCGTCAGGGTCGTGCCCGCCAGACTCTGGCCCGGATGGAACTACGCGCGCCGGTGTCGGGAATTGTCCACGGATCGCAGGTGTTTGCGGTGCAATCGGTGATCGGTGCGGGCGAGCCGATCATGTTCATCATCCCCCAGGATCGTCCGCTGATCATTCTGGCCAATATCGAGGCGGTGCAGATCGATCAGGTTCGACTGGGTCAACCAGTCACGCTGCGCTTCAGCGCCTTTGACGCGCGCCAAAGCCCCGAACTGACCGGCCACGTCGCGCGGGTCTCGGCGGATGCCTTTGTCCACGAGGCCAGTGGGATTTCGTTCTATCAGGTCGAAATCGGCATCGACCCCGAGGAACTGGACAAGCTTGGGGACCAGCGCCTGGTGCCGGGGATGCCTGTCGAGGCCTATATCCGCACCTCGGACAGATCGCCCCTGAGCTATCTGACGAAACCCCTGACCGACTATTTCGCCAACGCTTTTCGCGAACGTTAGCGCCGCGACCCTGATGGCTCAGGGCGTGCTAGCCGGTCCTGATCCTTCTGCATATCTTGGCCTTGATCTGATCCGGGAGCGTGGAGCCTTACACTCCTTCAGCAGAAACAGCGTCCAGCGCTGCAAGGTCCGTGGCGGTCAGGCTCAGTTCGGCAGCGGCGGCAAGGTCGGCGACCTGAGCCACCGATGTCGCCGATGCGATGGGGGCGGTCAGCCCCGGCTGCGCCGCGACCCATGCCAGCGCGACTTGGGCCGACGTGGCGCGGTGACGCGTGGCCACCTCGGCCAGCTTGTCCAGAATGGCGAGGCCGCGCGGGGTCATGTAGCCTTCCAGCCGCGCCGCGCGCGACTTGCCGACGACGTCGGCGGGCCTGCGATAGAGGCCGGACAGGAATCCCGCCGCCAACCCGTAAAACGGGATTACCCCGATCCCGTTCGCGCGGCACAGATCCAGCAGGGGCCCTTCCAGATCACGGCGGTTGCACAGGTTGTATTCCGGCTGGATCGAGGAATAGCGTGGCAACCCGTCGCGTTTGGCCACGTCCAGCGCTGCCCCCAGTTGCGCCGCGCTGAAATTCGAAGCCCCGATCGACCGCACCTTGCCCGCCGCGATCAGTCGACCATAGGCGGCCAGCGTTTCCTCGTAGGGGGTGGTGTCATCTGGACGGTGCGAAAAATAGTGGTCGATGGTCTCGACCCCCAACCTGCGCAGGCTACCCTCGACTGCCTGTTCGATCCAGCGTGCCGACAATCCGCGCGCGGGCAGGCCACTCGCATCGGCCCCCATGTCCAGGCCGACTTTGGTGATCAGCACGATCCGCTGCCTATGACCCGGCCGCGCCGTCAGCCACCGCCCGAGGATGGTCTCGCTTTCGCCTCCCAAATGGCCCGCGACCCAGCGCGAATACACATCTGCGGTGTCGATGGCGGTCAGTCCGGCTTCGAACGCGGCATCGAGCACGGCAAAGCTGGTTGCCTCATCCGCTGTCCAGCCAAAGACATTGCCACCCAGAACGACCGGCGGCACCGAAAGACCCGAGGACCCTAGGGGGCGATACAGCATGCAAAAGCTCTCCGTTTGAGGGGCTTCCAGAAAACCCCAACCCAGCCCCAAGGGCAATGGGCGTGTAGGGCGCGGAAGATTCGCCTTGCTGTAGTAATTATGAGTTCATAATAATACAATGAGCGCCCGTCACAAGCGGGACCAAGGGCGAGGGACAGATGGGTGGCACAATCCGGATCGGTGTCGATGTGGGGGGGACCTTTACCGACTTCGCACTTGCTCTTCCGAATGGCATCCGCACGCTGAAGCTGCCCACGACCCCGGACGCACCCGAACGCGCCATGCTTGACGGCATTGCCCGGCTTCTGACCCAGAATGGTCTTGCCCCTACGGAAATCGGCGGAATCGTTCACGGAACGACGCTGGCAACGAATGCGATCATTGCCCGGCAGGGCGCGCGCACTGCGCTGATCACAACCGAAGGGTTTCGTGACGTGCTGGCGATGGGCGACGAAGGGCGCTTTGACCAGTACGACATCATGATCCGCAAGCCCGAGCCGCTGATCCCCCGCTGGTGGCGCTATGGCATCCCCGAACGCATTGCGGCCGATGGCGAGGTCCTGCTGCCACTGGACGACGCCGCGCTTGCGGCGTTGGCGCCAAGGCTACGCGCCGAGGGTATCGACAGTATCGCCATCGGGTTTCTGCACGCCCATGCCAACCCTTTGCATGAGGAGCGCGCGGCCAAGGTCCTGTCGCGGCTGTTGCCCGGCGTCGCCCTCAGCCTGTCGAGCCGGATCAGCCCCGAGATCGGCGAATACCAGCGCTTTTCGACCACGGCGGCCAATGCCTACGTCCAGCCACTCATTGCCGCCTATCTGGACCGGCTGGAGGCTGGGCTGGCGATCATGGGGATCGCTGCACCGGTGTTCATGTTCCTGTCGAACGGAGGGCTTTGCCATCTGGACACAGCACGCGCCTTTCCCATCCGGCTGGTGGAATCCGGTCCTGCCGGGGGGGCTATCTTTGCTGCGAGTCTCGCACGCGACCTTGGAGAGCGCGAGATCCTGGCCTTTGACATGGGCGGCACGACTGCCAAGGTTTGCCTGATCGAGGACGGGATTCCGCGTCGCAGCCCTACGTTCGAGATGGCACGCGAGCACCTGTTCCGGCAGGGCAGCGGTCTGCCCGCGCGCATCCCGGTGATCGATCTGGTCGAGATCGGAGCGGGGGGCGGCTCCATCGCGCGGGTCGATGACCTCAGGCGCCTGCATGTCGGGCCGCAGAGCGCAGGCGCAATGCCCGGTCCGGCCTGCTATGCGCGGGGGGGCACGGCGCCCGCGGTCACAGATGCGAACCTCGTTCTGGGCTGTCTGGCGCCGGGGGACTTTGAAGGCAGCGGCCTTGCGGTCGATACCGCGCTGGCCGAGGGGGCACTGGTCGCCGGGGTCGGCGCGCAACTGGGGCTGAATGCCGAGGCCTCGGCGGCGGCGGTGATCGAAGTTGTGGACGCACAGATGGCCGCTGCCGCGCGCGAACATGCCCGCGAAAAGGGTGTCGACCTGCGCACGCGGTTGATGATTGCCTTTGGCGGCGGGGGCGGCATCCATGGTGCGCGCATCGCTAGGCGGCTGGGGATCGACCGCGTCCTGGTACCCTCCGGGGCGGGGATCGGATCGGCGATCGGATTTCTGCAGGCGCGGGCGGTGTTCGAACTGAGCCGGACGGTCGCCATGCCGCTGGATCGTTTCGACCCGCAGCAATTGAACGTGCTCTTCGCCGAAATGGGCGCCGAGGCCATGGCCCTGGTGTCGCGGGCTGCCCCCGGCGCTGCGCAAGAGACCCGTCGCACGCTGATCCTTCGCTACCGGGGGCAGGGGCAGACGCTGTCCCTGCCGCTGGACGATGGCGCGCTGGTCGAAGGCGACGCAGCGCGGCTGGCCGAGGCGTTCCGTGCGCAGTACCGACAACTCTACACCCTGGCACTGGATCGCATTCCGGTCGAGATCGTCGGCCTGACCCTGCGTCAGGCCGAGATTGGCACAGACCGGTTGAACCTGACCCCATTGGATCGGTTGCAGCGGGATTTGCCCAGGCAGACGGCGCTTTATGACCACGACACCGGGTGTGCCATCGCGGCCAAATTGACCCACCGAGATGCGCTGGTCCGGGGGCGGCCAGTCGCCGGGCCCGCACTGATCAAGGACTACGGCACCACCATTCAGGTCCCGGCAGGCCATGAGGCCACGCTGATCGGCGGCGGACATGTCCTGATTGCCCGAATCGCCAAGGAGTGAAGGATGCAACCGCGCGACGAAATCCGCTTTCAGGTGATCTGGAGTACCCTCATCGCCCTCGTCGAGGAACAGGCACGCACCTTGATGCGAACGGCCTTCAGCCCCGTGGTGCGCGATTCCGGCGATCTGTCTGCGGCCTTGTTCGACAGGCGCGGGCGGATGCTGGCGCAGGCGCAGACCGGCACGCCTGGACATGTGAACTCCACGGTGGCCGCTGTGCCGCAGATGCTGGCCGAAATCCCCGCTGAAACGCTGGTCGCGGGGGACCATCTGATCACCAACGATCCCTGGATCGCCTCGGGGCACCTGCATGACATCACGATCTGTTCGCCGGTGTTCGGACCTGACGGGCTGATCGGATTCTTCGCTTGCACCTGCCACCAGCTCGACATTGGCGGGCGGGGGCAGGGGACGGATGCGGCCTCGGTTTTCGAGGAGGGGCTGGCGATTCCCGTGATGCGACTGGTGCGCGCCGGGAAGGTCAACGAAGACCTGATGCGCCTCTTGCGCGCCAATGTCCGCACGCCGGACGAGGTCGAGGCCGATGTGCTGTCCTATGTCGCCGCGAATGAGGCCAGCGCGGCAACCTTGGTGCGGGCGCTGGCTGCGCTGGGACTGGCCGATCTGGAGACGGTTGGCGACGAGATCCTTCTGCGTTCGCGCGCGGCAATGATCGCCCAGATCCGCGCTCTGCCGCGTGCCACCGCCAGCAATGCGATCACGATGGACGCCTTTGGCGCGCCGATTACCATTGCCTGTACCCTCACGGTGGCCGAGGACGAGATCGTGATCGACTTTGCCGGGTCGAGCCCCTCGCATCCGAGGGGGATCAACCTCGTCTACAACTACACCAATGCTTACGCCAGTTTTGGCGCACGCTGCATTGTCGGGGCGGCGGTACCGAACAATTCGGGGTCGCTGTCGGCGGTTCGGGTCGTGGCACCCGAAGGATCGATCCTGAATGTCGTGCGACCGAACCCGGTCTGCGCGCGCCATATCATCGGTCAGTTCCTGCCCGAGGCGGTGCTGGGTTGTCTGGCGCAGATCGTCCCGGACCGCGTGCCTGCCGAGGGGGCGGCGGGCCTATGGGGTATCCAGTTGCGCGGCGGGCCCGAGGTGGCGCGGCACTTTCCCGGCAACTGGAAGGGCCCCGCCTGGGAGACGTTGTTCTTCAACGCAGGCGGTGGCGGCGCGCGTCCGGGGATCGACGGGCTTTCGGCCACTGCCTTTCCGTCGGGCGTGCGGGCAATGCCGGTCGAGGTGGTGGAAAGCCGGTCGCCGGTAGTCCTCTGGAAAAAGGAACTCAGGCCTGGGTCGGCGGGGGCGGGCCGGTATCGCGGCGGCTTTGGCCAGTCCATTGAACTGGCCACCCGGGATGGCGCCCCGGTGGGGCTGTTCGCGATGTTCGACCGCACGACCCAGCGTGCGCAGGGCCGTCAGGGAGGCGATGCGGGCGCGATCGGCAGCCTCCATCTGGCCTCGGGCGCACCGCTGGCGCCGAAGGGGTTCCAACTGATAGGCCCGGGCGAGCGCATGTGCTTCCACCTTCCCGGTGGGGGCGGTTTCGGCCCGGTCACGAACAGGGACCCAGCAGCCATCGCCGCCGATCGGCGCGCGGGCTTACTGGAAGGGGGCGCTGATGACACTGCCTGACACGTCCAACCTGCTGCAGCGCAAGCGGCTCAGCGATCAGGTGATGGACCTGATGCTGGGCGCCATCCGCGATGGCGCCTATGGCCCCGAGGATCTGATCACCGAACCCGCGCTGGCGAAAAGGCTGGGCATCTCGCGCACTCCGGTGCGCGAGGCGCTTTTCAGGCTGGTGGGCAACGGTGTGCTGGAAGAGCGTGGGCGCGGCTATTGCCTGCCGGTGCTGTCCGAGGTGGAGGTCGGCCAGATGTTCCACCTGCGCCAGTTGCTCGAAGGCGACATCTTGCGACTTATCGCTCTAAACCCGCCCGACCTCCAAGGTCTGGCTGCACTGGACGACGCTGCGGCGGCCGAACAGGCCAGTGCCGAGATGCATGCGCCAGCCCCGTTTCTGGCGGCCAACACGGCGTTCCGGCGGGCGCTGTTCTCGCTCTGCGCCAACCGCTACCTGACTGCGATGGCCGATCACTGCAACGACCGGCTTCAGGCCTACCGGGCTGCCACCCTTACTGATCCCGCCACGCGACGCGGGGTGGCTGCGGCGCATCTTTCCTTGTGTGCAGCCCTTCGGGTCGGTGACGTGGCCGGGGCCGCCCGGCGATACCTTGACCAACTTGACCTTGCGAACGACGCCTATGCGCGGGCAAGCCGCCCTCTGGCAAAGTTGACCTAGGTTGCGAAGTTTCGGATTCGCGCCGGATGTTTTTTGATTTTGGAACGATCCGGTGCGGCGGTCTTTCCATGGAAGGGGACCCATCGCAAGACTGTCGGCAACGACGTTCAGCAGGGTCCGGTCATGTCAGAGGTTCTCGAAGTCCGAAATCCACGCAGCGGTGTGGTCGACTACCACGTCACCGTTCCCAATCGCGCTGCCATACAGGCGTCCTGCGAGGGGCTGCGCGCGGCGCAGTCGAACTGGGCGCGGATCGGCTTGGAAGGTCGCAAGGCCGCGATGCTGCAGGCCTGCGACGCGTTGGATCGCCACTATGACGCTATCGTCGAGGCACTGACCGTCGACACCGGCCGACACGCCATGTCGGTGGCCGAGGTCGAAGGATTCAAGGGCATCACCCGCATGCGCGTGGCGACGGCCGAAGCCGCGCTCGCTCCCCTGACCGGTGTCTCGTCGGATGGCGGGCTGGCGTTTCGTCAGCAGTATGTTCCTTATCAGCTGGTCGGTATCATCAGCCCCTGGAACTACCCGCTGATCCTGTCGCTGATAGATGCCATCCCCGCGCTGCTTGCGGGTTCGGCGGTAGCGATCAAGCCCTCCGAGGTCACGCCGCGATTTGTGGAACCGCTTTGCCGGGCCTTTGCCGAGGTCGAGCATCTACGCGACGTGATCGCCTATTTCGTCGGCGGGGGCGAAACCGGTGCCGCGGTGGTGGATCTGACCGACATGGTCGTGTTCACCGGCTCGGTCGCCACCGGGCGCAAGGTGCAGGAACGCGCGGCCTCGCAGTTCAAGACGGCGTTTCTTGAACTCGGCGGGAACGATCCGGCGGTCGTGCTGGACAGTGCCGACGCCGATACCGCCGCCGAGATCATCGTGCGCGGCGCGCTGGAAAATTCGGGCCAGTTGTGCTGCGCCATCGAGCGTGTCTATGCAGGTGAAAAAGTCTATGCCGCCCTGGTCGACCGTTTGGTCGAGCGCACGCGGGCGGTGACGATGAACCTCGACGGTGTCCAGTCGGGCGAGTTGGGTCCGATCATCCTGGATCGGCAGGCAGCGATCATCCGGGCGCAACTGGAGGATGCCCTGGCCAAGGGTGCGCGCGTGCTGACCGGCGGGAGGATCGTCGAAAAGGACGGCGGGTTGTGGTGCGAGCCCACGGTGCTGGTCGATGTGACGCAGGACATGGCGATCATGCAGGACGAAACCTTCGGCCCGATCATTCCCGTGGCACGGTTCACCACCGTCGACGAAGCCGTGCGCTTGGCCAATGACACGGTGTTCGGCCTTTCGGCAGCCGTCATCGGTGACGAGGATGAGGCCATCGCAGTAGGAGAGCAGATCAACGCCGGGGGCCTGTGGATAAACGATTTCGACACGATGGGCGGCGTTGGGGCGCGGGCCGAGAAGACCGCCTTCGGAGTCTCGGGGCTTGGCGGGTCGCGCTATGGGTTTGGCGGGTTCTTCCGCTTCCTGCGCAAGAAGGCCAACGTCGCCAGCAAGCCGGCGGCAAAAGGGGGGC
>ERZ761609.1683-NODE-1683-length-18360-cov-6.240918_pt1 | contig 18360 bp, 20 predicted proteins | sample MGYA00511163_ERZ761609 | MGnify/ENA primary metagenome ERZ761609 (study PRJEB28899, sample SAMN02445070) | bioreactor sludge metagenome | biome: EBPR sludge | place: Australia: Brisbane, Thorneside Wastewater Treatment Plant | collected 2011-12-16 ... | reverse complement strand
TTGCGGGCATCGCCTGCTTCATCGGCCTCACGCTTCTGCTGCACCGCCGGCTTTTTGATGCACGCATCCGGCAGACCTCGACCTATATGGACCTTGCGATCCTCACCATCCTCTGGGTGCAGCTGGTTCTGGGCCTTGCCACGCTGCCTTACTCGTGGGGGCACGAAGATGCGAGCGTCATGCTGACGCTGTCGCACTGGGCGCAGGGCATCGTGACCGTGCAGCCGGTTGATGCAAGCACGCTTCAGGGTCTCGACTGGCCCTATCTTGTGCACCTTGTCCTGGGCATGACCATCTTCCTCATCTTCCCGTTCTCGCGCCTTGTGCATATCTGGTCAGCGCCTGTGTGGTATCTGGGCCGCAAGGGCTATCAGGTCGTGCGCACCCGCAAACCCCAGGCTGCGGAGTGACCGCCATGAGCACAGTCGCCTGCAGCGTGCGGCCCGCATTGCCGCAGAACCGGGCAAGGATCAGCGTCAATGGTGTGGCGATCCCGCGCGATGCCATCTCGCGCGAGGCGCAGAACCATCCCGCCGCGCGGCCGTTCGAGGCGTGGATGGCGGCGGCGCGCGCCTTGTGCGTGCGCGAGCTTCTGTTGCAGGAGGCCAAACGCCTGCAGCTTGACGCCACGCCCGCCTGCGATGACGAGGGCCGCCGGGAGACGATGGACGAAGCCCTGATCCGCACGCTGCTGGAAACGCAGGTGCATGTGCCCGCACCCAGCACGGAGGAATGCCGCCGCTACTACGACGCCAATCGCGCGCGCTTTACTTCACCGGCCATCCTTGAAGTGCGGCACATACTTGTCCCGCGCGGCGACGATGCAGAGGCTGCACGTGGCCAGGCGCAAAACCTGATTGCGGCGCTGGCTGCGGGCGCTTCGTTTGCCGGTCTGGCAGAAGAATTTTCCGCCTGCCCGTCAGCGAAGACCGGCGGCTCGCTGGGCCAGATCAGCACGGGCGACACGGTGCCCGAGTTTGAATCTGCCCTTGATGATTTGCCGGAAGGCACGGTTGCGCCCCAACCCATCGAAACCCGTTATGGCTTTCATGTGGTGGAGGTGCTGCGCCGCATCGCACCGCAGGAGCTGCCCTTTGACGCGGTGCGCGATACGATTGCCGCTTTCCTCCCCGCACGCAGCCGCATGATGGCGGAGCGCCAGTATGTGGAGATCCTGGCGGGTCAGGCGGCGATTGAGGGCATTGCGCTTTCCGGCGCCGCCACGCCTCTCGTGCAGTGAGGGTGTCATGCTGCTTTCAACCCTGATGCAGGGATTGCGCGACGAGACACAGGCGGAAGCCGTTCTGCTGACGCTGGATGATCTGGTGCTGAAAGCGGGCGTTGAGGACATGCGCGCGCATCACCACGAATCCGCTGGCGAATATGCAGCGGGCGCTGTTCACCGCTTTTCCCAGGGCGCCAGTGATGAGGACTGGCTGTCGCTCATCCCTGCCATCCAGAAAAGTGACGACCCGGCGCGCGCTGCCCTTTCCTTCATGTTGCGCTGGGCGGTTGCGGCCGACCGCAAGGAGATTTCCGGCGTGCCGCCCTGCGCCTGCGGCAAAGCGGAGGCTTGCAGCCATGATTGAAGGGCGCGGCCAGCAGCAGAGTTTCGCCATGCGCGCCATGCGCGGCGAAGCCATGCCTGTGCCGCTTGCGCCCCATCTTCTGTCGAGCCCGCTTGAGTATCTTTACGCCGACCATCTGCGCCAGCGCAGCGTGTGCGCCATTCTGCGGCGGATTGCGGCCGAGGGCCGTGTGGCCGCGCATGAGGCAGCTGCGCTTGCATCATTTCTGGAGCGCGACCTGATCCTGCATCACGAGGATGAGGAGCGCGGGCTTTTTCCCCTCATCATCAAGCGCAGCGCTGGCGAGGACCGGCTGGAGGCCGATCTTGCGCGCCTTGCACAGGATCACAAAAGGGTTCGGCCGCAGATCATGCGACTGGCTGATATTCTGACGCATGCCGCACCTGAGATCGGTGCGGCAGATGCCCCGCTCTTTACCGGATTTGCCGCACACGAGCTGCGCCATCTTGCCTTTGAGAGCGGCGTCGTGCTGCCGATCGCGCGGGTGCGCCTGACGCGCAAAGACATCACCGAACTGTCGCGCGACATGCGCGCGCGGCGGGGGATTGCAGCGCCATGAGCCGCACACTCGATCATCTGCTTGACCGCAACGTGGCCTGGGCGGATGCAAAGACTCGCCATGACCCTGAATTCTTCCGCCGCATGGAGGCGCAGCAGACGCCACATTATCTGTGGATCGGCTGCTCTGACAGCCGCGTGACCGCCAATGACGTGCTGGGGCTTGATCCCGGCGAAGTTTTTGTTCACCGCAACATCGCCAACATCGTCCATACCAGCGATCTCAACATTCTTTCCGTGCTGGCCTTTGCGGTCGAGCATCTGCGCGTGCAGCACGTCATCGTCTGCGGCCATTACAATTGCGGCGGCATTGTGCGTGCGCTGTCTGACGAGCGGGGCGCGATGCTGGACCACTGGCTGCAGCCCGTCACCGTGCTTTACCGCAAGCATCGGGCGGTCTTTGATGCCATGGCGCCCCACGTGCGGCTTGACCGGCTATGCGAACTCAACATCGAAATGCAGGTGCGCAGGCTTGCCGCCACGCCGATCATCGAGAATGCATGGGCGCGCGGTCAGGAGCTGCATCTGCATGGCTGGATCTACGCCATCGGCGATGGCCTGATCCGCGATCTGGGCCCGCATCTCTCATCGATCGGTGAACGCGACAATCTGCGGGCCCTTGATGAGTGCGTGCTGGCACCGTCCACGCCTGTCATCCGCGCACACCGGCCGGCTGCATCCTGCTGTGGCGGACAGTGCGGAGGCGGCCATGATGCTGGATGAAGTTGTGACCAAAGCGCCAATCACCGCGCTTGTCTATGAAACAGGTGACCCGCAGCCAGGGCCGCTCCTGGCGGCCATCGCGCATGCGGTCGCTGCACGCGGCGAAACGCCGGCAGGCGTCATTGAACATCTGAATGACGATGCCGACGACGGCCCCGCGCCTCACCGCTGCGATGTGCGGCTGGAGGTTCTGGGGATGCAGACTTCGCTTGCCCTTTCGGAAAATCGTGGCCGCGGCGCGCGGGGGTGCCGTCTTGATGCCGATGCGCTGATGCGCGCTGTGCAGCTTACGCAGGCAGCGCTGGAGGGCGGCGCGGACGTTCTTCTCGTCAACAAATTCGGCAAGATGGAAGCCGAAGGCGGCGGCTTTCGCGATGCGATTGCTGCGGCAGTCGCGCGCGGCATTCCGGTGGTGATCGGCGTTCCTGCCCGCAATCTTGACGCCTTTCGCGCCTTTGCCGGCGGAATGGCGGTGGAGATTCAGGCACGCTCCCTCGTGCTCCACCAGCCGATGACAAACAGCACCAACAACACCCCGTCGATCATGCTGCCATAGAAAAGCGGGCCTTCGGCCAGGCGGCCCGCGTTGTAAAGCAACAGGCCGGGAACAAAGAAAGACGCCTTTTCCAGAACCGAAAGCGCCATCAGCGGGCGGTAACGCGCGGGGTCGCTGGCAATCAGCAGGAACACCAGCTGGAACACCAGCGCGATCCCGACAAAACCATAGAAATAGGCGGCATAGGGAGCGAGCGGATCGCCGTCGGGCACGGTTGGCCCCGCAAACATCGCCGGCGTCAGCACGGCAAGGCCATAGACACCGGCCACAAGAAAAATCCAGCGCGCGAGCTTCATGAAGCCTCCAGTGATTTTGACACGCAAGAAATCCGCCCGGCGGCCCCCCTTGCGCAAGTGCAAAATCTGAACCGGCTGTCGACCGGCGGCCTTGACGCAGGGTGAATGCAGGATCAGCGTTGCCCGTCACATCTGCGCTAAACGGGGAAACTGGCCATGATGCGCTTCATCCGCCTTGCCTTTACGCTTTCAGCCTTGGGCATCAGCTTTTTGCTGGCAACGCCTGCTCGGGCCGATCAGTGCCCCTATGATGCGCAGGGTGTGGTGGCGGGAGATGGTGAGGCGCTGGTCTGCGCCTGCCCCGCCAATGACAGCACCGGCGCCGTCTATGGCACCGGGCGGTACACGCGTGATTCAAAAATCTGCACCGCCGCACTTCACGCAGGCGCCATCACGCCGGCGGGCGGGGATGTGCAGGTCTATCTGGGTGGCGAATGCGCCGACTTCAAATCGTCCACACAGAATGGCGTGACGTCAAATGCGTGGACCTCATATCCCGGCACGTTTGCTTTCAGCTTCCCGCTTCCTGAGTGTGGCCTTTCAAGCACGATGGCCCCGCCCGCTGATGGCGTCACGTGGTGCCCGGAAAATGCAACCGGCGTCGCCTCTACCCCTGCTGAGGGCATGACCTGCGCATGTGCTGCGGGCGTCAATCTTTCGGGCGCGGTTTATGGCAGCGGTCGCTATACGGATGATTCCAAACTGTGCACGGCAGCGGTTCATGCCGGTGTTCTGGATGCAGCGCAGGGTGGCAACATCACCTTCTTCCTGGGTGAAGGCTGCGCCAGTTTCGAGGGCACCGTGGCCAATGGCGTGAGCAGCATTGCGTGGGCCAGCTATCCGCGCAGCTTCGGTTTTGCCGCAAGCCTGCCTGCCTGCGCCGCCGCCAGCACGCCAAGCGTTGTGGGTTCAACCACGCCAACAGCACCTGCTGCCGATGCCCCGCCCGCGCCCGGCGCAGAGGACGGGCCTGAACAGTGGCAGGCGCGCGCTGATCTTTATGCCTCGGTCCTTCCCGAGCCTCTGGCGGGATGGGATGCAACGCCGCGCACCGGCATGTGGGAAAATTCGGCCATGACCGGCCGCCATGTTTCCGGCATGCGCACCTACAAACACGGCAATACGCTGCAGGCCGATATCTTTGTGTCAATCTTCAATGCGCCCGATGGCACGCCGCACGAAACGACAGAGCGCATGTGGACGGATGAGGCCTATCGCACGTCGCGCACGGCGGTGCTGGGCGAAGTGGCTGGCCGCCCGGCCCTGATCCAGACCGAAGGCGGCGATGAGCGCATCATCTTCCGCATGGATTCTGGCCTGTTTGTTGTGGTGAGCCGTCTGGCCAGCCATTCAACCACCCGCGCCGACATCGACGCCTATATCGCGCTGCTCGACTGGGCGAAGATTGAAGCATTGCCGATGCGGTGAGGCGGGGGCTGGGCTCGGCACCTCACCCCACCTGTTTCACCAGCTTCTGCAGATTGGCGATGGCCGGCATGATGGCGGCGCTTACGCGCGCGAGGATTGCCTGCTTTTCCGCGTCGTCTTCGGGCACCAGCGACACCAGCTTGCCCGCCGGATTGAGGCGGCAGGCGTTCTGCCACGCCATCAAGGCGGGATGGGAAAGGGCCGCCCCCTCGCTCATCAGATTGCCCAGAAGCGTTGCAGGCCAGTCTTCCATCCGGTCGGGAAACGGCACAGGCGGGCAGAGGCGGTTTTTCTCCGCATCGTCCTTGCCATGCGCCTCAACCCACGCGGCCATGGCGCCGCTCAACACCACGTTGGGCACACGCACCATCTGCAGCAGAATGCGATTATCGCTGAACACAGGTTCCGGCGCGCGACGCGTGAATGCAGTGGCCGTGCAGTTCACATAGATCGGGTTGCCGGCAATTTCGTGGACGCCCGCATCAAACACCAGTCCCTGGCGCGTAATCTCGCGCACATGGCCCTTGCGGAGCACGTTCTTCACACGGCGCAGCAATGCCACCTCACCCTCTGAAATGGTGGGGTAATGGAACATGTCGGCGCGCACGGAGGGATCAACGCGCAGAAAAATACCCTCGCGCTCCAGTGTCAGGAAAATTTCCTCTGCCGTGCGGGCGGTGGCGGCGGCCTCCAGCATCGTTGTAAAGCCGCCCAGCGTTTGCACGAAAAACTCCATGCCGGGCTGGGTGTGCTTGCGGTTCCACAGCCATGTTTCGCGCGGCTTGACCCAGATGATGTCATCGGGCGATGCCCCCGATTGCAGCAGAAACACAATCGTATCCATCGACGTTTTGCCCGCGCCGATCACAACGAAGGGGCGTGGCGCGGGGCTTTCGTGCATCCACAACGCAGGCAGGGCATTGGGGGGCACAAGTTCAACGCCCTGCATCAGTTTGAAGGGGGGCCGTTGCATTGAGGGCACCACGGTGCCGATGAAGGTTGCATCGACCAGACGCTTTCGCACCTGCACGCGCGTTTCCTGCCCCGACAGGATCGAGACGATGCGGCCATCGCCTTCATATGAACTCATCGGGTGATAGGTGACGCGGCCAGACGGCAGAAAATGCTGTTGCATGACAGCGTTGAAATAGGCCGTTACCTCTGGCCCGGTAGCGAGTTCGTACAAGCCCGCATTGGGGCCGTGCGCATCAATCGTGCCGCTGCCCAGCGCGCGCGACGCCACGCCATAGGATGCCGATGGCTGATGCAACGCGACAAAGGGATAGGCATCGTTCCAGTGGCCGCCGGGCCTCGCGTGGCGATCCACCATGGTGATGTGCGCGCCGGTTTCGGCCAGCAGCGTATCGGCAAAGGCCATGCCCAGCGCGCCCGCGCCGATGACGAGGTAGTCCGTGGTGATCGCGGTCATTTGGCACCGGTTGCACGCGAGATGTATGCGGCACTCAAGCTAGCGTTTCCGCCACGCGCGGCAAGGGGGAAGGCGCGACCCGCGCCTCACATCGGCTGCCAGAGTTCGATCGGGTTGCCTTCGGGATCGTGGATGCGCGCAAAGCGGCCATAGGGATAGGGTGTGGGGTCTGGCACCACATTGATACCGTCAGCCACTAGCTGGGCAATCATCGCATCCATGTCGCGCACGCGGAAGTTCAGCATGAACTGTTTTTCGGGATCGCCGAAATAATCCGTGTTTTCCGGGAAGGGCGCAAAGACTGTCGGCCCCTCCAGCGTGTGCCAGGGCACTTCGCCCTCTGCCTGCGGTGCGGGATCAATGCCCAGATGCTTGCGATACCATTGCGCCAGAGCCGCCGGGTCTTTGGCGCGGAAGAAGAAGCCGCCAAAGCCCAGCACGCGCTCGCGCGCCACTTGCGATTCAACCGGGGCAGCGGGGGGCACATCCGCCAGCACGTTGGTGGCCACAGCCAAGGGTGTTGCGGCAATAACACCAATCAGCGCGCGGCGGGAAATGTCGTCGGCCATGCAGTCATCTCCATTTCAATCAGAACGCCGGTTATATGCCGCCTGCAGATTACTTGCCGCGCCGCGCCGCCTCAATCGCGGCGACGTCGATTTTGGTCATCTGCATCATCGCCTCAAAAACGCGCCTGGCCTCGGCACCGCCTGCCGCCATGCCCTCTGACAGCACGCGCGGGGTGATCTGCCACGAGATGCCCCATCTGTCCTTGCACCAGCCGCAGGCGCTGGGTGTGCCGCCATTGCCGATGATCGCGTTCCACAGCCGGTCGGTTTCGGCCTGGTCGTCGGTTGCGATCTGGAACGAAAAGGCCTCGCTGTGTTTGAACACAGACCCGCCATTCAATCCGATGCAGGCAATGCCCGCGACAGTGAACTCCACCGTCAGCACGTCGCCCGCCTTGCCCGATGGATAGTCGCCGGGCGCGCGATGCACCGCGCCCATCGCGCTTTGGGGAAATGTTGCCACATAAAAGCGCGCGGCCTCCTCTGCGTCCTTGTCGAACCAGAGGCAGACGATGTTTTTCGGGATCGCCATGGCATGTGCCCTCCCTGCGTGTGGCGCAGCAAGGCTCTCACGCCAAACCCAGCGCACGCAAGACGGCATTGGGATCATAATAAGGCCGCTCGCAGATGATCCTGTCGCTACCGGGGGCGAACTCAAAACTTGCCGCCATGCGCACGCGGAATGATTTGCCGGTGGGCGCAATTGTTTTGCCGTTGAGCGTCAGTGGCCCCTTGTGCGTGCCCGTCAACCAGAACTCCACCAGCACCGTGTCGCCGTCATGCGCGATGGCGATGATCTCGTTACCCTGATCGGGAAAGGGCACGCGCGAGAGATGAAAATATTTCCGCACCGCCTCCTCGCCATCGAAAACGGCGCCGGGGCCCAACAGCTCGTAACGCGGATGGGCAAAGGTTGCGATCACACCATCCCAGTCATGCACGATCTCCAGCGCCATGTGGCGCCTGACGGTTTCAATGCGGGCGGTGGCGAGGGTGGGCATGGGGGATTAACTCGAAGGGTTTATACGATCCCGCGCTTGGTAAGAGAGGTCGCCAATTCTTTTAGGCTCAAAAGATCGCGCCATGCATCACGAAATTGAAGCACAACACTTCTTCGCCTCCGTGACTCAAAACGAACCGACTCCAGTCCCATCCACCATCATGCATCTGGGACGAATGCCGTTGCTTTCTAGTTTGGTGATCTAAAGCGTGAGTACAAGCTGTCAGACAGCTCATCAAGTGCCCGGTCGTCCCAATTAGCAGCCATCAGAAGCTCGCGTTCGCGCCTAGGGAGCACATTCGCAAGTTTCACAAATCCAACGTTGATTCCTTTCACCCACGATTCCACTTCATGGCCGTAGGAAGATGCGCGTATTTGCTTGGCATCCGCTGCGCCGCAGTAAGCAAAAAGCGCAAAGTGCTCTGATTGGTCAAACCAATCTAGATAGGTTGCCATCCGGACTTTGAACTCTGCAAGCGTGGCGGCGAATTGTCCTTGGATTTTCGCAACTCGGGTCTCCAGACGCTTGTAATCGCGTTCGCCGAAGGCGAGCAAGTGCGAGTAAAGCGTACCATGGGCAGCGATTGCTGATTGAACAGCGAGGTCTCGCATCGGTGCGAGAAGCCTCTTTCGTTGCTTCGCCTCTCTTCGCCGAATGAACCAACGCACAAAGACCGCGGCAAGGACAGAAGTCACAATGGCAACCAAGAGATCCTTGGCGAGAGGATGGGCGACAATGAAATCTTCGGTGATCTTTGCACCAGCTAGAAGCGCATCTAACATGTTTGCGAAGAATTCTTTCATTTCTGCCCCATGCTTGTCTTCACACCAGTCCGCAATATCAACTTATTGGAAGGCAGCATACCATTAAGCAGTGACTTTTTCGACTTGCACGCGCGGTACCTTGGCATTGCAGCATAATCGATACGCGTGGCGCATTTGATCGAACCGACATGAACGCTGCAACTTTATGATTTCAGCCATTAAATCAATCAAATAGCACACTTCGGAAAACCCGATTGTAAGGACTAGAATGGTGCGATTCTGCCTCTCTCAACATGCATGAAAATCGTGGACAGAATTCTCATGACCAACAAGAAATCCTCACCGGGCCCATATAACAACTACCTCGACGCTTTGCAGCTCATCGCGGCGCAAGCGAATTGCGGGCTTGCGAAACTCATGCCGCATATGGGTGAGCGCGGACGAATTGCCGAAGGAATCATCCGTGGAGTCTTGACACGAATTCTGCCTAAGCGATTCGCTATCGGCACTGGCGTGGTTGTCTCCGCTTCTGGCGAAATGAGCCGCCAGACTGACATCGTCATCTTCGACAATTTCTACAATGCCCCATTGCTCTTGGATTCTGGAGTAGGCATCTTCCCTATCGAAACCGTGTTCGCAACTATGGAGGTCAAATCGAGGCTCAACAAAAGAACCCTTGAAAATTCATTGCGTGCAATAAAAGTAATTAGAAAACTCAGTAGGCAGAAGCTGTATGTTGACAAGGATTATAAACAAGGCGCTGGGGGAGAGATTGCCACCCAAGTCCATAAGCGTGCTTCAAGCTTGGCGCCGAGGTCCTACATCGTGTCTTTTGATCAGCGTGGCTTGGGCAGGAGCTACGAAGACTTTTCTGAAGCTCTGAAAACTTGTTTCAAGGAGCCAGACGATCACGTACACGGAGTAGCCGTGCTGAGTAAGGGCTGGTTTGCTGGCAGGAAGGCAGGCAAGGATCCGGCCGAAATGTTCGGTAGCAAAACAAATGCGTTGCTGCACCTGTTCTCCGCAATTCTTAAGGGCCAGCAGACATTTCCTATGTTTCCGTTTGATCACAATCGGTATTTGAAGCAGGACTATTAGACAAGTCCTCTGGATCAATCCATGGCCCAGAGAAAGGTTGAGTATGCGTTTGTTACCACCTCAAGACGCCGTGCAATAGGTGTGGGAGAGAGAGCATAGGAATTCTCATCGATTGAGCAGACGCAGACTAGGTTTAGGCACTTTCGTCTGACAGCCCCGAGTCCAGGAATCGAGTCAGCGCCGCATCCAATTCAGGCAAATCGCGCCGAATTGTCAGGATGACCCGATCATCGAGAACATCATCATAGGTGTGCGCGAGAATGTTGCGAAAGCCTGCGATCATGCGAACCGGGATGCCGAACTGTGCAAGAACTCCGGTTGGGGTGTCACGCAACGCTGCATCAATGGCCATGAAGGCGCGTTCGATCGCATAGCGTGTCTTGCGGTCAGACTTGAGCGCGGACAGATCAAGACCCTGCGCCCACTCCATAATGAGGCGCACATTTTCCTGCGCTTCCAGCGCGGCAAGTGCGACCCTGCCCTTCTTCTCAGAATGCACTGACCAACTGGTCCGAGGTGGCAATGTGCGCCAGGCGGCGTCCCGGCTTCATCGCGTCGTTGCGCACCACGAGGTCAACCGGCCGACCCAAAATCTCGCACAGCTCGCTTGCGATGCCGCCGACCTCAAACGCGCTGAAGAGCTGCGTGCGCCCAGTTGGTCCCTCGTCCAGCTCCACCATGATGTCGATGTCGCTCGATGGGCCAGCTGCGTCTTTGGCCACAGAGCCAAACAGCCATGCGTGCACAACGCCCAAGGCCTCAAGGTCCTTGCGGCGGGCCTGCAACCGCTTGATGGCGTCTTCCCTGCGCATGGGGGAAGTCTAGCAAGGAAGGGACAATGCGAAAATCAGGAAAACTGGCGCGCCCGAAAGGATTCGAACCTCTGACCCCCAGATTCGTAGTCTGAGAAATTGGCATTTCCGGGCCTTTCCGCAAGTTGCCGCTTTATGCCGTATCTGCCTGAATCCCAATGATTTGGCGGCTTTCATGTTGCCGCATGTTTCCGGGCATGGCAATGTGTTGCCGTTCGCGTGGTAGCTAGATGGTAGCTAAACCGCCTCAGCCACCAGCCGTCCTCACAGGAGCCCGCCATATGCCCCGCATATCCATGCGCATCGTTGACGCCCTCCAGCCCGGTCAAACCGCATGGGATAGTGAGTTGCGCGGCTTCGGCATCCGATGCCAAGGCACGTCCAAGACCTACAGCGTCAAGTATCGCGTCGGTGGCGGGACCAAGGGACGCCAGCGCTGGTTCACGCTTGGCAAGCATGGCGCATTGACACCGGAGACCGCCCGCAAGATGGCGCAGGACGTGCTCGAGCTGGTGCGGAAAGGCAAAGACCCGGCTGAGGATCGGACCGAGCACCGCAAGGCGCTGACGATTGCAGAGTTCTGGGCACTATACGATGCGCAGCACGTCAGCCGAAAGAAGCCACGCACGGCTGAGGAATACCGCGCGCTGGCGAGGGCATACATCTTGCCCAAGTTCGGGGATGTAAAGATTGTGGACCTAGCCCGCACAAACGTTGCGCGCTGGCACTCATCTGACGCAGACCTTTTGGACAAACCCTATCGCGCCAATCGCGCGCTGGCACTTTTGTTCGGCATGATGACCAAGGCAGAGGAATGGGGCTATCGCCCAGCGCACACAAATCCTTGCGAGAAGATTGCCAAGCATGCCGAAGAGAAGAGGAAGCGGTTCCTGTCCGCCGAGGAAATGGCGCGGCTTGGGGCGTCCCTTGGCCATTTTGAGGCGAACGCCCTTGCCCCCCTTCCCGCCCTTAGTCTGATCCGGCTTTTGCTCTTCACCGGCATGCGGCTGAGCGAGGGGCTCAATCTGCGCTGGCAAAACGTCAGCATGGGCGGCGCGTTTATCCACCTGAAAGAAAGCAAGACAGGAGCCAAGACAGTGCCCCTGCCCCTTCCCGCGCGTGATATGCTGGCGGCATTTCCACGCGCTAAGGGTGACGCGGGCAATCTGGTGTTCCCCGGCCGCGATGGCGCAAGCCCCCTTCAAGGCATCCAGAAGATTTGGCAGCGCATCCGAAAGCATGCGGGCCTCGATGACGTGCGCATCCATGACCTGCGCCACTCCTTTGCCAGCGTTGCGGCTCAAAGCGGTGTCAGCTTGTATGTGACGGGCGCAATCCTCGGCCACAAAGACCCGAAGACGACGCAGCGGTATAGCCATCTCGACATTACGCCGGTCTTGGCCGCAGCCGAGAGCACCGCCGCCACTCTCGAGGCGCAATTGAGCGGCAAGCCCGCCGCCGATTTGGTGCCTATCCAGCGCCACCGCAAGCAGGGTCGTGAGTAATGGGACTGCATTTCATCTGTTTACGGATGTACAGCCGTAGGTCCGTTGGGGGCTCTTGCTACCCATTGCCACAAAAGGATTTCGAGCGACCGCTAACGCATCCCCCCCAATCAGTTGCACATCACTATCCAGTGCAAACTCAAATCCCACTAGGCTTCAGCGCAGAACAAGCGCCGCCCTTAAATCGGTCGGGCCACTTCAATCATTAGCTCCGCTGTAAAATTGGGTGGTTCCACAATCCACCACTTGTTAAATAAAAGCACCATCCTGAGTGTCTTCGGAACCAGGCAAATACCCAAAAATTAATTGCCGCGCCCTCAACTCGAAGGCGCGGCAAAAAAATCGGCGCTGTCTTTGGGTTGCCGAGCCCACACGAAGAGACTTTTGCTTGCGAAAAGCAGCCCCTTCTCGTTCTGCTAACGGTTTATGCTAGCAAAATTGTGGGGGAGGTCAAGCATGACATCTGAGCTAGTTTTTGGTTTTGACATCGGCACTACGTCGATCGGTTCTGCGGTAGTTAGGATGGATGCGGCCGCAGGGTCCGGCGAAATTCTCCACATGGGTGTCCGCATTTTTCCTGAGGCACGCGGTCCCGATGGCATCCCATTGAATCAGGAACGGCGGAAGCGGCGCATGATGCGTCGCCAACTTCGGAGGCGGCGTGATCGCCGGCGTGATCTCAATAGCATTCTGAGTCAATCAAACCTGCTGCCCCCTTTCAGTAAGGAGAAGGGTTCCCCTTGGGCCGCTGTGATGGCGCGGGACCCATGGCAACTGCGGAAGCAAGCCATTAGTGAGGCCCTGAGCCCGCACGAGGTTGGTCGCGCTCTCTATCATCTTGCCCAGCGTCGGCATTTCAGGGGACGTGATCTTGAGGATGCGGCCGGAGAAGTCGCTCACAACGCGGAAGCGCAAGTTGCCGACGAGCAAAGGGCTGCGTCGCAACGTGAACGAGATCGCAGCGACCTTAGTGCGTCAGGCCTCACATTGGGTGCTTTCGTCGCCACTATTCCGGAACGTAGCGCGCGTCGGCGAGGGCATCACTTTGCCCGCGAGGATGTCGCCTCCGAATTTCAGGCAATCATTGAGGCACAATCACAGCATCATGCTAAGCTTCGCGATCAGGATTTCATAACGGTACTCGAGCAGACCATCTTCGATCAGAAGCCTGTCTTTTGGCGCAAAGCGACGCTGGGGGCTTGTCGCCTCATGCCAAGAGAAGAATTGGCTGCTTCAGCGTCCTGGGCCGCGCAGGAAAAGCGTATGCTGGAAAAGTTGAACATCCTCAGGATTGAGGAGGGCAATGGCCGGCCATTAGACGATGAGGAGCGAGCCGCCATTCTCAAGCTGCTGCGAAAGCAGGACAGTGTCACCTGGGCGGGAATCCACAGACACCTCAAGCTCTATTGGCGGACTCATGATCTACCCGAGAAGCCGAACTTCAATTTACAGCGTGGTGGCGAGAAGGGACTAGTCGGAAATCGGCTTGAAAATCGCCTTGCCGCCATTATGCGTCCGCGCTGGGATGCTGAGCCGGATCTAAGAGACCGTTTGCGCCGAGAAATACACGCACGACTCTATGCCGCAGATTATGGCCAGATCGGCGGCCGAATAGTCATCCGCCGCGAGGCCGAGCGTCGGCAGGCGCGCCAGCAGGTGCGCGACGCACTCCTGTCCGATTTTGCCTTGAACAACGAACAAGCCGATGAACTTGCCGCGCTCAGCTTCGCAACAGGGTGGGAACCCTTTTCGGAGACCGCATTATGGGCGTTCCTGCCTCGTCTCGAGCAGGGCGCAGTTTTCGGCAAGCTGCTCAGCGGCCCAGACGAGGAGGGCTGGCGTAACGCCACTTTTCCCAACCGCGTCCAGCCGACTGGTAGCTGGGTGGATCGGCTTCCCACCCCCGGCAACAGTCGGGAAGAAATCGACCGACAGAAGTCTGTGCGCAATCCAACAGTGCTGCGTGCGCAGAATGAATTGCGCAAGGTCGTCAACAATCTGATCGCCATATACGGCAAGCCCGATCGCATTCGCGTTGAGGTTGCCCGGGAAGTCGGCAAGTCCGCCCGAGAGCGAGCGGAAGAACTTGATCGCAACCGCAAACGGGAGAAGGTTCGCAAAGAAGCCGTCGTCGATCTGCAATCCAATGGGATTGCGCAGCCGTCGCGTGACGATATCGAGAAGTGGCTGCTCTGGAAGGAGTGCCGGCATATCTGCCCCTATAGTGGTGCGGAGATCGGCTTTGTCGACATTTTCGGGAGGACGCCCCGATTTGATGTCGAGCATATCTGGCCACGCTGGCGCTCGTTGGATGACGGCTTTGCTAACAAGACGCTCTGTCGGAAAGATATCAATCTAAGGAAATCTGATCGTACGCCGCTTGAGCTCTATGACGGCGACGCTGACGCGCTGGAACAGGTGGTAGCCCGCGTAAAGAATTTTGATGATCGGTATGGCCCAGGCTGGCGCAAGGCCCGTCGCTTCCAAGAACCTGTTCCGCAGGATTTTGCCGCCCGGCAGTTGACCGATACCGGCTATGCCGCGCGTCAGGCTGTGGGCTTCCTGAAACAGCTTTTCCCAGAATTGGGTCAAACGGGTGAAGTACGGGTCGCCACGCTTACCGGACGCGTGACATCACGGCTGAGGCACAATTGGGGCCTCAACAACATCCTATCCGACACAGGCGAGAAGACTCGCGCCGACCATCGCCACCACGCCATTGATGCGCTTGTCGCTGCACTCGCCCACCCCGGCTACACACAGATTTTGTCTCGCTGGTTTCAGGCGCGCGATGCAGCGACGCGGCAGCATGATGAACCCGCGCTCGCCCCGCCGTTTCCGGATGTTCGGGCACAAGTAGAATGCAATCTGGCGAAAATTGTTGTGTCTCACCGTGTCCGACGGAAAGTGTCCGGGCCACTGCACAAGGATACCACGTATGGCGACGCCGGGCCGGCCAATGGTTCGGGTGGTATCGCCTATCGCTGGTTTGTGACGAGAAAACCGGTTGAGTCGCTAACAAAATCATTGCTTGCCGATGACGATGCGTGGCCCGACGCTCACGTGCGCGATCAAGTGCGAACCTGGGTTGAGAGCCATGGTGGCGATCCCAAAAGAGCCTTTGTGGACGGTTACCCCACAGTCTCAAATGGCGGTGCGCCCATTCGTAAGGTGCGTATCTTATTCAAACAACAGCAGAAGCTCATGGCTCACCTGAAAAATGGGTATGCCGACCTTGCAAACAACCACCATATGGCTGTGTTCCGGAATGCTGATAATAGGGTAGACGTCGAAATCGTTAGCCTCTTCGAAGCGGCTGATCGTTTGCGCCGCAGGCAACAGGTGGTATCGCGGGCAAGAACGGATGCAACATTTGTAATGTCGCTCGCGCAAGGAGAAGCGATTGCGTTTCCAGATGGGGAGCGACAGGGCCTATGGATTGTTCAGGGTGTTTGGTCGTCCGGACAAGTCGTACTCTGGCGCGCTGAGGATGCAGAAGGTGTTTCCGTGTTCAGGCCTACGGCTTCGTCAATCCTAAGTTCTGGGGGCCGGAAGGTTGCGGTTGATCCCATCGGTCGCATCCGTCCGGCGCGTGATTGATGCTGCGCAAGACAATAGAAATAGCCACGCCCGGCACGCGCCTATCTGTCGCGCAACGGCAGCTTCTCATCGAGCGGCCGGAAATGCCGAAAGCCACTGTTCCCATCGAAGATCTGGGGGTACTGGTGATCGACGATGGTCGCGCTAGCCATACTCAGGCTGTGTTCATGGAGTGCCTGGCGGTCGGCGCCACGGTCATCATTTGCGGCCGCGATCACTTGCCCGCTGGCATGATGCTGCCGATCGAAGGTCATCATGCGCTAACCGAACGACACTGGGCACAAGTCGAAGCTTCGGCTGCCTTGCGCAAACGGCTTTGGCAGACTCTGATTTCGGCAAAGCTGCGCCAGCAGGGTCGCCTGCTCGCTGATGTACATGGACACGATTCTGGTTTGGCTGCCCTCGCGGGGCGTGTACGTTCAGGCGACCCCGAAAATTTGGAGGCGCAGGGAGCACAGCGCTATTGGCCGAAACTATTTGGCCGGAGTTTCCGCCGTGATCGCAGCGGTCAAGATGCCAACACCCTGCTAAACTATGGCTATGCCATAGTCCGCGCAGCCTGTGCTCGCGCGCTTGTTGCATCCGGCCTCATTCCATCTCTCGGCGTGTGGCACCGCAACCGCTCGAACCCATTCTGCCTTGCCGACGATTTGCTAGAACCATGGCGCCCAATTGTGGACTGGAAGGTGCACCGAATAGTTGCAAATGTGGACAATGTGCCAAGCTTGGAGCACCGACCAACCCGTGCTGAATTGCTCGCAATTTTCAATGAGACCGTCATTGTTGGCGCTCGGCGCTGGCCAGTTCTTTTGGGAATCGAGCAATCGGCCGCCAGCCTCGCTAAGGCAATCGTGAACAATGATCGGGCGGCGCTACTGCTTCCTGAAAGCTTGCCACTGCAGCCGGAGCTTCTCGACGATGGTGCGGCCTGAACCGCCGCCGCGCTATGCCATTCAGCCTTGGGGGTGGCGGAGCATGTGGGTGATTGCCATGTTCGACTTGCCGGTAGATACCAAGGCGGCCCGCCGGGCCTATGCCCGCTTTCGCAAGCACCTGCTGGATGACGGCTTCACCATGATGCAGTTTTCGATTTACATCCGCCACTGTGCGTCAATCGATAATGCCGAGCTGCACGCCTCGCGAATGGGCACAAAAGTGCCTGAAAAAGGTGAGGTCAGATTTATGACTGTGACCGACAATCAGTTCAGTCGGATAAGAGTGTATGTTGGAAAAAAGCGGAATGCCCCAGCCCCTGCCCCTGCTCAGCTTCAGCTTTTTTGACCGAAGAAAGAAAAAACCCTCGCACTTCCAATGGGTTGCGCGAGGGGTGTTTTAGCAGAACGAGAAAGGGCTGCAATCCGCAGCGTGCTTCTGCGCCAGTGCCCGCAATGTCGAGTTTTAGCAGAACGAGAAAGGGCTGCAATCCGCAGCCCGCGCTGGAACGGTTCAAGGTCAAGCACAGTTTTAGCAGAACGAGAAAGGGCTGCAATCCGCAGCTGTGTCAGTATCCGAGCCTGTTGATGTTGAGTTTTAGCAGAACGAGAAAGGGCTGCAATCCGCAGCGACGGCATCGATCCGAACCGCATCGCCTTTGTTTTAGCAGAACGAGAAAGGGCTGCAATCCGCAGCGGTTCAGCCGCATCTTTGCGAAGCGCGTGAGTTTTAGCAGAACGAGAAAGGGCTGCAATCCGCAGCATGATGAACCGCAACGCTCCGGGCCGTATGGTTTTAGCAGAACGAGAAAGGGCTGCAATCCGCAGCAGATAGGGCATGACGTGAACGGGCGCGCCGGTTTTAGCAGAACGAGAAAGGGCTGCAATCCGCAGCTCCTCGCGCCAAGTCATCAGCAATTCGCCAGTTTTAGCAGAACGAGAAAGGGCTGCAATCCGCAGCTGGACGCACTCGATTTCCATCAGCGGCTTCGTTTTAGCAGAACGAGAAAGGGCTGCAATCCGCAGCCGGATGTTTTTACGCGGCATCGGCCCAAGCGTTTTAGCAGAACGAGAAAGGGCTGCAATCCGCAGCGCATGGCTGGAAGCGGTGTTTCAGTGGGTTGTTTTAGCAGAACGAGAAAGGGCTGCAATCCGCAGCAAGCCGTCAGGCATCGCGCATCACCACGGAGTTTTAGCAGAACGAGAAAGGGCTGCAATCCGCAGCGGGCAGAACGCCGCAACTGATCCGCAAGCCGTTTTAGCAGAACGAGAAAGGGCTGCAATCCGCAGCCGTCTGCTGCGATTGGCCAATCACCCGCCAGTTTTAGCAGAACGAGAAAGGGCTGCAATCCGCAGCCCCACGCAGACATTCCACTCAGCCGGGAAGGTTTTAGCAGAACGAGAAAGGGCTGCAATCCGCAGCCCGGACCTGATCGGGGGCGCGATCCGCGCGGTTTTAGCAGAACGAGAAAGGGCTGCAATCCGCAGCTTGGCCCTCGC
>ERZ761609.1682-NODE-1682-length-18375-cov-737.378166_pt1 | contig 18375 bp, 14 predicted proteins | sample MGYA00511163_ERZ761609 | MGnify/ENA primary metagenome ERZ761609 (study PRJEB28899, sample SAMN02445070) | bioreactor sludge metagenome | biome: EBPR sludge | place: Australia: Brisbane, Thorneside Wastewater Treatment Plant | collected 2011-12-16 ... | reverse complement strand
CCCACCCCGCCGTTTGCCCAGATCGCCCTCGTTCCACACAAAACGGAGTAAACCCTGATATTTCCTTACGATTTGCCCTAGGAATGCCAAGGTCGTCGCACCTGCATATGCCATCGCATCGCTGCTCGGCTGATAGTAAGAACCTAAATTCCTCATGGCAGCAATCGCCGTCAAGTCAGCATTGGCGAGTTGAATCTTTTGTTCTGGTGTCAGAACTTCAATGGGCTTGTCATCTGGATTAGCCTGCCCATAATCCTTGTCGTGCTGCCAGAAAACTTTATCGAGTTCATCATCTACTCCATCGATGTTGGGGTTCAATACGCCAGTATCCCCGCCAGTCCAGCCTGGACCGCCATAAAGTCCATATGCGGGAATCGTAAAGTCCGTCCCTTTAACTTCTAACTGTTTATTCCAGTGGATCCCTTCCTCATCCGGCCAGTCAGCGAGAAGCGCTTTGTATGCATTCTCGGACTCAATAAGCCCTGTTCCATCAATCAATCCGGTTGACTGTTCTAATTGCCAGTCTCCGCCCAAGGCTGCCGCCCCGGTCGGATTGGTCGAGGCAGCCACATCCGCCCCCGTGACATGAGCCAACACCATATTGAAGTCCTGCCCCGTCTCGCCAGCGCCAACTTCACAGCCATAGAGCAGGATGTCGCCGGCCTCAGTCAGGGATGAACCGATTTCGGCGAGTTGAATCCGGTAGTCGTCAAGGTTTTCGCCATTGAGCACTGTATTGCCCAGGTACAGCGCACCCGGGCTCCCGTGCGAAAAGACATGGATCGCATCCAGATCGCCATACCCCGACAGGATCCTTTCCATCTGCCCGATGCCATCCTCGCCGGCATGCAGCAGATACCACTCGCTCCCCTCCGCCAGTCCGTCGATCAGGGTCTGGTAATCGGCGACACGGGAATCGACGAAGACGACTTGGCGGGCGGCGGCGGTCATGAGGGCACCTCGATTGGGGTTGGGATCAAGCGATGAAGAGGGGAGCGGAACCACGGGTCAGCGCCGCCGATGGCACGCCCCGGGCGGCTCGCCTTGCTCACCAGGACCTGTCGATCAGGTGGGCCGACGAAAAAGGAATTCTGGCGGGGCAGCAGCGGCTCGCTCGCGACCCCACGGCGGCGACCGGGAACGACATACCCCTGCTCGCGAACTGCTCGTGCGTGGCACCGGCGGCACTGCTGCTGACTCATCGCCACCCTGGCCGTTCTCTGCATCGCCCCGAACCGGCGGCGAGACCGCAGGCGCGCGAACCGGGGGAGCGCAATCGGCAACCGGCCTTGCGCGAAGCGTCGCCGCGTCGCGGCTGCGCCCATCAGCGGAACCCGACGCGCCGGAAGACGGCGGCGGGCAAGCGACAGCACTCGTGTGCTCCCCCCTCCGGACTCGTCTCCTGACCTGGGCATCCGTGCCTCCTTACTGCTGTCATTGTTTTTTGTGCTGGGTGCTTGATAACACAGGCGACGCCAAAAGCGGTTGACATGGATCAATAAGACTTATGCCTGCCGTTGCGTCTTGCAGGGCGGCAACGCCGGGCGAGGCACAGACGGCACGCTCCCGGCTCTGCGCCAGACACCCGAGCGACGTAACGCGCAACCCTGCTCGGTGGCTGGCCGACGCTTCCGCGAACCGGATCGCCGAGCGGGTGCATGGCTGCCGAGGAACCCCGTCCAGCCCCCGTTCCGGGCCCAATCACGCGGCTTCGTGCATCGCCGCAGCGAGAAAACAGACAGCGCTTGACGAGCCGCCGAACGCCGGAGATACTTCCACCGAATCGGGCGTTCCGGCGTCCCTTTTGCCCTCGCATCTGGCTTTACCCTCCTTTCCGACCTTCTCGATCAACCGAAACAGGACACGCAAATCATGAGTGCATCAGAAGTCAAACCCGGCGTCGCCACCGGCGACGAACTGCAGGCCATCTTCAATCTGGCCAAGGCCAGGCAGTTCGCCCTGCCGGCGGTCAATGTCATCAACACCAGCACGGTGAACGCGGTCATGGAGACCGCCGCCGAGCTCAAGTCACCGGCGATCATCCAGTTCTCGAATGGCGGTGCGCAGTTCTTCGCTGGCAAGGGCCTCGACAACAGCAACCAGCGTTCGTGCATCGCCGGTGCCGTCTCGGGCGCCAACCACATCCACCAGCTTGCCGCGCTCTATGGGGCGACGGTCATCCTGCACACCGACCACGCGGCGAAGAAACTCCTGCCGTGGATCGACGGTCTGCTCGACGCCGGTGAGCAGTACTTCAAGGCGAACGGCAAGCCGCTTTACAGCTCGCACATGCTCGACCTCTCGGAAGAGCCCATCGAGGAGAACATCGAAATCTGCAAGCGCTATCTCGAGCGAATGAGCAAGATCGGCATGACGCTGGAGATCGAACTCGGAGTCACCGGCGGCGAGGAGGACGGCGTTGACAATACCGACGTCGACAGCTCGCGCCTGTACACGCAGCCCGAGGACGTCGCCTACGCCTACGAGGAACTGTCGAAGGTCAGCGACCGCTTCACGATCGCCGCTTCGTTCGGCAACGTGCATGGGGTCTACAAGCCGGGCAACGTCAAATTGCAGCCGATCATCCTGAAGAACTCGCAGGAATTCGTGCAGAAGAAGTTCGGCACCGGCGCGCAGCCGATCAACTTCGTCTTCCACGGCGGATCCGGGTCGACCCTCGAGGAAATCCGCGAGGCCATCTCCTACGGCGTCGTCAAGATGAACATCGACACCGATCTGCAGTGGGCCTTCTGGGATGGCGTCATGGGCTTCTACAAGAAGAACGAAGGTTACCTGCAGGGCCAGATCGGCAACCCCGAAGGCGACGACAAGCCGAACAAGAAGTTCTACGACCCGCGCGCCTGGATGCGCAAGGGCGAGGACGCCTTCCGCGCGCGCCTGAAGCAGGCTTTTGCCGACCTGAACAACGTCGGCACGCTCGGATAAGCGGCTGCATGGCAGGACAGCGGGCTGGTCCAGAGGTGGGCTGGCCCGTTTTTGTGTCTGCCCCGTTCCCCACCCGCAATCCGCAATCACCGCCAACGGGCCCGCTTCGCCGCCCCGAAGCAGGCAACCACGTAACCACACAACGTGACATAGAGGTCAAAGCATGAGTACCCTCGTAGAACAACTCCTCAACACCGAAGCGCACCGGTCGATTTTCGAGACGGCCGTGCGCCAGAACCCGCTGCCGGTCTGTGCCGCCTTCGGCTCTTCCGACCATCCGCAGCCGGTCCGCTTCAGCAACACCAGCCAGGTCCTTGGCACCAAGGATGCCGACGGCGTTCGCGCGCAGTTCCCGCAGACCGTCGCCGCCTCCGGCAACATCGTCCTCGCCTCGGCCGGCGCCAGCACCGCGGGCGTCACCGGCAAGCGGGTCGCCGTCCTCTTTTCCGGTGGGCCGGCTGCCGGCGGCCACAACGTCGTCTGCGGCCTCAAGCGCGTCCTCGGTGCCGGCAACACGCTGTTGGGCGTCAAGGCGGGCCCCAAGGGCCTGCTCAAGGGCTCGCTGTTCGAGATCACCGACGCCAACGTCGACTTCATCCTCAACACCGGCGGCTTCGACTTCCTCGGCTCGGACCGGACGAAGATCAAGTCGGCAGAGCAGTTCGCACAGGTACGCGAAACCTGCGTCAAGCACAATCTCGACGCCATCGTCGTCGTCGGGGGTGACGACTCGAATACCAACGCGGCGGTGCTCGCCGAATCGCTGTTCACCGGCGTCAAGGCCGACGGTTCCGGCGTCCAGGTGATCGGCGTCCCGAAGACGATCGACGGCGACCTGCAGATCGCCGGACTGCTGTCAATCTCATTCGGCTTCGACACCGCGACTCGGATCTACAGCGAGATGGTCGGCAACATCCTGCAGGACACCAGTTCGTCGCTGAAGTACTGGCACTTCGTCAAACTGATGGGTCGTTCGGCTTCGCACGTCGCGCTCGAAGTGGCGCTGCAGACGAAACCGGCGATCGCGCTGATCTCCGAGGAGATCGCCACCAAGCAGGAGTCGCTGGCCAGCATCATCGACCGCGTCGCGCGGGTCATCGTCGAGCGCTCGCACAAGGGGATGAACTACGGCGTCCTGCTCGCACCCGAGGGCCTGATCGAGTTCATCCCGGAGATGAACGCGATGATCGCCGAGCTCAACGACGTCCTGGCACATCACGCCGCCGAGTTCGCGGCGCTCGCCGAGGATGCCAAGCCGGACTTCGTCGGCAGCAAGCTGAGTGCCGACAACGCCGCCCTCCTCGCCTCGCTGCCGCACTACATCGTCAACATGCTGCTCGCCGAACGTGATTCGCACGGCAACCTGCAGGTCTCGCTGATCCCCACCGAGCAGTTGCTGATCGACATGGCGAAGAAGCGGGTGCGGGAACTCGACCCGGCCGTTCCCTTTGCCGCGCACAACCACTTCCTCGGCTACGAGGGCCGCTGTGGCGCGCCGACGCTGTTCGACGCCGCCTACACCTACAATCTCGGCCTCACCGCCGGCTCGCTGATCCTCGACGGCCGCACCGGCTACATGGCGACGATCACCGGCCTGAGCAGCGGTGGCACGCCGCAGGCGATCCCGCTCGCCGGCCTGCTGAACATCGAGCGGCGGCACGGCAAGGACGAGTTCGTGATCGAGAAGGCTCTGGTGAAGATGGACTCGCCGGCGATGAAGTTCTTCGCTTCCCGGCGTGACGAGTGGGCAGCGGGCGACCTCTTCGCCTCACCGGGTCCACGCCAGTTCTGGGGTCCGACGACGCACCAGTTGCCGATCAGCGTCGCGCTGAACTCGGGCGCCGACTCGCTGATGTTCCGCATCGGCTGAGAAGCACCGCCGGTAGTCCACGGGAGCGCCCGGCCGCCAGCCCGGCGCTCCCGTTTTTTCACTTGCGTCCGCCGAGCAGACCGAGCAGCCCTTCGGCAAGGCGCTGCACCGTTTGCGGATCGGGAACCGGCAGTTTGAGAAAGCGCTCGCCGGTCGCCGGATCGGTCTGTACCCACGGCGATGGGCGCTCGCCGCTCGACGCGGCGGCGAGTTCGCCCAGCAGTTGCACGCCAGCGGACAGCAGCGGCGACCACGGGTCGGCCGACGGGGCCGGTGTGGTCGGAGCCGGTGTGCCCGTTGCGGCCGATGCCACATCCACTTCGCCCACTTGCGGCGCGGCGGCCGCTGCGGGAGCGTCAGCAACCGCTGCTGCCGGCGGCTCGCCAGCCTGCGGCACCACCTGAACCTCCACCTGCACCTGCAACCCCGTCTCCTGATACTCCTCTTCACCGTCGGCGGCAGCGGCAGCGGCGGCGCCGGCTTCGCTGGTTGCCTCGAGTGGCGGGGTATCGTGACGCTCGTCTTCGCTGGCGGTCGTTTCGCCAGCCATCTGGCCGGTCACCCGGTCGACCGTCTCCATGAACTTTGACAGCCGCGTTCCCTGCAGCACGACCTCGTCATCGCCGCCGTCGAGGACGCCGGAAAACAGCGACTGCTTGAACGCCAGCACCGACAGCATGCCTTCCTCGATCGTTCCGCGGGCAACGAAGTTGACCACCTGCACGCCGCGCGTCTGGCCGATGCGATGGACGCGGCCGATCCGCTGCTCGAGAACCGCCGGATTCCAGGGCAGATCCATATTGACGACGACCGCCGCCGCATGCTGCAGGTTGAGGCCGACGCCACCGGCGTCGGTGCTGAGGAAGACGCGGCAGTCGGCATCGCTGTGGAAGCGATCGACGAGGGCGCCGCGCTTGTCGGCGGCGACACCGCCGTGGAACAGCACATGCTCCCAGCCACGTGGCCGCAACCGGCGGATGATCAGTTCGTGTGTGCGCAGCCACTGGCTGAAGACGACGACCTTGGCCTGCGGATCTTCGAAGAGGACCTCGAGCAGCGCGACCAGTTCGTCGGCCTTGTAGCCGTCGTCGGTTTCCTTGTCGATCAGGAAGCTGCTGTTGCACGCCATGCGCATGTTCTGCAGCGAGCAGTGCAGGCGGAGTTGCTCCTTTTCCGAGAGGAAGCCGGTGCGCCGCCAGCGCTGCACGATGCGCGCGACCGTCTCGCGGTTCTCCTCGTGATGCTGCGCCTGCAGGGCGCTCATCGGCATCAGCAGCGTGTTGTCGACGCGCTCGGGCAGTTGCTCGAGCACTTCCGCCTTGCGCCGGCGCAGCATGATCGGCGCCAGCGTCTCGCCGATGCGATGCAGCTCGCGATAGCCGACGACGCGACCATGCTCGTCGCGCTGCTGGTGTTCGTGCAGCAGCCGCCAGGTCGGGCCGAGTCGGTGCTGGTCGACGAACTGGACGATCGAGATCAGTTCCTCGAGCCGGTTCTCGAGCGGCGTTCCGGTGAGGACGACGGCGTAGGGGCTGTCGATCTGCTTCAGTGCGCGGGCAGCGATCGTGTTCCAGTTCTTGATCCGCTGTGCTTCGTCGACGACCACCACGTCCGGCGCCCAGGCCTGGATCAGGTCGAGGTCGCGGCTCAGCGTTTCGTAATTGGTGATCTTGCAGAAGTCAGGCTGCGCATAACGCGCCTGGCGGACCGCCCGCAGGCCGCCGATCACCATCGCCTGGCGCTCGCTGAAGCGGGCGATCTCGCGTTGCCACTGGTGCTTGAGCGAGGTCGGGCAGACGACCAGGACGCGCTCGGCGCCAAAGTGGCGGGCGAAGATCTCCATCGCCGCGATCGCCTGCACCGTCTTGCCGAGACCCATCTCGTCGCCGATCAGCACCCGCCCGGAACGTGCCGCGAAGAGCGCTCCCTGGCGCTGATAAGGATAGAGGCCGACCTTGAGCAGAGCGCCGAGCTCGGGGCTGTCGCTGCCCAGCGGATAGGCGGCGGCAAGGGCCTGCTGGCGGATGTCGCGATCGCGCAGCTCGGCGATGAAGGCCAGCGCATCGTCGTCGCAGCGCAGGTCGTGACCGGCGGCACGAACGCGGTCGATGAAAGCCGGCAGATCGACGAAACGCTCGCTCGGCAATTGCCACCCCGCATCGCGGTCGAACAACTCGTACGCCGCCGGCAGCAAGTCGCAGCCGGGGCGCAGGCGCACGCGACGCTGCCCGGCGTAGTCGAGAAAGAGCTCGCTGAATGCGCCCTGGAAGCCGGCGGCGAGCGCCTGCCTGCCGTCCGGGCGAGTGCCGATCTGCGCCAGCGTGAATTCGATGTGCTTGCAGGTTCCGAGGTCGTTGGTCGAGAAGTCCGGACACGAGCAGCGGTTGTCGCCGGGCTGGTCGCCGCGGATGACGACCCGGTAGCGGCGCCGACTGTCCGGGTTGTACACCGCGAACTCGGAAAAGACCGGATCGTCACCGAGATTCTCGAAACCGAAGCGCTGCTCGCGGCCGTACTGCCGGCGCAGTTCGCGCTGCCAGTCGTCGACCGTCAGCTCGGCGGGTTGGCGCAGCCGGGAAAGGCGCGGCGGAGTCGTGCCGCGTTGGCTGGTCTTGCGGCCCTTGCGGTTCGCTTTGTCGCTCGTCTTGTCCATGGCTTCTCCTGGCTTTGGTGTGCTGAAGGCAGCGGTGTATCAGGGTCTGCGCAGCAGCCGGCGATCGCGCCTGCCTGCGCCCACAGGTCGCACACCCGGAATGATCGGTACGGGGAAATGGCAAAGCCGCAACTATGCGCAGACGGAGGGAAAAATTCAAGCCGGCGCGAGCCGCGAGCGGCAGCCAGCCGCCACCGCGACACGGCGGCGACGAGCGTCCGTGCCGCCGCAGTCAGTCCGTCTTCGCCGCCTGCGAGTGGTACGCGTAGGTCGGCCAGTCCGGGGCGTAGGCGTCCGCCTGGCTGCCCCAGGTCTGCCAGCCGGCGCGCGACCCGCGGGCGAACATCTCGAGGAAGGGTCCGGGCGAGCACGACTCGATCAGATCGTAGGCTTCGTCCGGCTTGCGCGAGTGCTCCCGCTTGCGGCTCCTGATGATGTTCACCTGGCGGCGGCCCGGCGCCAGCGTGCGGGCATTCCTGCCGCGGACGCCGAAGAGGAGGAGTTCCGTCGTGTTGCGGAAGTAGAAGCCGACGCCACGGCCGTCCGGGCCACCGTCCTTGCGCACCTTGTGCCAGACGATGTTGCTCTTGTAGTCGAATCCCCACGCGGCGAGAACCCCGAGGCCCTGCGGCAGCAGGGCGTTGGGCACCCACAGGTAGAGATGCGCGGGATCCTCGACGATGCTGGCCACCGGCAGGCTGACGATCTCGTCGAGGGTCAGCGTCGCATAACGACTGAGGCGCTTGTGCTCGGGGGCCATCTTGCCGGTCCGGTTCTCGAACTGCCACGGCGGATCCGCAAGCACGGTGCGGAAGCGGCGCTCACCCACCCGCAGCAGGAGATCGGCGCCTGCCTCGCACGACTGCGTCTTCATCTCTTCTCGCCCTTTCGCCAGCCCGCCCGATCGACTCACGGCCGCCCTTTCCGGCAGCAGCGCAGCCGGTGCACCTGTCCGGCTGCCACCCGATCAGGATACCATCGCGGCTCGCCTTCCGGATCCTCACGACCATGTCCGCCCGAACACAACAGAGGTGCCCGGCACCCTCCACCCGGCACCGGCCGCTGCCGCGCCAACACCGCCGTACCGTGCTCGCCGTGGACGAACCCAGCCGGCGTGGCGGCGATGCTTAGGCGCGAGCTGGAATACTTCTTCGGTGCGCTGCGTTTCTTTACCCGGCTGCCGGTGCCGGCGTGGGTGGGTCACAGCAGCGTCGCCCTCGACCACTCGGCGCGCTACTTCCCGACGGTCGGCGTCCTCGTCGGCGCGCTGGCGGCGCTGGTGTACCTGCTGGCCTCGTCGTTCTGGCCGACGACCCTTGCCGTTCTGGCAGCCATGGCGAGCGCGCTCTACCTGACCGGAGCCTTTCACGAGGACGGCTGGAGCGACATGGTCGATGGCTTCGGCGGCGGCTGGGAGAAGACACAGATCCTGAACATCATGAAGGATTCGCGGATCGGCAGCTTCGGCGCAATCGCCCTCGTCATGCTGCTGCTCACCCGCTTCTGCGCGCTGATCGAGATCGATCCGCTGCTGATCCCGGCAACGCTGATCGCCGGCCACAGCCTGTCGCGCTTCGCCGCGACGACGCTGCTGCACGGCCTCGACTACGTGCGTGACGAAGGCAAGGCGAAGCCGCTGGCGACACGCATCGGCACCGGCGAGCTCGCCTTCGCCGCTGGCACCGCCGTGCCGCCACTGCTGCTGCTGCCCGCACTCCCCGCGCTGCTCGGCTGCCTGCTGGCCGCCCTGGCGACGATCTGGCTCGCCCGCCTGTACCGGCGACGGATCGGTGGCTACACCGGCGACTGCCTGGGGGCAACGCAGCAACTGGCGGAAGTCGCCTTCTACTGCGGATTGCTGTGCGACTTTTCCTGATCCGCCATCCGCGCCCGCTGCTGGGCGACGGCATCTGCTACGGTCGGCTCGACATCGAGGCGGAAGACCCGCGCCCGGTCGCCGCGCGCCTGCGCCCGCTGCTGCCGGCCGGCACGCCGGTGGTCAGCAGCCCACTGCAGCGGACGCGCCGGCTGGCGGCCGCGCTGCACCCGCAGCCCTCGTGCGACGAGCGACTGCAGGAGATCGACTTCGGCGAATGGGAGGGGCGCCCCTGGGAGCGGATCGAGCGGCGGCTGCTCGACGCCTGGGCAGGTGACGTGCTGCATTTCGTTCCGCCAGGCGGCGAGTCGGTCGCCATGCTGCAGGCCCGTGCGCTCGCCTGCGTCGGCGATCTGCGCGGCAGCGACTGCGCGCTCGTCACCCACGCCGGCGTCATCCGCGTCCTGCTCGGCCACTGGCTGCGTCTGCCGATCGACGAATGGAGCCGGCTGCCGCTCGACTTCGGCAGCGTCACGCTGCTCGAACTCGCCAGCGACACCAGCGGCACGCTGCTGCCCGCCGGCGCCGTCCTGCACTACCTCAACCGCGGTGGCGCCGACGACGTCGCCTGATCAGCCGCGCGGATGGTGCTGCGCGTGCAGGCGCTTCAGTCGTTCGCGGGCGACATGGGTGTAGATCTGCGTCGTCGAGATGTCGGCGTGGCCGAGCAGCAACTGTACGACGCGCAGGTCGGCGCCGTGGTTGATCAGATGCGTCGCAAAGGCGTGGCGCAGGACATGCGGCGACAGCCGGGCGGGGTCGATCCCGGCCGCCACCGCGTAGCGCTTGATCAGTTGCCAGAAGGCCTGCCGGGTCATCGCCGCCGCGCGCGCGGTGACGAACAGGTCGTCGCTCTGCCTGCCGTCGAGCAGCGCGCGCCGGCCCTCGGCGAGATAGCGCCGCAGCCAGTCACCGGCTTCCTCGCCGAGGGGCACCAGGCGCTCCTTGCTGCCCTTGCCGAAGACGCGCAACACGCCCATGTCGAGGCTGATCTCGTGCAGCCGGAGGCCGACGAGTTCGCTGACGCGCAGGCCGGTGGCGTACAGCGTCTCGAGCATCGCGCGATCGCGCTGGCCGAGCGTCGTCTCGCTCCGCGGCGCTGCCAGCAGCGCCTCGACCTGCGCCTCGGACACCACTTTCGGCAACCGTGAAGGTTTCGCTGGCATGGCGATTCGCAACGTCGGATCGCTGCTGCGCAGGCCGCGCGCCAGCTGGTAGCGGTAGAAGCGGCGCAGGGTGGACAGGTAACGCGCCTGCGACGAGGCACGCAGGGTTCGCGAGAGGATGGCGACGAAAGCCAGCAGGCTCGCCTCGTCGATATCGCAGAGGCTGCCGCGCTGCTCCGCGGCGAGCCAGCCGGCGAGTTGCAGCAGGTCGCTGCGGTAGCTGGCGAGCGACGCCCTCGCCAGCCCGTCCTCGAGCCAGAGGGTGTCGCAGAAGGAATCGATCGCGGCGAGATCGGCCGGCGCCGGCTCAGCGGGCTTCATGCGCCAGCAGCCAGCGCTTGACGTCGAGCAGGTAGCCGTCGCGCTGCCGGGCAAAGCCGCCGAGCCCACCGGCGGCAGCGAGCACACGGTGACAGGGAACGACCAGCGGGTAGGGATTGCGGCCGCAGGCCTGGCCGACGGCGCGCGCCGCACTGCAGAGGTCGCGGGCGATGTCGCCGTAGCTGCGCGTCTGGTGCACCGGAATGGCGGCGATCCGCTGCCAGACACGACGCTGGAAAAGCGTCCCGGCCGGCAGCAACGGCAGCGCGAACGCGTACTCCGAGTCCACCAGGTAGGCAGCGATCTGCCGCGCTGCCTCGGCGGCGAGCGCGTTGGCCGGCGCCAGTTCGCTGCCCGGCGGCAGGAAGGCCATGCCGCGCACCGCCAGCTCGTCACAACGCACGCCGAGGCTGAATCCCGGGGCAGCGATCACCGCCTGCCAGTGCGACGGGCCGGCGGTGCTCATCGGGCTCAGGAGGCCTTGCCGAGCAGCGCCTGCTTGAGGTCCTCCTGCACCGGCTTGTTGCCCAGCCAGATCTTCAGCAGCGCCCTGTAGAAATCCTCACCGGCGATGTCCTTGCCCTTGACCTGTCCGTTGACCGTCAGCCGCGTGCCGCTTTCCGGCAGCCAGTCGATGACGACGCTGGTTCCGGTCTTCGGCTCGCCGGCCGCCAGCATGGTGTCCGAGAACTGCTTCAGGCGATCCTTGAGGCCGGCCATCTCGGCTTCCGAGTGATTGTTCGCCATGCCTTCCTGCAGCGCCTCGACGAACTGCTGTGCCGACAGATCGCGCAGCAGTGTGATCGCCACCCGCTTGCCGCCCCTGACGGCGAACACGGCCTCGGCGTCGCCGCGCTTCTCGGGCAGATAGAGCGCCATCGCATAGACCTTGAAAACCGCCTTCTTGCGCAGGCCGGCGCCGTTGACCACGAGGTCGGCACTGCCGACGTGCGACTTGTCCTCGAACTTGACGCCGGCGACTTCGACGGCGCTGGCGAGATTGAACGACAGGGCGGCAACGGCCACCAGCAACAGGTGTTTCATAGTGTCTCCTTAATGTGAAAGTCGCGTCAGCGACTCGCGAATCTTCCTTCTCCCGCACGCGGGAGAAGGGTCGGGGATGAGGGGAACGGTCATGACCTTCATCATCACGGGTATATCAACAGTCATGACCGTTGGTCGGTATCAGGCTGCTTCGGCGGCTGCGGGAAAACCGGCGGCGGCATCCGCCTGCCGCCGCCGGGTGGTTGCCGGCAGGCGCTGCCACCGGCAAGGAAGAGTACGGCGAGGGTTCAGCTGCGCACCTCACCCTGGCCGAGAACGATCCACTTCTGGCTCGTCAGCCCCTCGAGACCGACCGGACCGCGGGCATGAATCTTGTCGGTCGAAATGCCGATCTCGGCGCCGAGACCGTACTCGAAGCCATCGGCAAAACGCGTCGAGGCATTGACCATCACCGAAGCCGAATCGACCTCGCGCAGGAAGCGCATCGCCGCGCTGTAATTCTCGGTGACGATGGCGTCCGTATGATGCGAACCGTAGTGATTGATGTGCTCGATCGCCTGGCCGATGCCATCGACCACCCGCACCGAGATGATCGGCGCCAGGAACTCGCTGGCGTAATCCTCCTCGCTCGCCGCCGTCGCCTCGCCGATCAGCGCCCTGGTTTCCGGGCAGCCACGAATCTCGACCCCCTTGCTCGTCAGCATGGCGGCAATCGGCGGCAGCAGCCTGCCGGCCACCGATCGCGCCAGCAGCAGCGACTCGGCGGTGTTGCAGGTGCCGTAGCGCTGCGTCTTGGCGTTCTCGACGATCCGCAGCGCCTGTTCGGCGTCGGCGGCGTCATCGACGTAGACATGACAGTTGCCATCCAGATGCTGGATCATCGGCACCCTGGCCTCGGCGAGCAGGCGCGCGACCAGTCCCTTGCCACCACGCGGGACGATCACATCGACATACTCGCGCATGCGGATCAGGTGGCCGACGACGGCCCGGTCGGTCGTCGAGATGACCTGCACCGCGCTGCCGGGCAGGCCGGCACTGGCAAGGCCTTCATGAACCAGAGCGGCGATCGCCTGGTTGCAGCGAATCGCTTCCGAGCCACCACGCAGGATCGACGCGTTGCCCGACTTGAGGCAGAGCGCCGCCGCGTCGGCGGTGACGTTCGGCCGCGCCTCGTAGATGATGCCGATGACGCCCAGCGGCACGCGCATGCGTCCGACCTGGATGCCGCTCGGCCGGCGGCGCAGCTCACTGATCTCGCCGACCGGGTCGGGCAGCGCGGCAACCTGTTCGACCCCCTCCGCCATCGCCGCGACGCCCGCTGGCGAAAGCGTCAGGCGATCGAGCAACGCCGCTTCCAGGCCGGCAGCCCGGGCTGCCTGCAGATCCTGCCGGTTGGCGTCGACGAGCGTCTCGCTCTCGCGGCGAATCGCGGCAGCGATCGCGCGCAGCGCGCGGTTCTTGGCATTGCTGTCGGCACGTGCGATGATTCGCGAGGCGGCACGCGCCTCCCGGCCCACCTCCTGCACATACTTCTCGATATCCATCGTGCCCCTCTTTCGTCCGCAAGGGTCGATTATAGCCAGCGAGCGCCGGCACACGTCAACATGGAACCTCTGGCACGAAATGCACTCTCAGAGCCATCCCTGCCATCACCTCCCCTCATCCCCCTTTTTGCCCGGACCGACCATGAAGAAGCTGATCCTGCCCGCCGAGGCCAAAGTCTGTGCCACCTGCAGCTACTGGGACGGTGAGCGACGCGTCGATACCGAGCTGCGACTGGTTGTCGTTGCCGACGATTGTTCCGGCGAGTGCCTGGTGCAGGGGAAGGACAGTCACGGTCTCAACGACGCCCGGCGGCACAGCATTGAGGATTGCGCCTGGGAACACCTGGCCCCCGACCCGCTGCTGGCTGCCGATTCGTCTGCCGGCGACCCACCGGCCCGCGCTGACGAGCGCGACCCCGCCTGACACCCGCCGGCGACGGCAGCCACCGCCCCGTCAGGCGGCGACGACGCGCAACGACAGCTGCCGGAATTCGTCCCACACGTCTCCGCTCAGCGCGCCCTTGATCATCCGGTCGATGCGCGACGCGTGCTCCAGGGCAGCGTTTGCCTGCTCGGCCCGCAGCCGCTGCACCGCCCGCCGGAACAGCGGCTGCCGCGGACCCCAGACACGGGCTTCCCTGAGCAGCCCGTCGAGCGGCTGACGACGGTCGAGGCCGGCGCGCACCTGCGCCAGCGCGCGCACCTCCTCGGTCAATGCCCAGAGGATCAGCGGCGGCGCCTCACCCTCCTGCTGCAAACCGTCGAGCGTTCGCGTCAGGCGCGCCACATCGCCGCTCAGCAGCGCCTCGCGCAGGGCATCGAGATCGTAGCGGGCGACATCGAGCACCGCATCACGAATCTGTTCGAGGCTCAGCGCGCCCGCCGGGTAGAGCACTGCGAGCTTGAGGATCTCCTGGTGCGCTGCCAGCAGGTTGCCTTCGACACGCTCGGCAATGAAGCGCAGGCCGTCTGCCCCGGCACTCTGTTGCTGTCGGCCCAGGCGGCCGGCAAGCCAACCGGGCAGGTCGGCGAGCGCCGGTGACAGCAGCTTGACGACGACGCCGGCGGCGGTGACCGCAGCCATCCACGCCGCTTTTTCTTCCCGCCACTCGACGCCGATCATGCTCACCAGCAGCAGCGAATCGGGCGACGGGCGGGCGCAATACTCCTGCAGCGCGAGGCCCCCTTCGCGCCCCGGCTTGCCACCGGGAATCCGCAGATCGATCAGCGTCCGGCCGCCAAACAGCGACATGCTGCCGGCCGCATGATGCAGCTCGTTCCAGTTGAAGCCGGCGATGGCAGTGAGCACCTTGCGTTCGTCGAAGCCCTGACGGCGGGCGGCAGCGCGGATCGCGTCGGCAGCCTCGATGACCAGCAGCGGTTCGTCGCCGTGTACGAGATAAACCGGCTGCAGATCACGCGCGAGGTGGGCGGCCAGTTGTTCGCCCTTGAGCTGCATACCCGGAAGCCCTAGGTCCCGGCGTCCACGAACACCGGTTTGGCAGCCGCCAGGCGACGCATCAGCTGTTGCACGAGATCGAGTTCCATGTCCCGCCAGAGCAGCGATTCCTCCTGCTGCTTGGCAAGCACCTGCGAATCATCGTAGGTCAGGTCGCGCACCAGCTCGACGCTGCTCGGCGGCACGACGTCGCGACCCTTGTTGTCGGTCAGCCGATACGGAAACAGATAGCGCAACCGCAGCTCGCTGACCCGGCCGGTACCCGAGACAGTCAGGATCACGCGGTCGCGATACTCGGCTCCCGGCACGAAGATGACCTGCGCCTCGCTCGCCGTCGCGACCAGCAGCGTCGGACTCGAGGCATTGATCGATCGCCTGAGCTGGGCGCCGATCACCGAGTAGTCGGCAACCGACAGATACAGGCTGTTGAAGGGAAAGGAGTAGGAACCGCGCAACTGAAAACCGCAGGCAGCGAGCAGCGTGCCGACGACGAGCAGGGCGATCGAGCGCAGGGCGACGGGCATGGAGCAGTTCCTCGCGGTCTCAGACGACGATGTTGACCAGACGACCCGGGACGATGACCAGCTTCCTCGGCGGGGCGCCGGCGAGATGCTTGCACGCGACGTCGCAGGCGAGTGCAGCGGCTTCGATCGCCGCCCGGTCGGCGTCGGCGGCAACACGCAGGCTGCCGCGCAGCCTGCCATTGACCTGTAGCACGAGTTCGATCTCGTCCTGCACCAGAGCGCTGGCGTCAGGCTGTGGAAACGCCTGTCCGGCCGCCGACTGTCCCGGCCTGAGCGCAGCGTAGAGCGCCTCGCAGACATGCGGGACGATCGGGTTGAGCATCAGCGTCGCCGCCTCCAGCGTCTCCTGCCTGACGGCACGGGCAGCCGCCGAGCCGTCGCTGATCCGGCCGCAGGCGTTGAGCAGCTCCATGACCGCGGCGATGGCCGTATTGAACTGCTTGCGCCGGCCATAGTCGTCGGCGACCTTGCCGATCGTCTGGTGCAACTGCCGTCGCAGCGCCTTCAGTTCGCCGGACAGATCGGCCGTCGCCGCCGGCAGCAGCGGACCGGCCGCGAGATGCTCCCAGACCATTCGCCAGAGTCGCTTGAGAAAGCGGAAGGCGCCCTCGACGCCGGCATCCGACCACTCCAACGATTGATCGGGCGGGCTCGCGAACATGGTGAACAGGCGGGCGGTATCGGCCCCAAACTGATCGATCAGCGACTGCGGATCGACGCCGTTGTTCTTCGACTTCGACATCTTCTCGATGCCGCCGACGACGACCGGCAGACCATCGGCACGCAGGCTGGCGCCGATCGCCCGCCCGCGCTCGTCATGCACCGCGTCGACCTCGGCCGGGTTGATCCACTGCTTCTTGCCGTGCGCGTCCTCGCGGTAGAAGGTCGGCGCGACGACCATTCCCTGCGTCAGCAGGTTGGCAAAGGGCTCGTCCAGCGGCGCCTCCCCGAACAGTCCGAGGTCGCGCATCAGTTTCGTCCAGAAGCGCGAATAAAGGAGGTGCAGGATGGCGTGCTCAATGCCGCCGATATACTGGTCGATGCCACCGCGGCACCAGTAGGCGACCCGCTGGTCGACCATCGCCTGCTCGTTGTCCGGACAGCAGTAGCGCAGGAAGTACCATGAGGACTCGACGAAGGTGTCCATCGTATCGGTTTCCCGCCGTGCCGGCCGGCCGCACTTCGGGCACGCGCACTCATGGAACTCCGGCATCCGCGCCAGCGGCGAACCGGCACCGGTGATCGTCACGTCCTCCGGCAGGACGACCGGCAGGTCGGCATCGGGAACCGGCACGTCGCCGCAGGTGGCGCAATGAACGATCGGGATCGGGCAGCCCCAGTAGCGCTGCCGCGAGATGCCCCAGTCGCGCAGGCGGAACTGGACCTTCTTCTCGCCGAGGCCCCTGGCGGCGAGGTCGGCGGCAATCGCGTCGACGGCAGCAGCATGGCCGAGGCCATCGTAGCGGCCCGAGTTGAGGCAGACGCCGCCCTGCTTGTCGGCATACCAGTCCTGCCAGGCATCCGTCGAGAAACGCTCGCCGGCAACCGCGATCACCTGCCGGATCGGCAGCCCGTACCTGCGGGCAAAGGCGAAATCGCGCTCGTCGTGCGCCGGCACCGCCATCACCGCGCCATCGCCATAACCCATCAGCACATAGTTGCCGACCCACACCTCGACCTGCTCGCCGCTCAGCGGATGCGTGACGAAGATGCCGGTGGCGACGCCCTTCTTCTCCATCGTCGCCAAGTCGGCTTCGGCGACGCCGCCCCGCTTGCACTCGTCGACGAAAGCCGCCACCCGCGGATCGCGCTCGGCCGCATGCGTGGCCAGCGGGTGCTCGGCAGCGACCGCACAGAAGGTGACGCCCATGATGGTATCGGCGCGCGTCGTGAACACCCAGAGCCGAGCGGGCTGACCGTCGAGTTCGTAGGGAAAGGCGAAACGGACGCCGGTGCTCTTGCCGATCCAGTTCTTCTGCATCAGGCGGACCTGCTCGGGCCAGCCCGGAAGCCGGTCGAGATCCGCCAGCAGTTCCTCGGCGTAAGCGGTGATCTTCATGTAGTACATCGGGATCTCGCGCTTCTCGATCAGCGCCCCCGAACGCCAGCCACGGCCATCGATCACCTGTTCGTTGGCGAGCACGGTCTGGTCGACCGGATCCCAGTTCACGGTCCCGAGTCGCTTGTAGATCAGGCCCTTCTCGTACAGACGGGTGAACAGCCACTGTTCCCAGCGGTAATACTCCGGCCGGCAGGTGGCCAGTTCGCGCTCCCAGTCGAGGGCGAAACCGAGACGCTGCAGTTGCGCCTTCATGTAGCCGATGTTGGCGTAGGTCCATTGTGCCGGCGGAACATTGTTCTGGATCGCGGCATTCTCCGCCGGCATGCCGAAGGCGTCCCAGCCCATCGGCTGCAGGACGTTGTAGCCGAGCATGCGGTGAAAGCGCGCGAGCACATCACCGATCGTGTAGTTGCGGACGTGCCCCATGTGCAGCTTGCCCGACGGATAGGGAAACATCGACAGGCAGTAGTACTTCGGCCGTTCCGGATCCTCGACGGCGCGCGCTGCGCCGCTGCACTGCCAGAGTTCCTGGGCGGCGACTTCAACTTCCGCGGGCTGATACTTTTCCTGCATGGCCGGCTACGATCCCGAAAGTGGCTGAGCGGCGAATTATACCCGTATACCCACCCTCGCCCGCCCTCGCCAGCCCGCCCGCGAACGGCTCGCGGCGCACGCTGCAGCGCGTCTCAGCTTCGCGGATCGGGCGTGAAGCCGGCCGGGAAGGGATTGGGCTGCGGCAGCTGGCGGGGCCGCGGAATGATGCCCTGGGCGAGCAGGCGGGCACGACTGTCGTAGTGGATGCTGAGGATCTCGGCCGGCTGATCGCTGGCGCGACGGAACTCGGTGTACTGCGTCGGCGCACCGATCCGCTCGCCGTGGCCGGTGCCGAGCCGGCTACCAAACAAGATGCAAATGAGAATGGATTTTGGCGAATGTGAGGGGCGATCGT